>Ga0182018_10001827_pt1 | contig 22988 bp, 24 predicted proteins | sample 812P2MmetaG_FD_120490 | JGI IMG/M metagenome (GOLD analysis project Ga0182018, IMG submission 120490) | Permafrost microbial communities from Stordalen Mire, Sweden - 812P2M metaG | ecosystem: Environmental > Terrestrial > Soil > Wetlands > Permafrost | place: Sweden: Stordalen | collected...
CTGCACACGTTCCGCCCGATCGCCGGCCAGCTCTGGGCCTCCGGCACGGTGCCACACGCCTACGGCAAAGGCATGGTCTATGGTGGTCTGGCGTTGGCGGAAGCGCAGGCGGCCTTGAAGGCGACGCCGGATTCCGAGTACACCCAAGCCTCAGGTCGATACCATCCTGTTTTTCTTGCACCCAGCCTGCCGGAGGGGTGCCGGAAGAAGAATTATTAGCCCGAGGAACGATAAGAGATTCTTTAACTGGCGCTTATCTCCGTTCCTCGGCGGCTACATAATCTTTACCGCCGCTGTTGAACGGCGGGGGCGGCGGCAGGCGGAATCAGGTCGGGCTCGCGGGCCACTACGCCCCGTTTGGCTTCTTCCAGATTCACGCTGTATTCGTCCAGCGTGTTGCCCAGGGTCTGCTGCAGATTGGTGCGTGCGCGCTGGTATTGGTTGAGGGCGTCCTGCTCGGCCAGTTGGCGGGCGGTATCGTCGCGTTGCGCGATCACTACGTCGAGAATGGTCGCCGTTCCCAACTCGTACTTGCGGCGCACACCGGCGGTGGTCTGGTCGTACAATTTGCGCGCCACTATGCTGGTCTCCCAGGCGGCGCGGGCGTTGCGCACGGCGGTCCAGGAGTTCAGGACATTCAGCTTGATGGTGTTGCGAAGCTGCTTGTCCTGGATTTCCGCCTGTCGTAAGCTCAGCTCGTTGGTGATCATGTCCGCCTGGTTGGCGCGGTTGCGCAGCGGCACGGTGAGCTGGAAGCCCACACTATAATTGGGGAAATTGCGGGAGAAGATCTGGCTCAATACCGTACCGTAGCCGCCGATCAGGAACTGATTGACGTCGCCGGGGGTCAGTTTCTGATAGGTGACGGTCCCGTTCGCGCCGACCACCGGTTGCGGGATGGTGCTGATGGCGCCGCCCTGTCCGGCGTTCGACAAGCTGGCCGTGGCGCTCAGGGTGGGCAGCAGGTTGTTCTTGACACCCAACAAGTCGAGGCGGGCGTTTTCCAGACTGATGTTGTTCTGTTCCACTTCGGGGCGGTTGAGCAGGGCCGCGGCAATCAGATCCTGCACCGGGATCACCGGCTCTTGCGCCGGCACGTCGATGTGGTCGGTGGGAACCACCCGGGCTGCGGCCACCAGGCGGTTATCCAGGCCGCCGCGGGTCAGGTAATTCTTGAGGATCATCTCCTGCTGGAGCACTTGCGAATCCTGCGCAATCACGTCCTGCTCGGCGGCCTTCATGTCGGCTTCGGCCTGGATGATGTCGATGGGCGCGATGGCGCCCAGTTCGGCGCGGCGCTTGTTGTCTTCGTACAGCTTGGTGTCCAGGTCGAGCGTCTGCTGCTTGATTTTCAGGTCGTTGTCGAAAGTCACCAGGTCCCAATAGAGGCCGACTACGCCTGCGACAGTGGTGATCACCTGGTTCTTGAACTGGAGATCGTCGGCCTTCAGGTTGTTCCTAGCCTTGTGGTAGGCGCGTTTGTTGAGGGCCACGCCGAATCCGTTGAGCAGAGGCTGGGTGATGTTCAGCGCCAGGCTGCCGCTGTCGTACGGGTTGAAAAGGGCGGTGGTGGCGTTCTGGTTGTAGTCGAAAACGCTGGTCAACCCCAGGGAAACCGTCGTGCCGTTCCAGAAGGACTGCTGCACTCCATAGGTGAGGCTCTTGTAGGAATCCACCAGGGCCGAGGTGCCGGTGAATGTCGTCGAGGTGAGGATCTGGGTCTGGTGGCTGAAGTTTGCCGCCACGTAAGCCAGCGGCTCCAGGTTGGGAATGGCGGAGCCGGCCAATTGCACGTTTAATCCGCTGAGCACACCGTTGTTGGTGGTGGTCCCTCCGCCGCCCCCGCCGCCGTTCACGGCGGTGGCGCCGGCCAGTACGCTGAGCGAAGCCGACGAGGGGCCCGACGAAATACTGGTAGAGACATTGCGGAGCAACTGCCCCGCGCTGGCGCGCTGCAGGTCGGCCAGGGCCAGCTTGGGAGCGTAGCGCGAGCTTTCGATATCCAGATTGTTCTCCAGCGCGAGGGCGATGGCGTCGCGCAGGGAGAGATAGATGTTGCCGGCACGCATCAGTTTGTCGATCCGCGGGGAATCTTCGAAACTGACGGGGCTGATGTCACGAGCCCGGTAGACCCGGGTCAGGCGATAGAGAAAACCATGACCGCTTTCCATCGGAAGGGAATCGGCCTGCGCGAATACCGGAACGGCGGTCGCAAAGCCGAGGAGAATCGTAAGAGTAGATTTGGCAAAGGACATAAGCGGATCAGAACCTCAAAACCCCATTATGGCTGGAAACGGACATTGGCCGCACGGTGTCGCCATGCATGGTTCCTTCCTTTATACGAACAAACCGCGCCGCCGGTTCACAAAAACGGACCAACCAGCTTTAGGGACGGATGGACGCCCGTGGAATTAGCGCGAAGTGCGGCGAAACCCGCGCCGGAGGTACAGTAGTCATTAAAGATATGCGCAAGCTCTGTTTCGTCCTGCTGGTGCTGGCCTTCGCGGCGTGGGCGGCAAACGTGAAGTTGTACTTGAAGGATGGCACGTATCACGTTGTCCGCGAATACCAGGTCCAGACCGACCGGGTGCGCTACTACAGCGTGGAGCGCAGCGACTGGGAGGAAATCCCGCTCGACATGGTCGATCTGAAACGGACGGAATCCGAAGTGGCGGAGCGTAAGGTGACTCTCGAAAAAGAGGAAAAGATCGTGGCGGAAGAGGGCGCCGCCGAGCGGGAGGTTCAGAAGGACGCCAGCCGAATTCCGCAGGAACCTGGGGTGTACTGGCTGGACGGCAAGGAAACCAAGGTCATGAAAGCCGGCGAGGTCGCGGTGCATAGCAACAAGGGCCGGACGATTCTGCAGGCGCTATCGCCCATCCCCATGATTACCGGCAAGGCCACGCTGGAGATGACCGGCGCGCACTCCACCAGTATCTTCACGGACCCGGAGCAGGAGTTTTACGTCCAGCTTGCCGGCACCGAAGGCTTCGGGATCGCCAAGCTCACTACCAAGGGAGCCATCCGCATTGTTGAAAATCTCACCTACCATCCCATTGACAAATCGATGGTGCAAGAAGATCGCACGCTGGTGGACATTCTCCACAGGCAGTTGGGCGACGGCCTCTACAAGATCTGGGCCAAAGACCCGCTGCCGCCCGGCGAATATGCCGTGGTGCAATATACCGACGGGAAAGTGGACATTCAGGCGTTCGATTTTGCGATTAAGGCGAAATAAGATTATTGGCCGCCGATGAACGCCGATAAACGCCGATAAAACCAAATTCTTTTCTTAGCGGCGTTTATCGGCGTTCATCGGCGGCTCAAAATTCTTACTGATGCTTGCGCAACCCGTCCGAACTGGCATAGCCTGTGAGAGCATGCCCTTCACCCGGCGTAATTTATTCGCGACCCTTGCCTCCGCGGCGGTCTCCAGCCAACTCGCCCACGGCGCCGACGATCCCGTCGCCATCGCGGGCAAACGCCCCATGATCCTGCACAACGACCGGCCCGAGGATCTGGAAACTCCGGTCCGCTACTTCGATTCCTGGATCACCCCCATCGACGCCTTCTTCGTGCGCCAGCATTTGCCCCGGCCCGCCGCCATCGATCCCGACGCCTACCGTCTCACCGTCAACGGGATGGTGTCGAAGCCGCTCGAACTGACGCTGGCGGACCTGCGCAAGCTGCCGCAGTTCACCGTGCCGGCCACCATCGAATGCACCGGCAACGGACGCGGTTTCTACACCCCCAAAGTTCCCGGCATCCAGTGGATGCGCGGCGCCATCGGGAACGCCGAATGGCGCGGCCCTCGCGTGAGCGATGTGTTGAAAATGGCGGGCGTCAGCGGCGCTGCCACCTTCATCGAGACCGACGGCGCCGATATCGGTGTCGCGTCCACCCCCGATTTCGTGCGCTCCCTGCCCATGAACAAGGCCATGCACCCCGCTACCATTCTGGCGCTCGGCATGAATGGCCAGACTCCCGCGATCCACGGCTTCCCGGTGCGCCTGATCGTTCCCGGGTGGGACGGCACCAGTTCGGTGAAGTGGGTGGTGCGCATTTCGGCAGCGGCGCAGTCCAATACCGGCTTCTTCATGAATCCCGGCTACCGCTACCCGAAATATAGTCTGCCGCCCGGCACCCCGGCCAGGCCCGCGGAGTTGGAGGTGATCGAAGGCATGCCTGTGAAATCGTCCATCACCGCGCCGGAAGACCAAGCCAAGGTGACCATGGAGCCGGTGACGATTCGCGGCTTCGCGTGGGCCGGCGAGAACGCCATCGAGCGCGTGGACGTGTCCACCGACGGCGGCAGCCGCTGGCGCGACGCGCAACTCTCCAGAGAGAAGCTGCCCTTCGCCTGGAGGCTGTGGAATCTGGAGTGGCGGCCCAGCGAGCCGGGCTACTATACCGTGATGTCGCGCGCCACCGATACGGCCGGCCGCGTGCAGCCCATCGTCTCGCCCTGGAACCCGTCGGGCTACTTGTGGAACTCGATCGACCGCGTGGGAGTCACCGTGGAGAAAACCGCATGAGACCGCTCATCCTTATTAGCGCTGTGGCCGTGCTGGCGCTGGCTGCCGACCAGGCCACGCTCGACCGCGGGCAGAAGGAAGAAGGCCTGGCCTGCACGCCGTGTCACAGTCTGCGGCTGGTGCATTCGCAGCGCCTGTCGAAGGCCACGTGGAATAAGGAGCTGGACAAAATGACCGGCTGGGGCACCAAGATCCAGGACCGCGACGCGCTGCTGGAATACCTGGTGGCGAACTTCGGCGACGATAAGCCGCCGAGTCCTCCGGCGATGTCGAAGGATGGCGTGCCGAAGAATGGCGTGCCGAAGAAATAGATGCCCCCGACACGAGTGGCCGTGGTGCAGGCGGGGTCGATCCTTTTCGACAGCGACGCCACGCTGGCGAAGGCCGAACGGCTGATCGCCGAAGCCGCCGGAAGCGGCGCGAGGCTGATCGTTTTTCCCGAAGCGTTCGTGGGCGGCTATCCCAAAGGCGCCGATTTCGGAGCGCGTGTGGGGTCGCGGACGCCCGAGGGCCGCAAGCTGTTCCGGCGGTATTTCGAAGGCGCGGTGGACGTTCCCGGTCCGGCGACCGATCGGCTGGGCGAAGTGGCGCGGGCGCACGGGGTGTGGCTAGTGATCGGCGTGATCGAGCGCGCCGGCGGCACGCTGTACTGTACGGCGCTGTTTTTCGCGCCGGATGGCACCCTGGCGGGCAAACACCGTAAGCTGATGCCCACCGCGATGGAGCGGCTGATCTGGGGCTTTGGCGACGGCTCGACGCTGCCGGTGATCGAGACCGGCTTCGGCAAGATCGGCGCGGTCATCTGCTGGGAAAACTATATGCCGCTGCTGCGCGCCGCGATGTACGCCAAGGGCATCCAGCTATATTGCGCGCCCACCGTGGACGATCGCGAAGTCTGGCCGGTGACCATGCGCCACATCGCGCTGGAGGGCCGTTGTTTCGTGCTGTCGGCGTGCCAGTCGAGCGTGAGCGAGAAGATCGGCGGTGGCAGCGTAATTGTGGGTCCGCTGGGGAAGCTGCTGGCGGGTCCGAACTACGAAGGCGAATGCATTTTGACGGCGGACATCGATGTCGGGGAAATTGCCGAGGGTAAGTTCGATTTGGATGTCGCGGGGCACTATGCGAGGCCGGATGTGTTTCGGCTGGAAGTGAATGAGGGCGGGGGGTGGAAGTGAGATGGGTCCGATCTTGCGCCCGCGAAACCTTTGCCGACTTCGCCGGCGAATCGGAAATAGTTCGGCGACCTCTGGATCAATCACGACCGCGTTCGAGTTCTTTCGCAGCCGCTCGGCATGTTTCCCTGGGCCAACGTCCCGAAAATCCGAGCGTTTGTAATTCTGACCGAAGCGTATCGTCAGCCGGATTCTTAGCCTTCTTCATCTGGCTTCTTCTCTCCTCGCGTTGCCTCGCGGGGATGATTCGGATCGCACCCTCACGCTCCGCATGCGCGACCACGTATAGGCATCCGGAGAACGATTTACAAATGTCACGAAACGCCTTTTCTTGAGCGAATGATCGGGGTCATCACCAGTTGCCGGCAAAGAATCGAAGAATATGCCTGCCCCTTCATGGAATGAGACGCCGTGTTTCCGCAGGATCGCCGCAGCCTTTAGTGCGCAGTCCTCCGCCAGGAACTTGCCGATCTAAGTCCCGGTGACTTTCCTACACAGGCTGCGGTACGCCGCGGCTCGTGCAAAGCTGCTGCTGCTCCTGGTCAAATGCGAGGAAGCCAACGGGGAGGTTCCCGTGGAATGACAGGGGAGCCGGCAGCGCTGGGAACGCGGCCAACGGATCGATATCCGAAGGCTGGAACCCGCCGGCCGTCTGCCACCGGTTCGGGTTCGTCGCGGACCTGCCCGGAAATCCAAAACTGGGAGGTCCTGCCTTTCTTGTGCAGTCACTCATACCTCGTCAGCCCTCACCTCCTGGTCGCGTGAATTCGCCGCGCCCATAGCCTGCGTCTACACCGTTGGCGCGGACTGTCACTGTTTATTCTGGTAGAGCAACGGGGTATCCGGAAGTTGGTGTGCCCAAACGACGACGACACCTGCATTCCTGGTGGTAAGTCTCCTTCGCACCAGTTAGACGCCCCCCAGATCCCGATCCGCGAAGCGCGCGTTCCTCCCATGGCACGCCGAATCGCAGTAGTTGGCGGGAATTAATCTTGGCCGTTTCTCAGGACGCCGGCACTTCTCAGGATCGTCGCCGAGCGATCCAGCTCATCCATTTGCTATCGTGTGTTGGTGCTGCCCAAGTTGAGCGAAGAAGGAGAACTTCCGCCTGGAGTGCATTTAGCGGACTGGCAGGAGTTCCAGGTTCGCTTCGGTGGCTCATCGCCGAGACGTGTGTGGCTTTTCGGCCGCCTTCGCGAACTCTTGGACCTCGCTGCCGCAAGCGGAAAACTGGGCCGTGTCTTCATTTGGGGCGGTTTCGTCACCGCGAAGCCGGCCCCTAAAGATCTCGATATTCTCCTGATCATGGGCGAGGACTTTGAGGTTGATGGGGCTACCGCCGCGGCGCAAGCCGTCTTCGACTCCGTGCGGGCCAAGTTGCTGTTCGAGTCCGATGTCTTCTGGGCGCGAGCCTCCATCGGGCCGGAAATGCTCGACCTTTGGTTGGACACCCCAGGAGCACTCCCGATTGCCCCCAACCTCCTGGTACTGGTAGACTAAGACATTCTGGGCCGATTCTAGTTTCCGGGGAGCTGTTCATTTGAAGGTTCGTGTCCTCATAGCGTTAATTCTTTGCTGTCTATGGGTTGGGGCGGAATCCGCGGCGCCTCCGCCGGAGACCATTCTGCAGCAGTACTGCGCCGCCACCCGCGGCCAGGACCAGTTGATGCAGGCGTCCTCGATGGATATCGAAATCGCCGCTTCCCTGCCGAAACTAAAGAAACACGGCAAGCTGCTGGCCCTGCGGCGCGTCTCCGCGCTGGGCCGCATTACATACGAAAAACTGCGCTTCGAGGGCGACGGCACGGTCAAGAAACAGATTATCAACCGCTACCTCAGTGCCGAAGCCGAAGCCCAAGAGGATCAATCCTTCTCCATCGCCTTGACCCCGGAGAACTACAAGTTCAAGTACAAGGGCAAGACCCGGTTGGAGGGCCGCGATACCCATTTATTCGAGGTTTCACCGAAACACAAACGCCAGGGTCTGTTTCAGGGCCGGGTGTGGATCGATGCCGCCACATTTCTGCGCGTGCAGGAATCCGGCTACCTGGTGAAGTCCCCTTCGGTCCTGCTGAAAAGGTCGCGTTCATACGCACGTACCAGATTCGCGACGGTATATCCGTCCCCCGGCAGGAACAGAGCGTAGTGGATACCCGCCTGGGAATTGGCCGGGCGGAAATGACCATCGACTTCCGCAATTTTGCGATTGATCGTTCGAAAAGCGCCGCCGACGGCGCGCCCGGCATCCAATAGCATGGCGGGCCGCTCAGGCAAACGTACGCCACTGGAGATTACATGAGAACGTTATTTCTGAATCCGCCGTCGTTTGAAGGCTTCGATGGCGGCGCCAGTTCGCGCTGGCCGGCTTCGCGCGAGATCGAATCGTATTGGTATCCCGTGTGGCTGTGCTATCCGGCCGGCATGCTGGCGGACAGCAAGGTCGTCGACGCGCCGCCTCACAAAATCTCCATCGAACAAACCATCGAGATGGCCAAGCAGTTCGAACTGCTGGTGCTCTACACCTCCACGCCCGGCTTTCATGTCGACGTCAAGATGGCGGAGATGATGAAGGACGTCAACTCCAAGCTGAAGGTCGCCTTCGTCGGACCGCCGGTCACCGTCGAGCCGGATAAGACCCTGCTCTCCAATCCCGCCATCGATTTCATCGTGCGGCGCGAGTTCGATTACCAGATCGCCGATTACGCCAAGGGGAAGCCGCTGGAAGAGCTGCCTGGCGTCAGTTTCCGCAAGAACGGCCGCGTGGTCAACAACCCCGAAGGCCCGGCCATCGAGAATCTCGACGCGCTTCCCTGGGTTACCAAGACCTACAAACGCGATCTCGATATCACGCGCTACAACGTTCCGTTCCTGCTGAACCCGTTCGTCTCGATGTACACCTCGCGCGGCTGCCCGGCGCTGTGCACTTTCTGCCTGTGGCCGCAGACGCATTCCGGCCATCGCTGGCGCCTGCGCTCGTCCGACGACGTGGCCAACGAAGTGCGCTACGCCCTGGAGCAGTTCCCGCAGATGAAGGAAATCTTTTTCGACGACGATACCTTCAACTATCGCAAGGAACGCACCATCGAGCTGTGCAAGAAGCTCAAGCCGCTGAATTTCACGTGGTCCTGCACCTCGCGCGTCACCACCGATTACGACACCCTCAAGGCTATGAAGGAAGCCGGCGCCCGCTTGCTCATCGTGGGTTACGAATCGGGCGACCAGCAGATCCTCAAGAACATCAAGAAGGGCGCCACCGTGGAGATGGCTGAGCGCTTCACCGCCAACTGCAAGAAGCTCGGGCTGCTGGTACACGGCGATTTCATCATCGGGCTGCCCGGCGAAACCCGCGAGAGCATCCGCAAGACCATCGATTTCGCCAAGAAGTTGGACAACGAAACCATCCAGGTCTCCATCGCCCACCCGTATCCCGGCACCGAATTCTACGACTACGTCAAGAAGAACAACCTCATCACCATCGATGCCATGACCGACGAAACCGGTCACCAGCTTCCCAACATTATCTATCCGGGCCTGGACCGTGGCGAGCTGGTGGAGTGGGTGGAGCGATTCTACGGCGAATATTTCTTCCGCCCGCGGGTGATCTGGCGCATCGTGCGCAAGGCCATTTTCAATAACGACGAGCGCCGGCGCCTCACCAAGGAAGCCCGCGAATACATGGCCCTACGGACCAAACGGAGAAAGTTCGTGGCCGACAGTAAGGCGGCCAAAGCGGCGCCCGTCGCGGTCAGTTCGGGCGACTGACGCGCCCGATGGCCACCGAAGCCGCGCGGCTGCGCATCAAGACCTGGATCTGCGCCACCGTCGTCGTCCTGAGCAATGTTTTCGGGAATTTTTTTCTGAAGAAGGGCATGCCCGCGGCGCTGCCCACCCCCTGGTCGTACATCACCGTGTTATTCCAGCCGTGGGTTGCGCTGGGCGTGGTTTTGCTCATCCTTTGGATCATGTCGCGGATGACGCTGCTGAGTTGGGCCGACCTCAGCTATGTGCTGCCCGTGACGGCGATCGGCTATGTCCTGGTGGCGCTGGTGGGCCGAGTCTTCCTGGAGGAGCAGATCCCGCTAAAGCGCTGGGCCGGAATCGCGCTCATCGTGGCGGGAGTGGCGCTGGTCGGCTTTGGCACCGCGCCCCGCACGCATATTGCGGAGGCCGGCCAGTGAGGTGGATTTTCATCGCCATCATCGTGGGCTCGACGACCGTGGGCGAAGTGCTGCAGGCCGCCGGCATGCGCCGCCACGGCGAGATCCGCGATTTCCGCCCGGGCGCGATCGGGCCCGCGGTTGCCCTGCTCTCGCGCAATCGCTTCGTGATCGGTTCGGTAGCGGCCATGGCGGTTTCGTTTTTCGCCAACCTGGGGCTGCTGACCATTGCGGATCTCAGTTTTGCCGTCCCCGCCACCGCCATCACCTACGTGATGGAAACCGTTCTGGCGAAGTATCTCTTGAAAGAACGGGTCAACGGCCTTCGTTGGGCGGGCGCATGTCTGGTAATCTGTGGCGTGGCACTGGTTTCTTTGTGATCTGGCTCGCCATCCCCGCCATCGCCGCGGCCTGCTACTACTTCCTGGCGATCGTGTCGGCCACCTTGTGGCGCAGGTCGATGCCCCGGCAGGATGCCGGCGGCTGGACCCCGCCGCTCTCGGTACTGAAGCCGGTGCATGGCCGCGACCCGCGCTTCTATGAAGCTATTCTCTCCCACGCGGCACAAGATTATCCGGAGTTCGAACTGCTCTTTGGCCTCACTAATTCAGACGACCCCGCGATCGCCGATATCCAGCGCCTAAAACGTGAGTTTCCTTCCCGGCGGATTGAAATCGCGATGGTGGAGACCGGCGCTCCCAACGCCAAGGTCGGGGTGATGGCGGAGCTGGCGCGCCGCGCCCGTTACGATTTGCTGCTGGTGAACGACAGCGATATCGTGGTAGCCCCCGGCTATTTCCGGACCGTAGTGGCCCCGCTGCGCGATCCGCACATCGGACTGGTGACGTGCCTCTACCGGGCGCATTCGGAATCCTGGGCCTCGCACTTCGAAGCGCTGGGCATCGCCACCGAGTTCGCCCCCAGCGTAATGGTGGCGCGCCTGTTGGGGCAGGCCGAATTCGCCTTGGGCTCGACCATGGTCTTCAGCGCCGAGGCGTTGCGCCGCATCGGCGGCTTCGAGCGCATCGCCAGGTACGTGGCCGACGATTATCAGCTCGGATGCCACATCCGGAAGTTGGGCTACCGCATCGAGTTCGCACCCGTGGTGGTGGAGACGGACCTCGGGGCCGGATCCTGGGCGCATACCTGGCGCCACCAGTTGCGCTGGTCGCGGACCATCCGCGTGTCGCGCCCCGCCGGCTACTACGGCTACGCGGTGACGCACGCGACGTTATGGGCGCTGGTGGCCTTCGCGGGACAACAATGGTGGGCCGGCGGCATCGCGCTGGCCATCCGCATGACGGCCGGGGTGCTGGTGGGCACCGCTATCCTGAAAGATCGCGGGGTGTTGGCGCGGTTTTGGCTGATCCCGCTGCGCGACCTTTTCGGGTTCGCCGTATGGGCCGCCGGGGCGTTCGGCAATCGCGTCCAATGGCGCGACCGCAGCCTGGTTCTGGAGCCGGGCGGCATCATCCAATCGCAAACAGGACAATCGGACCCTATTTGTAGGGATTGATCTTGGAAGCGATACCAGCTAGTCTGAAATTGTCGTGATACTACTGCTCTTCGGACCTCCCGGCTGTGGCAAGGGTACGCAGGCTGCCTTCCTTGCGGGGCGCTTCCACATACCGGCAATTTCTACTGGCGAGATGTTCCGCGCGGAATCGGAAGCCGGCACGGAACTTGGCAAGGCCGTCTCCGAAATCATGCACAAGGGTGGCCTGGTGCGTGACGAGTTGGTGAACGATATCGTTGCCAGCCGCATCTCCAAACCGGCCTGTGCCAACGGTTTTCTGCTCGACGGATATCCGCGCACGGTGCCGCAGGCGCGGTTTTTTTCCGCGCTTCTCAACACGCGAGGCCTGCCCGATCCGATCGTAGTGCATCTGGATGTGGCCGACGACGCACTGGTCGCGCGTTTGACCGCGCGCCGACAGTGTCCCGAGTGCCATCGCATCTACAATCTGCTGTCGCAGCCGCCGCTTGTGGCGGGCCAGTGCGATGACTGCCACGCGCCGCTGCTGATCCGCGACGACGATTGCGAAGCCGTGATTCGCCGCCGCCTGGCGGCCTACAAGGAACTGACGGGGCCGATTCTGCAGTGGTATGGCAGCTCGGTGGTCCGCACGGTGGATGGCGGGATGGCGGCCGAAATGGTGAGGAGCGCTATCGAAGTTGCCGTGCTGGAGGCGATGAGTTCGGCGCCGGTGGGGAAGTAGGCGCGGGGACGCGGTCTTTCCGCTGCTATCCGCCGCTATATTCCGTGCGAGATCCAGTTGATCCTTTCCAAGAGCATGGGGATCCGCGATTGGCTGGCTGCGTCCGGCAGCAGATGACCGGCTAGCGCGTCGAGGAAACGCGGGGCTCGCAGGAGCGCGCCGAACTCAAGTGCCAGATAGGACCGCAACTCATTCGGCGCCGCGCGCACTTCTTCCACCAATTCAGGACGCCCATCAATTACCGCGAGCAAGTCTTCCAGGTCGTGGCTGGCGAAGTAGTCGCGTCCACCGCGGCCTTTGAACGCTTCGAGCTTTGTCGCCAAAAAGAGAGGCGCGGTGATGCTTCGGATACGCAATGACGGCTCCAGCGTGCGGAACTCGTGGCGGCAGCCATGGCCTCTTTGTACCATCGGTTCGAAAAGCCGAGGATTTTGGAGTCCAGTGGCATCGCGTCGAGAATGATGCCGCCGTTGTTCCAACGGCAAAGGAGCGCGCCCTCAATTGAGTCTTCCGTGAATCCGGCTTTGCCAAGCCGAACGGCGAATTCAACGTATTCCCGATACGACGTAATCTTCGCGATCGCATCCACATCGATGGTCGCCCGCACACCCGCCGCGGCCTCATCCGTAATCAGCAGGCCCGTAGCGCAGCCACCTACGAAGACCAGCTCTTTGAGTAGCGGTCTCAGCAGCCGCGCCGCCGAAAGCAGGAGTTCACGATTGGTGTCACGCATACACCGGCGACCGCAGACGGCTCACGAGCATCTCTATCGCCAGCTTCCGCTCGCGAGCGCGGCCGTCCCGAAGGGCGTCCACCAGGGCCAGAAATTCGTAGAAAGCCGGATCGCGCAGGGCCGCCTTGGGCGCTTGCTTGTAGAGTGGCTCGAAGGCGATTCCCCGCAGCGATCCGGTTGGGTAGGGCCAGACGGGCGGCGGTTCATCGCCTGGGGCGATGACCTGTCGCAGCGGTTCGGCGGCGTAAGAAGTGGGCACTCCCCGCGTCGGGGCTCCGCGCTCGGCCGGAAATGCGTACTTCAGCCCATGGGCCAGGAACTCTTCAATCGCGGCCAGATTGGGGCGTTCGCCCAGTTCCGCCCCATGCAGCAAGCGCGATGCTTGGGCTCGCTTTACCGCCGCATGAACCTCCGAAGAACTCATCGATAGCTCCGAGGCGATCTGAGAATAGGGCGGCCGGGGTGGTCGATGCCGGCAAAGTTGCAGCACCACGGCGACGTCTTGGGGCTTGAGGGCGGCCATGATTTCCATTTTACATTCGCGATTCGCGAATAGTGAACACGATGATCGGATGGCTCGTGCGCTAATCGCCTATGGACGACATCACGGCATCGACCTGTTGTTGCGGGTCCCAATTCTCCGGACGCGGATCGACCGTACTCCACCACGGCGCTCCGCTCCGCAGCCATTTGGCTCTCAGTTCAGCGTGGCTGGAAAAGGCATCGTCGTATCCGAACTCAGTCCCACAGGATGGGCAGATGGTAAAGTTCTTCGGCGGATCTTCGAGGCGGTTATATCCACAAACTGGGCAGAGATACATGGTATTCAAGCCCTCATTTACATTTTGACTGAAAATATTCCAAAGCTGTTTGCCGGGCGCTCGGCAACGGTCTTACGATCATGAATGTCCTAATATTGCCACCCACTGCCAACACCCCGAATTCAGCGGTTCTCGGGTCGAAGCGCAGCAAATCTCCGCCTCGCCTGCATTCCATGGCCCCATCCCGCAGTGGCCCTATCATAAAAGCGTCGGCCCGCCTTTCGTACTCATCGGCACTTGCAGATCCAAACTCTTCCCCATGCCTGACGAAATGCCTTTGAAGATCGTGGCGATGTTTAAACGGTACGGCGTTGGCAACATTCCCAAATTGTACATCGGCCGAGAAGCGGCATGCAGGGCTTTGGTTTGCCCAATCCATTATCGCAAGACGGCGATCTGAATTGCTGCCGCGAAACCGTTCCCGTCCGCGGCCGCCTGGCCGGGATAGAATGGATTCTTCCCCATGTCCCGACATTACACCCCCATCACCGACGCGCTGGCCAGCTACATCCGCGAGGTCACGCTCCGCGAACCCCCGGCGCTCCAGCGACTTCGCGAGGCCACCGAAGATCATCCCCAAGCCTCCATGCAGATCGCTCCCGAGCAGGGTCAGTTCCTGCATTTCCTGGTGCGGCTGATCGGCGCCCGCAACGCCCTGGAGGTGGGTGTCTTCATGGGATACAGCTCTTCGTGGGTGGCGCTGGCGCTGCCGGCGGACGGCAAAGTGGTGGCCTGCGACGTAAGTGAGGAGTACACCGCCATTGCCCGCAAGACGTGGCGCGAGGCTGGCGTCGAGCAAAAGATCGACTTGCGCGTGGCCCCGGCGCTGGAGACGCTGGATGGCCTGATCGCCGACGGCCGCTCCGACGGCTTCGATTTCGCCTTCATCGACGCCGACAAGCGGAACTACCTCAATTACTACGAGCGCGCGCTCACGCTGTTGCGCCCCGGCGGCCTGATCGCGGTGGACAACGTCCTGTGGGACGGGAGCGTGATCGACCCCACCGATACCGACCCCGACACCGAGGCCATCCGCGCCTTCAATCGCAAGTTGCATACCGACGATCGCATTGCGATGACGCTGGTCACCATCGGCGATGGCCTGACGCTGGCATGCAAGCTCTGACCCGTACCCTCTTCCCGTGCTACGCCGCCGCCGACCGCGAGAGGGCCGCGACCATCGCAGCGTTTTTGGAAAACGGCGCCGGCGTTCGCGTGCTGCTCGAAGAGGGCGAGATGCGAACCGGCGAGGACCTGGTCCAAAAAGCCCGGGAAGCGCGCATGGCGGATATCGTTCTAGTGCTGTTTTCGCGCCACTCGCTGCCCTCGCCGTGGCCCCGATACAAATGGGAAGGCGCGCTGCAAACCGAGCCGCTCGAAGAGAATGTCCGCATGGCTTTCGTGAAATGCGACGACTGCGCTCCGCCGCGTGTGCTGGCGCCACAGTTCGACCTGGCCGGTCTCCCGCTCGCCGTGCTGCGGCGGCTGAAGCGCTGGGTGAGGGCAGGGCAGTACAGCGAACCGGCCATCCACTACCCGGACCTGGCAGAGAGCGTCGAGGCCCTGGGCGTCGCCATCGCCGACCAGCCGGGCATCGCTACCGTGGATCGCGCCGCCCCTGCGTTGGAGTTCGCGCGCGTCTTTCGCGAGGACTTCGACCAGATCGTTCGCCTGGAGTGCGGCGGCCGAAGTCTCGCCGCGCTGGCCGGCGACCTCTCGGCGCAACTGGGCTTGCGGCTGGAAAGCGACTTGGAGCGGAACCTCGCGCGGCTGCGGAGCTTCTGTTCCGAGCGCCGCTTCCTGCTCTGGCTGGAAGGCGCGTCCGCCGACGAGACAGAGCACCTCGCGACGGGACGGGGCAGTTCCACGCTGGTTACTTCCGAGCCTCGCCCGGAAGCGCCGCCGGACGACGAATCGCTTCGCGACATCCAGTACACTTTCAGCTATCAGGGGATGGCCGGCGACTGGGCTGAACTGTGCCGCCTGGCGCGCCAGGGACTCCGACTGGCGGGCGAGCAGGGCCGTCTCGCCGAGAGCTTCGAACTGCTGCAGAAGTGGCACGCGCTGGCGGAAGCGCGCACCGACCGGCGCATCCTGGAGGAGTCCGCGCGCGAGATGGTCTGGATTCTGGAAGGTTGGGACCGGCTGGAAGAGGCCCGCCGGGTGGAATACCGGCGCGCCACCCAATACGACGAGCAGATGGCGCTGCCGATCCCCGTGACCACGCCACTGGGTCCTCAACTGCTGCCGGCTGCTTCCCCCACGGTCGTAGTAGAGGAGAAGAAAGCCCGCGTGCCGATTCCGCGGCCCGAGCAATACCGGCTGTTTTAGCGCACAGCCGCCACTTCTCCACCGGCCGGTGGCCGAAATCCACCATCACGGTGGTTCCCGGCCAGAGAGCTGACAGTTTCTCCCGCGTATTTTCAATGGTTTACGAGTTGGCGAAACGCATGCACTAGAGCTGCACGTCAGTAGTAGTAGCAACCAGTAAAGGTAGGAACATATGACTCGAATTTCTCTTCGTCCGGTAGTACTTCTCCTAGCTGCTTCCGGCGTGATTTTGGCGCAACAACCTCCGGTGGACCCGCAATCGGCCCCATCTCCCAACGGAGGGTGGCGGCGTATGACCGATCCGGCTCCGGCTCCCGCGCAGGATCAGGCCGCGCCGGTTGAGCCTCAGGATCCGTCGCAACCGGTGGCGCGCGACGCCTTTGGACAGGCGCAACAGCAGCAACCTGCCGCCCGCCCGCCAGCGGCCCAACCGCCTCGGCCGGCCTATGGCCTTCCCCCCCAAGTGACCCTCAAGCCGGGTACCTTCGTGACGATGCGGATCAACCAGGAGTTGACCTCCAACCATAACGCCGTCGGTGATACGTTCTCCGGCAGCTTAACGCAGCCCATCGTAGTGGATGGCATTGTGGTGGCCCAACGCGGCCAGACGGTTTACGGCCGTGTGGCGGAAGCCCAGAAGGTGAAGGGCGTGCACCGCCTGGGCGTGGAACTCACCGGCCTGACGCTGGCGGATGGCTCGCAAGCGGCGGTACACACGCAACTGGTTTCGCGCCAGGGCCCGGCCATGCCGCGCGGCCAGCAGGCGGGCATCATCACCACAACCACCGCCGGAGGCGCCGTGGTAGGAGCGGCTGCGGCTGGCGGCACAGGCGCAGCCGCCGGGGCGGGCGTTGGAGCCGGCGCCGGAATCATCGGCGTACTGGCCACGCGCAATCACCCCAGCGTGATCTATCCGGAAACGGCGCTGACCTTCCAGACTGAGAGTGCGGTCACCGTCAACACCGGCAACTCCAGCGGCGCCTACCGCTATGTTGGCCCGGACGACTATAGCCGTACGCAGACGCAGGTGGTCCCACAGAGACCGGTCCTGCAGCGGCCGGGTTACGGTTACGGCCCCGGTTACTACAATCCTTATTACAACCCCTACTACTATCCCTATTATGGCTGGGGACCGTCAGTATTCATCGGTGGAGGCTTTGGCTTCGGCGGCTTCCGTGGCCGCTTCCGCTAAGCTACGACAATTTGGCCGAGGAACACGAATAAGACAGTAAGTGTCTTATTCGTGTTCCTCGGCCTTAATCGGGTGCTAAGTATATTCTTACTTACCCACCTCGCAGGCTGAGGCACCCACCGATCAGGCGGAAGAAAATCATTAGGGGCCGGCGATGAACGCCGATAAGACAAGGTCTCTTTCTTGTCTGCGTTTATCCGCGGCATCCGCGGCCCAAAATCTTCTTCCCGTCCTCTTACGCCAGCCCCGACCGTTCCAACAGCGCCTGCGGGTCCGGCTCCCGGCCCATAAAACCGCGATACAACTCCGCCGGATCCTCACTATCTCCACGGGAAAGAATCTTTTCGCGGAACTGGCTGCCCACTTCCCTACTGAAAATTCCGAACTCGCGGAATCGCGTGAAGGCATCGGCATCCAGCACTTCGGCCCACTTATACGAATAGTAAGCCGCCGCATATCCCACCGGGCTCGAGAACAAATGGCTGAAGGCCGCGATCATGGCATGTTCCGGCGGCAACGGCGCGGGACTGTACTCCTGGATCACCCGCCGCGCGTACTCCACCGGGTCGCCATCGCGCTCCGGCGAATAGCGCGTATGCAGCATCAGGTCCACGAAACCGAATCCCAGTTGGCGCATCTGCCCGTTGGCCGCGCGGAAGGTGCGCGCCCGCTTCATTTTCTGAAACAGATCTTCGGGCACCGGCTCGCCCGTCTCCCAATGGCGCGCGAACAAATCCAGCGAGGCCCGTTCCCAGCACCAGTTTTCCATGATCTGCGAGGGCAGCTCCACGAAATCCCATGCCACGCTGGTGCCGGCCAGCGAGCGTATTTTCACCAGGCTCAACAGGTGGTGCAGCAGATGGCCGAATTCGTGGAAAATGGTCTCCACGTCGCGATGCGTGAGCAGCGCCGGCTTGCCGCCGATGGGCTGGCTGAGGTTGCCGCAAATCAGCCCGAGATGCGGCTGGAACCCGCCCTCGGCGGGACCACCGGTGATCAACGCATCCATCCACGCGCCGCCGCGCTTGTTTTCGCGCGGATACCAGTCGGCGTAAAAGCCGCCGATAAACCTGCCGTTCTCATCGTGGACGTTGTAATAGCAAACCTGGCTATCCCACGCGGGCACGCCCTTCTCTTCGGTCACCCGGATGCCGTACAGCCGGTGGACCAGGTCGAACATCCCGGCCACTACCTTCTCCAGCGGGAAATAAGGCCGCAGCGTCTCCTCGTCGAAATCGTAGAGCGCGGCGCGCTGCTTCTCGGCATAGTAGGCCACGTCCCAGGGCGCCAGCTCGGGAGCTTCCGGTCCCTCGACCGAGCGCCGGTACTCCAGCAGTTCGCGATTCTCTTCGCGGAAACGCCGTTCCGTCTTGGCCTTCAGGTCTTCCAGAAACCCGAGCGCGCGGGCGCCGCTGTGGGCCATGCGGTCTTCCAGCACGAGGTCGGCGAAATCGGCGAACCCCAGCAGGCGCGCCTTCTCGCGGCGCAATTCCAGAATGCGCACGACCAGCGGGCGGTTGTCGCGTCCCTCTTCGGTGGCGCGTACGCTGAATGCCTGGTACAGTTGCCGTCTGGTGGCGGCGTTGTCCAGATAGGTCATCACCGCCAGGTAGTCGGGCGCTTGCAGGGTAAACCGCCAACCTTCCAAGCCTTTGCGCACCGCGCTTTCGCGAGCCGCGGCCACGGCCGTGGGGGGCAGGCCCGCCAGCGCCAACTCATCGGCGATCACCAGTTCGAAGGCGTTGGTGGAATCCAGTACGTTCTCGCCGAATTTGGTGGTGATTTTGGTCAACTCGACGTCGATCTCCTCCTGCCTCTTTTTCCCCGCCGGGTCCAGATCGGCTCCATGGCGGCGGAAAGTATCGATGGTCTTATCGAGAAAGCGCCGCCGCTCGCCGGTCGCGGCTTGACCCTCGGCAGTCGCCGCGAAAGTCTTGATGCCCTGCCACAATCCCTGGTTCAGCGGAATCCCCGAATAGAAAGCGCTCACCTCCGGCTGCACCGCGTTAAAGGCCGCCCGCAGTTCGGGGTAGGTGGCCACCGATTCCAAGTGCCGCACCACGCCCATGGCGTAGTCCAAAGGCTCGGTCAACCGGTCGAGCGCGTCCATGCTGTTCCGGTAGGTGCGTTCGCCGGGCAGACTGGCGAGCGCCTCGAGGCGGGCGCGTGCCTGCGATAGCAGCTCCGCAGCCGCGGGCTCTACGTCGCTGGCGCGTATGCGGTCGAACGGAATTCGGAATTCGACGGTGAGAAGCGGATTGGGTGATTGGGGACTGGACATTCTCTTTAAGGTTAGCAGCAGAGCCCGGCGCGGCGGACAGCCTGGACAAAACGTGCGGATCGCCACAATATGGTTACCATAGAGGGTGCATGGTTTCCGATTCGATCGAGCGGTCGGTTCGCATCCCACCCGAGGAGCGGCTGAACGTTTTCGCCCTGGTGATGTACATTCCCGGTCCGCTGGGCAAATTTCTGGACGATCTGCGCCGGAAACTGGTTCCCGGTTGCAATCCGCACGCTCACGTCAGTTTGTTGCCGCCGCGGCCGCTGGCGGTGGAGTGGCCGGTGGCGTCGGAGCAGGTCCGCGCCATCATGGACCGTTGGGCTCCGTTCGAAATCGAATTAACCGGCATCGAGATCTTTCCGGAGACCGGCGTGATCTACATTGAGGTGGGCCGCGGCGCCGCCGAGCTGTGCCGGATGCACGTCGCCATGAACGCCGGCACGCTGGAGTTTCAGGATCCTTTCCCCTACCACCCCCACATCACGCTGGCCCAGGAACTTCCACCGGAGAATTTGGCGGCCACGAATGAATTGGCCAACCGTCTTTGGCGGGAGTTCCCGGGCCCTCGCTGGTTTCCGGCGGAACATGCCGTTTTCGTACAAAACAGCCTCGGCAATTGCTGGATCGACCTGGCGGAGTACTCGCTGGGAGGAAGTCCCGCGAAATCCTGAGATCTCATTCATCCCCAACACACTACAGTATTCACGGCATTTGACCGATAGAAGCAGAAGAGGCACGCGCGAGCGTGCGATCGAGCCCAATCGAGTGAATTCAGTGGATACTGTCGCGGTGTGTGATACGGAGCCAATTGCCATCGAAGGTCTACGGAGCCTGTTGGAATTGGCCGAAGGGTTGCGCGTAGTCGCCACCGAGACATCTTTATCGGACGGTCTGGACGCCGTCCGCGACTTGAATCCGACCATGTTGGTGGTGGACAAGGCCTTTGGAATTCACGCCGTGATGGAGTGTCCCAGGGCCTTGCGGAAGCTGGATTGCCGGACGGCCGTGATCGTGTGGGGCGCTGCCATGCCGGAAGCCGAGGCGCTGCGCTTCCTGCAGGCCGGCGCCATGGGGGTGCTCCGCAAGACGGCCAATCTGGAGGTCCTGCTCACCTGCCTGCGGAAAGTGGCACGCGGCGCAACCTGGATGGAGGAAGACCTGGTGCGCGAAACCGGCCGGCCAGTGCGTCTGGCGCACAGTCCGCTCACCGCGCGCGAGTTGCAGGTGATGGAGCTGGTGGAGCGCGGCATGAAGAATAGGGATATCGGCGATGCGCTGGGTATCCGCACCGGCACCGTCAAGATCCACCTGAAACACATCTTCGAGAAGACCGGAATCCGCGGCCGCTACGGCCTGGCGCTTTCCGGCCTGAAGGAGAAAGGTCTGCTGGTACCGGCGCTGATGGAGGTGTAGTCCGCCTTATCCTTATTTCGAACCGAGGCGAAGCGTCAGGTTCAACTCGAAGGTCAGAATTCCGGCCCCCAGCGGTACGCCGACGGACAGCGTCAACACGCACGCCGGCAGCGCACGGACCTGTGTCGTTTCGGAATCGCCGGGCCAACTGGTCAATAAGCACAAGCTGACCGGCGAGTCGTGTAGCCGCACGCGTCCCGATCTTCCTCGCGGACCTCGCAATCCTGATGCTCGCCATTTCCGTGCTGGAAAAAAGGATCGCCCCCAATCATTGACACTGTCCTTCGACTCTCATAAGATAATCTCCAGTGTCAGATAGTGAGACGAAGTCTTCGCCCTACCGCGTACAGGTCCTCGACCGCGCTCTGGCCATCCTCGACACCCTGGCGAAGGAACCGGAAAATGTCAGCCTGATGGAGTTGGCGGCCAAGCTCCAATTGCATAAGAGCACGGCGCATCGCCTGCTCATGATTCTGGAGCGCCATCGCATGGTGGAACGCGAGCCCCAAACCGGCCGTTATCGCCTGGGGCTGCGCCTGTTCGAATTGGGAGCGCTGGCCATCGCTAGGTTCAACATCCGCGACTGCGCGCGGCCTCACCTGGAGCGCGTGCTGTTCGAGACCGAAGAGACCGTGCACCTGTGCGTGCTGGACTCGGGCGAGGTGCTCTACGTGGACAAGGTCGAGCCCACCCGTAGCGTCCGCATGGCTTCCAAGATCGGACGGCTGAGCCCGGCGCATTGCTCCGCCGTGGGCAAAGCCATGCTGGCCCACCTGCCCGAACGCGAGGTGGACGAGATCCTCAAGCGCCATGGACTCCCGCGCATGACCGCCAAGACCATCCTCACCCCGGCCGACCTGAAAGCCGAACTGAAGACCGTTCGCGAACGCGGCTATGCCATCGACAACGAAGAGGCCGAAGACGGCGTGCGCTGCGTGGGCGCTGCGGTGCTCGGCAACAACGGGCGTCCCCTGGGCGCCATCAGCACCTCCGCGCCGTCTTTCCGATTGACCATGGAAAGGGTGCCGGCGGTTGCCGATTCGGTTTGCCGCGCCGCTCGGGCGATCTCCGTCGAGTCCGGCTACCGCGGACCCGCCCGCCCGGACACCGCGGAGGCCGCAAAGTAGTAAAATCTAGGTTCAGCAATATGAAGATAACGTCTCGCACCATGAGATAGGAGACTACGCATGTCACCAGAAACCAACACCGCCTCGCGGATGATCTTTCGCAAAACCAATTCGAGCCTGGGGCGCCACATTTCCGTTACCCCGGCCAACAGCACCAATCGCCATCTATCTTACGGCCGCATCATCCTAAACAGCCAGTTGCCTTCCATCAGCTTCCATAACGGAGATCAGGAAACCGGCTTCATTCTGCTCTCGGGAGCCGCAAAAATCTGGGTGGATGGCCGCGATTTCGACCTCACGCAGTACGACGGCATGTACATCCCGCGCGATTCCTCCGTGGAAGCAACCACCGCGGCCGATGTCGATATCGCCGAGCTCTCTTCCGACGTGGCCAACCACTACCCGCTGCAGGTAGTCCGCTACGCCGAGATTTCCAAGGATCCCTCGCTCAAGTTCACCGCCGGGGCGCCCACCCAGCAGCGCAATCTGAACATCGTACTGGGCAAGAACGTGGAGGCGGGCCGCCTGGTGGCCGGCTTCACCATGTCCGAACCGGGCAACTGGACCAGTTGGCCGCCGCACGAACATACCGCCATGCTGGAAGAGATGTACATCTACTTCAACATGCCCGATCCGGCCTTCGCCATCCAGTTGGTCTACGAAAACACCGAATATCCCGAGATGCTGACGGTGGTGCGCGACGGCGATGCGGTCCTCATGCCCGGCGGCTATCACCCCAACGTGTCCGTGCCCGGACACCGCGTCTGCTTCCTGTGGGCCATGGCGGCGCACCGCGAAAAGCTGGACCGGCAATTCGGCGTGGTCAACGTGCAGCCGGGATTCGGCGCCGGCGGCTCGGGCCTCGAAGCCAGCCACAAGTAAGCGGAGCCACCGGCGGCGCCGGATTGAACGGGGTGTGACTTCGGCCGCAGCCGGGCATAGGGCCGAGAGAACCCACTTTTTTGGAGGGTAGCCGATGTTGAAAACAAATGACCCGACTGGGA
>Ga0182018_10001828_pt1 | contig 22981 bp, 15 predicted proteins | sample 812P2MmetaG_FD_120490 | JGI IMG/M metagenome (GOLD analysis project Ga0182018, IMG submission 120490) | Permafrost microbial communities from Stordalen Mire, Sweden - 812P2M metaG | ecosystem: Environmental > Terrestrial > Soil > Wetlands > Permafrost | place: Sweden: Stordalen | collected...
ATCTTAGCGGAACGGATGAGCAAAATCGAGCCGCGCTCCAAGAAAACGCAGCGCAGGACGTGAGAGGTACCGGGGTACTCTTGACGCATGTGACGGCAAACCCCATAGTTTGAATGGAGTCTGAGTCCTATTGGCGCCGGATGGCCGGGGTAGCCTTGCCCCGTTTTGGATGGAATCGAGGACGTTGACCGCCACGAAACTTGACCGGATACGCCGCCGGACGCCCTGTAATTTTCTGCTATTCTCAACAGAAGTATCAGAAATATCAGCCGGAGCTATGACTTGCTGAGCCATATCAATATGACCGCGACCGTGCTCTTTGCAGGCGCCTTCCTGCTGGCGTTGTTCTTTTCCTACATATACCAACAAAAACGCCAGGAATACATGCTCGTGTGGGCTGCGGGATGGCTGCTGATGTCTCTTCATTTTTTAATTCCGGTACTTGGCTCTGCGTTAGTGCTTCCCGCCTGGGTTGAAGCTGTAGGTGAATGGTTGCTTGCCGCTGCGGCACTGTCATTCTACTGTGCCGCGAGATCGTACACGCGTCTCAAGGTCTCCTGGGGCGGTATTGCGGGGCTTGCTGCGGCCGCGGCAATCTGGGCCTTGGGCTATTCGCGCGAATGGGTGAATGTGCCCTTGGCATTGGGTGTTGGACTCCTGTTTTTCTTTATTGCGCGGACCTTTTGGGAGGAGGGGCGCAAGCAGGAATCTCGCGCTGACCAGTTTCTGGCGATTACCTTCGTTGCATGGGGATTGCTGCGTCTGACGACGGTTTTTCAGGAGCGATTGGGACCACTGGCCGGCCAGAATCTGATGCCGCTTGTGTTGCTGCCCGAGCTTTTCGCTGGCGTTCTGATGGTAATGGCGGTTTACGAAGAAGAGCGCAGGCGAGTTGAGCGCAACATGCTGGCGCTTTCGAATCTGAACCTGGCAACCTCAAGCTTTGCTGGAGGCGAGATTCAGAAGATGCTGGCGCAGGCGCTCGACCGCGTTTTGAATGTTGTGCGCATACCGGCGGGCGCGCTTTGCCTGCATTATGGCGAAGAGAACGGTCCGACTTCAGTGGTCGTCACCGGTTTGGGCGACACATTCTGTGCGGCGATACAAGAAAACAATCTGGACGATTACATCGTCAACCTCGTGGCGCGTCTTGGCGGACTTGTTGTGCTGCGCGACTTGGAGACGGACTCGAAGTGGGCGGCCCTGGAAAAAGAAGAAGCCTTCCGTCACGTTCGAAAACTGTTGCTCGGTCAAAACCTCCGCACCGTAGTGGGAATCAGTCTGCAGGCAAAAGAGCGCGTCTTCGGGGTGCTGCTACTCGGGACTCCGGACAATCGGAATTTCACTCCGGCCGAGTTACGCCTTCTTCTGGCGCTGGGCCACCAGATTGGGATGGCGGTGGAGAATAGCTATCTGGTTCAGCAGACATCGCGGCGCAGCGAAGAACTCCACATTCTGAATGAAATAGGACGAGCGCTGAGCTCGACACTCGAGCCTGATGCGTTGTTCGATCGTATTTATTCCGAGATGAAACGCCTGCTCGATGTGAGCAGCCTTTTCATAGCGTTCTACGATCACAAGACTCAGCAAGTGCGATTTGAAATTGATGTGCTGGAAGGCGACCGGTTACCTAAACGAATTCGCACCGCTGGAAACCATTTGACCGAGTACGTCGTGAACACTTGCCAGCCTCTCCTCATCCGGGACCACTATAAAGACGAAGTCAAACGGCTGGGCTTCGAACCAACTCGTCAGGTCGGTTCCATTTGCGCGGTGCCTCTGATTCTTTACAATCGCGCAATCGGCGTGATGGCGGTGCACAGCAAACAAGAACGGCTATTTGATGAAGGCCACGTGGAATTGATGCGCGTGCTTGCGAGTGAAGCGGCAGTGGCGCTTGAAAATGCCCGCCTCTTTTCAGAAGAACAGAAAAAGTCGCGGCACCTGATGCTGATCAACAACGTGTCCAGTCGCGCGATTACGACTTTGGATCCGGAAGAGATGCTCGCGAAGATCGCCGAGGAGATTGAGAATGGTTTGAAGTATGACCACATTGGCATCGCCACGCTCGACTATTCGGCGAAGGAGTTGGTGATTCAGGCGGAAGCCGGCGCTCGCAGGGACGCTGTAGGGCGCCACATTCCGTTAGGCGAAGGCCTGTTAGGGCAGGTCGCTCGCACTGGGCAGATGGCTATCGTGCGTGAAGTGAATGCATTGTCGCCGCGCCTGGTCCTGGCAAGCTCCGTTTCGGCCATCGCGCTCCCGGTTGCCTACGCCGAACAGTTGTTAGGTGTTCTGTATATCGAATCCTCCGAACCTTGCGAATTCGAAGAGGAAGAAGGGCTGTTGCTTCGTACTCTCGCCGATCTTTTCGCCGGCGCTCTACACAACGCTCTGACGTTCCAGAAAGCGCAAGAGCAAGCGATCACCGATGGCCTGACCGGCGTCAAGACGCACCGCTACCTGATGGAAACATTGTCGTCGGAGTGGAAACGTTCGACACGCGCGAACAGGCCATTTGCATTGGTCTTGATGGACCTCGACCGGTTCAAGTTCGTGAATGATTTCTATGGACACTTGGAAGGCGACGTTGTGCTTCAGCGCGTGGGACACATACTGGAACAGAACTGTCGGCGGTCCGATGTGGTGGCGCGCTACGGTGGAGATGAGTTCGTTATCCTGATGCCTGAAACCACAGTGGAGCAAGCTCGGCAACTCGCAAGCAAACTTCGGGGCTGGGTGGCATCCGATCCGCTTCTGCGGGACAAGAATATTACCGCTAGCTTTGGCATCGCGGGATTCCCGATCCATGGGTCAACACCGCAGGAACTTATCCAGGTGGCAGACTCTTCGATGTACCTTTCGAAGCACCAGGGCGGAAACTCGGTATCGAGCGCGGAGGAAGGCGGGCCGAATGACACCAAGAAATGGAAGAAGGATGTGTTGGAGGCTTATCTAGGTGTGACGCTGAAGCGTCTGTTCTCTACCGGGCCAGAGGCCTTCGAAGAGATTTACCGGCGTCTCGAACAATTCACGCGCTCGCTAAGCGAGCAAGCTGGCGGCGTCCCGCCGGATACGTTGCCGGTCGCTGTTGTCGAGACCGTTACATCACTCGCGCTCGCCATTGATGCGAAGAATCACTACACGCAAGGACATTCCCAAAAAGTTTCCGCGTACGCCGTTGTAATCGCCAAGGCGCTGGGGATGAGCGAGCCGGAAGTGGAAGAAATCCGGCTGGCGGCGCTGCTTCACGACATTGGCAAAGTGGGGATTCAGGAGACAATTCTGAACAAGTCGGGGCCGCTGGATGCATCCGAGTGGGAAACAATGAAGACCCATGCCGAATTAGGTGCCAAGATACTGGAGCCTTTACAAGCGATGAATAGAATTCGGCTGATGGTCCGCCATCATCATGAATTTTTCGATGGCACAGGCTATCCCGATCGGCTAGATGGCGAAAATATCCCTTATGGGGCGCGCCTAATTGCGATTGCCGACGCCTACGATACCATCACATCCGAGCGCACGTACAAGAAGGCGCGCAGTTCCGAGGACGCTTTCAGTGAACTGGAGCGCTGCGCAGCGAATCAGTTTGATCCGGAACTCGTTCGCATATTCGTCGAGACCATGCGCCGTTCGCCGCGGGTTCGGATCGAGGCAATTGTCGGTGTCCCGGACGTGTCTGATGGCAGTATCCTCTAGTTCTATTGCGCTCCCGCAATATTTTAAAGAAATTCCCGATTGTTTGACACGAGTCAAGTCGCGGTAGTGTTGGAAAATTCCGCGAACCATACAACAGCGCTGGACGCCCCACGCGAGCCTCTATACAGTTCTAGCTGCATTTTCACATGATCTTGAGTGAGGAGATAATCATGCAGACTGCCACAGTCAAGTGGGTCGCCGGCGAAGAGTTCATTGCGAAGTTGCCTTCCGGACACTCGGTATCGTTTGACGCGGATCGAAAACACAACGCCGCCCCGGGCCCGATGGAAATGCTCCTAGGCGCGCTGGGGGCGTGCACTTCGGTGGACGTGGTTATGATTCTGGCGAAGAAGCGCCAGAGGCTGAAGTCACTGGAAGTTGTTATTACCGGAGAGCGTGCGAGCGAACCGCCGGCCGTGTGGACAAAAATCGAAATGGTTTATCGGCTGGCGGGGGCCCTGGAAGATAAAGCCGTACGGGACGCGATTGAGTTGAGCCAGTCCAAATACTGCTCGGTGGCAGCCATGTTGCGAAAGACCGCAGAGATCACCTACCGCTTCGAAATTTTATCTTAGTGATGCCCTTGCAAATAGTCGAGGCGAGCGTGTTTTGCTTGTCACGCGCACAACTGATTGCATACAATCGCGAGCTATCGATTCCATCCTGGAGAAGCTGAATGGGCAGACGCATCGCCGCGAAGATTACGGGAGTTGCCGGGTACGTTCCCCCGCGTGTAGTAACCAACTTCGACCTCGAAAAACGAGTGGACACGAATGACGAATGGATTCGCACGCGCACCGGCATCCGTGAACGGCATTATGCGGAACCCGGTGTTGCAGCCTCGCATCTTGGCACCGAGGCTGCGAAAAAATTACTTGCTGCACAAGGCGTGCAACCCGATCAAATCGACATCATCGTCGTGGCTACGGTCACGCCGGACATGCTGTTCCCTTCGACCGCTTGCTTGATTCAGGATCGCCTGGGCGCAAAAAATGCCTGGGGTTTCGATCTTTCTGCTGCTTGTTCGGGATTTGCCTACGCACTCACCGTTGGCGCTCAATTCGTCGCCAGTGGAACGCACAAAAGGGCGCTCGTTATCGGAAGCGACGTGATGACCTCCATCCTCGATTACAAAGATCGCGCCACTTGTGTTCTTTTTGGAGATGGGGCCGGAGCGGTTCTTGTCGAACCCGCTGCTTCTGACGCTGAGGGCATTCTGGACTTTGCACATGACATAGATGGCTCGGGCGGGTGCAATCTCTACATGCCGGCAGGCGGCTCGCTTAATCCTGCATCGCTAGAGACGGTTGAGAAGCGGATGCACTACGTCCACCAGGAAGGCGCGCAAGTGTTCAAATACGCGGTGCGGCGAATGAGCGAGTTAGCGCTGCAGGTGCTTGAGCGCAATGGTTTCACGAGCCGCGATCTCGCGTTGGTGGTCCCCCATCAGGCGAACCTGCGCATCATCCGGGCGATGCAGGAGCGCTTGGGCGTGGACGATTCAAAAATTCTGGTGAACATAGATCGCTTTGGAAATACTACTGCCGCCACAATTCCATTGGCGCTGATGGATGCGCTGGAGCAGAAACGCTTGCGCAAAGGTGATCTGGTGCTGTTGATCACCGTCGGCGCTGGTTACACCACCGGCGCAATCCTGATGCGTTGGGCCTACTAACCCGTCCAGAATTATTCCCGCGTGCAAATGAAACAAGCCGGCGCTGTTTAGCCGGCCTGTTTTGGTTGCGGAACTAAATCCCGATCAGGGAGCAACTATGTTGGTGTAAGTAGCCAGGACGGCGTCCGGATTCGAATTGGGGGTCGGCACAATTGAGAAGATCTGCTCACCATTAGTTACGAAGACACTGGAGTTTGCACCGACTGTAATGGTGCCGGTCCCGGCAGGGATGATTGTGAAGGCGCCGTTCACCGCCGTGCCCAGTGAGAGGAACGGTGCAGTGAGTGTTACAAAGGTTTCGTCTTCAACGGCAGAATAGGAGCTAGGAGCGGCGAGAGTAGCTACGCCCGAGAATGATCCGTTTTGGCCGTCAACATCTTCCCAGCTTCCAAAGGCATATGTTCCGCTGACGCTTGCTGGAGTGAAATCCGGAGCCGCAGTACTCTGGGTCACCAATATACCCGAACCGACGTTTGCGTCCGTTCCCACGCTAAAGCCCTGTATCTCTTCGATCCCGTCTCCTCCGCTCGTGAGGTAAATGACCGGCGGAATCGCAGTGCCCGTGGCGACAGTGAAGGAAACGCGCCCCGAGGACGGATTCGTTGTGTCCACCGTGTAAGTTCCGGTGAACGTCGGAGTCGTCACGACCCCATTGTCACTTTGAGTAAACGAAGCAGTCGCGGTGGTCCCGGTGCTTGAAAATTGTGCCGTTCCGATGCTCACAACATTCGTAGAATTAACTGGGTCGAATCCCTCACTGGCAGTGAGGGAAAAGCCATTCAAAGCTCCGGCCGTAAAGGTACCTGGCGTATTGAGGGCGCGGCCGCTGAGAAGCGGCACATTTGCGCTGACCGCATCTGATGAAAGGACGTAGAAATCGTCGGCGTTTATGACGTAGATAACGGCATCAAATGTCAGGTCCGGACTGCCTGTAATTGGAATATCAAAATTAGCCGTCGCCCTTCCGGTTGTAGTGGTGATGGTGTTGATCACACCCGACCCGCCGTTGAGCTCACCCGATGCCGTCCCGTTGTCGTTGAAGTCGGCGAAGATAGGACCGATGGTACCTCCTGCGATTGCGAACGATCCTGCAAGGGCGGCGCGATCAACCGAGTCGTCCCATCCAGCAACGCCAAATGCGAAGTTCGGAGCGAGCGAGCTTACAGCGAAAGTGGGAGTGAGGGTCTGCACATGCATGACCCCGCTGGCCCATGAATTCGTTTGCCCATCGCCGTTGTCAAACTCAATTATGTTGCCTGTCGTGTAGATTCCCGCGGTCTTACCACCGAGCGCGAATTGGAATATGACTCTCGTCGGAGTCGGGGGAGTCGCTGGAACTCCCTCACGCCTTGGACTATTGGCGCGCCGTGCTCGCGGGCTGGTACGCTTCACCGCGGAGCCCTGAGACTTGCGGGCGTTGCCGCGATTTGCAGCGCCTCCCGAGCTAAAAACCAAGCTCAAACAGCCCCGTGTATCGCTGTTGTTAAGGCTGAACGAGTAAGAACTAGCCGCGAGATCCACATTGCTTCCTGGATTTTGCGGGCCGAGAGTAATTCCGTTGTAATCCACATCGGCGGCCGTGACGGTGCCATCCCCACCTGCGGTGAAACTGCCTGCGATAGCAATCGGAAAATCATCCGTTGCGTCGAAACCTTTCAGAAGGAACGCATAAGATGTCCCTGCTGGTAAAGCCGCGTTATTGTTTCCCGCTGGGCAAGCCTGTGCGTTAGAGTTTGAAACAAAACCGGAGTAGGAGGCTTGAGCTGAATTAGGGGGCGTCGCAGAATCAGTCACTTGAATTATGAACGGAAAATTCCCAGCCGTGGTCGGTGTGCCGATAATAGTCACCGTGTTCGTCGTGGTTACTATCGTCTTGTTCGAATTGTCAGCGGCAGTTCCGTTGTTCAAGAGCAAGCCTGCCGGGAGCACGCCGCTGATTATCGCCCACGTATAAGGTCCTATCGTCGCAGGATTGACCGTGAGAGCTTGACTCGCCGCGGTTCCAACCATCAAATTAAACGAGGTCGGCGTAATTGCCAGCGCCGGAGTCGCTCCGATAGTGAACGTGTAAGGAAAAGCCGACGAAGACGTCATATTTGAGTCTGTCACTGTTGCAGTGCCGGAAATTGTCCCTGGGACTAAAGGCGTGCCCGAAATAGTGACGGTATTGCCGGAAGATGCGAACGTGAGAGTTGCGGGCAATCCCGTTATCTTCCAAGTAAAAGGAGCCACGCCTCCGGTGACGGTCAGCGTCCCGCTATACAGGACGTCAACATTGCCGTTTGGCAATGTTCCGGAAATCACCGGCGTCGATACCTGATGGTGGTTGTTCCCGCCGCAATCTACGATTGGCATTATGAGAAGAAGACCAACAAAAAGCAGAAATGCGTTGCGGCGCAGCATAAAGGCCTCCCCGGCAGTCGGCGTGCGAGCCGAATTGCGGAAATCTGTGACGTACTCGATTTTTCTGGGATCCCAAGTTCGAAAGTAAGAACGTCTAACCCGTTCCAAAAGCTCAAACGGCGCCTAAGTTCTACGAATCTCGATTCTAATCACTTTCGCTATACATGCAAGCGTAAATGGAAGGGAATACTTACGCTTGATATAAGAAGAGCCGGCGCAACCGCTCTGGCTCTTCTTGAGTGGCTGAACGATGCAGCTTAGTGCCCGATAATAATCAGCACCGGATTTGTGTCCAGCGGCGTGGTTGTAATCACTACAGCATTCGTAGGAGACACGATAAAGAAATAGCCGGTGAAGCCGGTCGGAGTAGACAAGGTCATGGTGCCACTGCCGTCCGTGGTACCTGTGGAATTGAGTACGTATGTGCCTGTCACCGTGGCCGAGCTGTTGCCGGACGTTGTGCTTTGATCTTGAGTTCCTCCGACAACCGAAATCCCGTCGAAACTAAGGAAGCCGGAAAGATCGCGGTCAGCGCTAACGGCGGGCGCCGACGTGCCATCTATCAGCGAAGTTGATTTTATAGTTAACGCGGTGAAGGGACCTGCGGACTGCGGCGCGAAAGAACCAAAAGTCGGGGCGTTCTGCACGATGCTCACGCAGAACGCTTGATTCGTGTTGATTAGATAAAGCACAGGTTCAAAAGAAGAATTGAACTCGATCGAGCCCTGCACCCGGCCCAAGCTGTCGGAAGTATAAGGGTCCGTGGTTGCCGTCCCATTCGTGGAGAAGATCGTTCCAGCCTGGTTATCTTCTTGTAATACTTGGAAGCTTGAAGAGCCGCTTGTCCCTGAAATCTGGACTACTTGAACTTCGGGGAGAAAAGTGGCACCGGAAATGAGCTGCCCGCTCAATCCTCCAACCATCGTTCCACTCAAGACACCCGACGTCACGAACGGCTGTCCAATCTGTTGGATCATTTCGCCGGCGCTGATGTAGGGCGTGGCACCACTCACAGTATCCGTCTCGATTATAAACGCGTCGCTGGACGAAATCGGGTAGACGCTGTAGTTCGGGTTGTCCAGGCTTGCAGACGTCAGCGCGAGAGTGCAGTGAGTGCTGTCCGGTCCAGAGTTGTACGAGCCTGAAACTGTGGAGTCGTCGATAGTCACAAAACCGGGTGTATTCGTATCCATCTCGCCTAGTGTCAATGAACCTGGTATTCCGATAGCCACCGGCGGTACTGCCGTAAATCTTCCCGCAAACGCGAGAGGACCTGTGCCGTTGGTTGCGGATTGGCTAGCGAAACCTGAACCGCCAAACGCGAAATCACCAGCATAGGTGCTGGTGCCCGTGCTATTTACCACGCATGATGTGACAGTCTGAAGTTGGATTCGTCCTGATCCGCGAGTGGTGGATGAGTCAGACTCAATAAATCTGCCGTTCCCATTTGCATCAATTGAGAATGTAAATATAGGTGCTGTCGGCAAAGTCGTGTTCGTGAACGTGAGAGTTCCGCGACCGTCGGTTCCAAGTGTGTAACTGCCCAGGAGATTCGCGAAATTGAGAGGTGTTCCCAACTGCGAGTTGAAATCTATTTCGCCGGTCGTGATACCGCCAGAGCCGTTCGCCGAGAACGTTCCAGCGAACGCCACAAATCCATTGGTGCCGTAGCCGCTGAACTCAAACGCGTACGAGCCATTTAGAAGGCTGAGCTGTTGCTCCTGGGCGATTACCAGCGTAAAGGTTGATGTCACCACTGCCGGCGGAGTGGCGCTGTCTGTTGCCGTGATGCCAAACGTAAAAGTTCCGCCCACCGTCGGAGTGCCGGAGAGAACGCCCGCGCTGCTCAGAGTGAGTCCCCCTGGCAGAGTCGATCCGCTCGCGACTGTCCAAGTATCTGTGCCGGTACCGCCCGTTGCTGTAAATTGCAGGCCGGGAGAGTCGTAAGCTGTGCCAACAGTGCCGGACGGCAGAGGCGAAGTTGTAGTGATCGCAAGAGAGCTGACCACGATTGTAAGTTGCTGCGAAGATGGTGGATCGCCCGCGGAGGCATCCGTTACCGTGATCGTAAATGTGGAACTGCCCGCCGCCGTCGCCTTACCCGTGATTTGCACTGTATTTGTGGTGCTGTTGGAAAGCTTAAGTCCCGCGGGAAGCGCTCCGGCGGTTATCGACCACGAAAGAGGTGGCACGCCTCCGGTCGCAGTCACCGGGGCGTTATAAGCACCATTTAAGGGCGCCGTTGGAAGGGTAGTAGTCGTAATCGTTGGCGGAGGTTGTACGGTGATGGTAAGCGTTGTCGACTGATTCGGAAAATCCACCGACGTGATAACGATCTTGACCACCGTTTCTGCTGTAACCGGATTCGGCGCCGTGTACGTTGCGGTGGTTGTGCTCGTTTGTGTCAAGGTGCCAAAAACGACAGGGGCGAACGTCACGCCACCTGCGGCGGTATCATTCAACACACTAACCTGTATCGAAACGGTTTGTCCTTGACCGATGATCTGCGAGCCAGTCGGCAGCAGAATCGTAACCCTGTTGAAGGTAGCCGGCTTGTCAGCGCAGCCTGTGAATTGGACCAGGGCTAGTAGCACACCCGCAAGCAAAAGTGAAATTCCGGCGCGCTTCATCGTTGGCGCCTCCTTCAATCGGGACAATTCCTACGCCCCAAGGGTTCGTGAGATTTAATTTGGCCACAAAACTGGGTAACTAGTTGAAAAATGACTGGCGAGTTTGGCGTATCAAGCAACCGGACCAAAGGCCAGGACGAACTCTGGCGTAGGAAGCGTGCAGATCTAGTTTGAAGCCAAGGGGTGCGGAGCACTACCGAGTGTGTTTTTTGCCGCAGCGGCGGTTTGACTGCGAAAATCCGGGCAGATAATGAGGCATCTGGCTGGGATTGGTTTCACAGGAGCTCGGTTAGGAATGCCGGGAGGTAGTTCCAGAAGGCGGCTACCAGTAAGAGCGAGCTTCGTTCACCAAGGTAACGTTGCGTTCTAAACGCTGGGATAATCGAACTGTCGCGTATTGCGTGCATAGCGCCATTTCGCGTTGCGTCCAGCCTGCGCCCGTTGCTGGGATAAGCGAACTCCCTAAACGGCTTAGAAGGCGCATGAGAGCATAATAGAGGCTCACTCCTCGCAGGTTGGAAGTCGAACTAGTCCCCAGATCCGGGCAGACGTCGCGATAAACTGCCAAGACTTCCTGGAAGCTACTGGAACTTAAGAGGTTAAGGCACGGCTCAAGGGCCCCATCTGCCTCATTTGTCAAGGGTTCAGAGACCGTTCGTAGCAGGGATGCGCGCCAGGTAAACACGGCGAACTGTATCATCGCTGCGGCTGAGATCACGAGAATGAAGGCTGCGATTAGCATTTTCGACCAACGACAGTTTGCAATTTCCGTCCGCCAAGCACAATAGAACCGACGTACCATGAGCGCGAAACGCATTGCCAGCATTCACAGAGCGCTCGCGCTTGTAGTAACGGGATAGATGGAGTACAAACTGCCGGTGCGGTCACCGGGTTACGCGGGGGCAATTTCCGGAGGCGAAGCATGCTACGTAGAAGCCAACGAGCTTATGTTCTATGCGTCGCTGTTGCTGTTTTGATCTCGGTCGCCTTTGTAACGCGCGTCAATGCGACAAGACAAGGCGCTGCCGAGGGACGGATCCGGGCGGTCCTAGACATGCAAACCGTCGCATGGAATCGCGGGGATATTGACACTTTCATGACCGGGTACTGGAAATCCGACCAAACCGAGTTTGTGGGTGCGAGCGGGATCACTCGAGGCTGGCAAGCGGTCCTTGACCGCTATCGCCGGAACTATCCGGACGGAAAAGCGATGGGTCGGCTGACGTTTTCGAATCTTGAGGTTCACGTAACCTGTCGGGATTCGGCATTTGTGATCGGGGAATTTCAACTCGATCGCGAAAAGGACCGGCCCGCGGGGATCTTTACACTCAATTTACGCAAGTTTGCGGAAGGCTGGCGAATCGTCGCAGACCACACAACGGGATTCCCTGTGCCTTCCCCCGCAGGCGCTGACTAGTCGCTGTTACGTGTCCTTGTATTAGACGGCCTGTGCGCTGAACCTAGCGGAAACAAGGTATCGTAATTTGAGTGCAACTGTTCCTCCTGAACGCTGCTTCGGAGATAATGGCGTCTGGTTGATCGCGTTTTTGCGAAGGAGAAATCAAATTTGCGCGCAGTGATTACTGGTGGAGCGGGATTTCTGGGTTCGCATCTTTGCGAGCTGCTGCTCGAAAAAGGCTGGGATGTTTTGTGTCTGGATAATCTGGTAACCGGAAACGAATCCAACATTTCCCACCTGAAATCGCATCCCCGATTTCGATTTGCCCATCAAGATGTCTCGCGTTACATTGAAGTGCAAGGCCCCGTGGAAGCGGTGCTTCATTTTGCTTCTCCTGCAAGCCCTCCGGATTATCTGAAGTTTCCGATACAGACGCTGAAAGTTGGCGCGCTTGGGACGCACAATACACTCGGTCTGGCGCTAGCTAAGGGTGCGAAGTTTTTTCTGGCGTCCACTTCGGAATGTTATGGAGATCCTCAGGTGAGTCCGCAACCGGAATCATATTGGGGCCACGTGAATCCGGTTGGTCCGCGCGGCGTATACGACGAGGCCAAACGCTACGCGGAAGCTATGACCATGGCCTACCACCGTTATCACGGATTGGATACTCGCATCGTGCGAATTTTCAACACCTACGGGCCGCGCATGCGGCTAAACGATGGGCGCGCTCTGCCGAACTTTTTGTATCAGGCACTCAGCGGAAAGCCCATCACGGTGTATGGCGACGGTAAACAGACGCGGAGCTTTTGTTACGTTTCGGATCTGCTCGCTGGAATCTATAAGCTGCTTGAGTCCAACGAACACGAGCCGACTAACATTGGCAATCCACAGGAAATTACGATTCTGGAATTTGCTGAACGCGTTCGCGCCCTGGTTGGCGCTGACGTTCCGATCAATTTCCATCCACTGCCCCAGGATGATCCCAAGCAAAGATGTCCGGACATCAGCAAGGCGCGCCGCGTTTTGGGCTGGGAGCCGAAGATAACGCTTGAACAAGGCTTGCGGTTAACTTATGAATATTTCCGCGTACGGCTTGCACAGGCCGGCCATTCGACCGCATAAGGTCACGACTGCGTGATGGTCAAAATCCTCGATAGGGGATCATCGTGAGCCGTAGTAAAATCCCGCCACATAGGGACCGCTGTATTAGTAGCGTCTTAAGGCACGCCAAAGTTTAGCAATGGAAATTCTCTGGCCAACCCTCGGTATTTGCGTTCTCGTATGTTTCGTATTCTACGTACTCGTGCAGCACTGGCAGCGAGTCCTGCGGCGCCAAAACTGGACGATCCGCCGGCTGAACGAACGCGTTCGCACCCTTGAGGAATTAGATGATCCGGAGTTTCGCCGCCGGCTCGGCGAATCAGCTCCCTCGCCACTCGAACAAGTATTCACTTTTTCCTTCCGTTTGAGCGACCAGTTCTGGCGCGAGACACTTCAGACAACCGAAGAAAACTTGTCCTTTATCCGATCCTTCGGAAGTTTTATAGGTTCGGTGAAAATCGAGCGCTGGCGCGGCCACAGTGTGGCCACCATAACGGAAGTTCTGCCCGATCGCCGGTCCGCCGCATGGCAGACCCGCTCGCTGGACTGTTTTTTTGACCAAGAATCCGGTTCCGACAAGCTCACTCTCTGGGAACTTCCGCTCGCGCGAATCGGGAATTCGAGCGAACGTCCGCCCTCACTTGAACTGGTGCTGAAGGAAAAATCCGTGGAGCTGTGCGCTCATCTTCTCCCAACGCACGGCAGCAATGGCCACTCCCACGTTTCAGGAGATAATGAAGTAGTGTTTTTTCGAGTACCGTTCGATTCCGCCGAGCTCGCCGAATTTCGCAGCCACGATCCCTCGGAAAACGGTGCAAACGGTGCCGGCCCTGAAGCTCAGTTCAATCATTCTTTCTGGCGGACGTTCTATTCTCGTCGAGATGAAGAAGCTGGATTCGAATGGCAGCTTCGGGTTCTTGATTTAAATAAGAAAGGGCATTGGGACCGGTGGAAAATCCTGGAACCGGAAGTTGATCCCGTTGCTGGGAACGAAACGCAGAAACGCAATTGATCCATATTATTTTTAGTGAGCGTGAGGTCGAATCGGAAGTCCCGCCCACACATTCATCAGCCCTAAAACCTCTCGCACCACAGAAAGTGCATCGCGCGTGTCGCGCCACCAATGATCCGCATCAAATGGATCCTCACGCGCTGCTCGCACAATAGCCTTTAGATGCTCTCCCGCGAGTTTTTTCCACAAGGCTCTCACCCGGCGCGTATGTTCCGGAGACGTCACGATAATGACGCTGGTCTTGCCCTCTTTACGCAGCTCGCGAGCTGTTTCTTCCACTTCCTGCTCGGTGTCGATCACGGTATTGGGAAGGATGCGAACGCTTTTTTCTGGGACCTGAAGGTGAATCAAAATTTGGCGGTCGTAATCTTCTTCACTCACGTATTGGACGCCGAGTTCTCTCATCTGATCGGAAGGCCCTTCAGGACGCGTTAGCCACACTTCACTTGCATAGCCGGACTCAAAATAATGCGCCGCGGCCTCGGCGCGATACGGCAAACCCCCGCTTAGGACCACAAGAACATCAGCGTGCATCAGCGGGTCTTCACGCACTAGCCAGTTTCCTAGCCCGCGAAACGCAAGGGTCGCGGCTACAAATAGCGCCAACAAAATCAAAGCTGAGACGACGTGTAGATTCCGCTTTTGTGCAGTCAGAGACTTTTCGATGTTGGCCATTTGATTGCTATACCTGGCGCCGGTAAAGAGGCTGAGATCCGTTGTTCTCTAGAGGCTTGTCCGCCGCAGCGAGCGGCTGCGCGATAGCAGCCCGCGCAGGCCGAGCAGGACCAAGCGGGGCTGGCTCAAGCAGACGCGCCAAAGAATTTTCCACGCTTCGTCGCGCGAATAGTCGGCAAGCGACCTTTTAGCCGGAGCGTTCAACAAATCCACTAGCCGGCTGTAGTCGGCCTGCTGAAAATCGTGGAGCGAGCGACGTAACAGAAGATGAAGGTCAAGTTCCCGGCGCAGGGTTCGCAGCTCTCGGGACCCACGATTCAAAATCGCCTGAGCAACTCCGAGCGCGCCGCGAAATCCGGTAACGATGCCGCCCACCGTTGTAACTTTCACCTGCCCGGCTGCGTCGCCCACCAAATAAACGGATCCTTTGCCCACCGGCCGGTGAACCGGAACCCAACGTTTATAAACGGGAATGCGCGCCGCTTGAAATCCGATCGGGTCGAGCTTCCGCTTTTCCAGGAATTTCTCGAGGTGATGGCGCGTTTCCGGGCCGGTCTCACCGATTAATCCCAATGCGCCGCGAGTCGGCGATTCCGGAATGAGCCAATAAAAATAAGGAGTATCCTGCGGCACGAACCACACGCGCGCCGTATCCGGCCGCATGTCTTTCGGCAACGGCACAATCGCCTGCACCAAGGGGACCGTCTCAAGCGGCGCCCACCCCGCCGCGTGCGCCACACGGCTCGAAGCCCCATCTCCGCCCACGATCGTGTCCGCGCGAACTTCCTCGCGGGTTCCATCATCGCATCTGTCAATTTCCAGTACCAATCCACGACCGTTGGGATGCAGCGCGTGAAATCGGCGGCCCAGCTCGATACTCGCGCCGGCACGTTGCGCTTCTTCCGCAAGAGCTTGAATTAAGGTGCGGCGCTCGATGATCAGGTCGGGGTGCTTCAGGGTGACGGTCGCAGCGCGGCCATCCGTAAAGAGCTCAAAGTGCCGTATTTCGTTAACAACGCTTTTCTGTGCCGCGCGTCCGAGAAGGGCCCGCATTCGATCCGTGACGATCAAAGTGCGCTGGTCCGGTTCGAGCGTTTCGATGCGTTCGAACACACGAACGGGAATGCCCTGGCGCGCCAGCAGGGAAGCGGTAAATAAGCCGGCTGCCGAACCTCCCACCACAGCAACGCTTTGCTTATCGGTGATAGACCTGAGAGACGAATTGTTTTCCGCGTCGCGTAGTTCGGGCGCCATATAGTCGGTTACAACCTGCCTTTGCGTAATTTATTTGAGCGAGTCCGCGGAAACTACTTACCGGGACAGTCCTCTACCCACCACTGAAGAGAGCAGAAATCCGGGCAATCGTGATACTCGTCACCACCGAGGATGAAGTATATATCTTACCGGGGTGCAAGCAAGAAAGACAGACAGGTTGTTTCAATTAGGCAGAAAAAGTCTTGGGGATTTTGGCTTGACGTTCATACGGCGCCCCTTCCATGAAAAAAATGGCAATCAGGCTGCCAAAGATCAGCAGCCCTGCCAGGCTATATGCCGCCGCCGGCGAAGATCCTGGAATAAAAAGTGCGGCCACGCCAAAAAGGACCGCGAAACAATACATCACAAGGACCGCACCGCGATGACCCAATCCCAGATTCGACAATCGATGCGCTGTATGGTCCTTGCCCGGCGAAGTGAAAGGCAGCAGGCCGCGGCGCGCGCGGGATATGGAGACAAGCGTCGTATCGAAGATAGGCACGCCCAAGATCAGCACTGGTACCAGCCAGGTAATCGGGAAAGGAGCGCCATCCGGCCGGATCTTAAGGCCAAGTGTCGCCATCAAGAACCCAAGGAACATCGCTCCGCCGTCACCCATGAATATTTTTGCCGGACTGAAATTCCAGCGCAGAAATCCTAGTGAGGCGCCCAAAGCTGCAGCACCCAGACTGCGAACGAGCGTCTGCCCATTCATACTGGCGGAAATTGTGAAAAAGGCCGCCGCCACGGCGGCGATGCCCGCGCAGAGACCATCCATATGGTCGAGAATGCTGAACGACGCAGTGATTCCCACAACCCACAATACAGTAAAGCAATCATCGAGAACGACGCCCGTCGTCCCCGGCACAAACTGAGAGAAAAGCTGCGCATGAATTCCGGTGGCAATCAGCATCAGCGCAGCCACAGGCATGCCGATGAACAGCTTCACTTGGTGATGCAGAAGCTTGCCATCGTCGAGAAAACCGATGATGGCGAGCAGCGTGGCTCCGGAGAGAATCCCAGCGACTTGCTTTTCAGGGGCGCCGCGGACCGTCACCAGAACTGCCAAAGCAAAAGCCAGATAAATGGCGATACCACCCAGAAGCGGAATTGGTCTGAGGTGTACCTTACGCGGGCCCGGGTGGTCCACCATTCCAAACCGAATCGCCAGGTGACGTACCGGAATCGTAAGGCCAAGAGAAGCCAGCAGGGCCACTGCAAATGCAATTAAGTCGGCGCGGATGGACATCGTTGCTGTCACTCCAGTCAACGTGCCGTAAGCATCTGCTCAAGGACGCCGCGCACCTGCTCCTTGTGCTTGGTTGCGAAATACCAGTCCATGGTCTTGCGCAGGCCCACGCGGAAAGGAGTTTTCGGCTCCCAGCCCATCAGTCTTTTTGCCAGCGCGTTATCTGCGACGCGATTTACCGGGCCAGTGGGCATATCCGGGCGGAAGCGGATGTCCGCCTTCTGTCCAGAAAACTCGAGGACCATTTTCGCGGCGTCGATCACTCGGATGCGTTCCATCGTTCCAAGATTGACCGCGGTACCATCATCGATTTTTTCAGCAGCGAGAATTGTTCCGCTGACGATGTCATCCACATAGGTCCAATTGCGGATCTGCGTGCCATCACCCCAGACATCAAACGGATTCTGTCCGATAAAAGCACGCGCGATCATTGCTATTACCGCGTGATTTTCCACTCCACGCGGCCCGTACACCGTGAAGTACCGGCACGACGCTGCTTTCAGACCGTGCTCCCGGTGATAGGCTTGCAGCGTAAGCTCCGCCATCAGCTTGGCCCATCCGTACATATTGTCGGCATCGTGCGGAGGTTTGACGTCTCCTTCGCGAAGATAGAGCACCTGCTTCGTATCGGTCTGCATGTTATTCGGATAAACGCAGCCCGAGGAGGCGTAAACCACTTTTTCGACCCCGGCTTTCACCGCTTCCCAAAAGACCAGGCCGTCGAGAAAGAGATTCGATGCTGGGCCCGCTTGGTGTAAATCGACGTAGCCGCGCCCGCCATGGTCCGCAGCGAGGTGAAAAACAATTTCTATTCCCTTCATCGCCGCACGGGTTACTCCCGGCTCGCGCAAATCAGCCTCGACAAAAGTCACACGGCCATCCGCTAAGAGCTGTTCGATGTTCGAGCGTCTGCCGCTCGTCAGATCATCTACCACGCGCACCTGTGCGCCGCGCTCTACCAGAGCGTCCACTAAATGCGACCCAATAAAGGATGCGCCGCCGGTTACGAGTACTTTCTTACCTTTCCAGATGGCCGCCTCCGTGATTATTCCGATGATTTGAGGCTTCTTCTATCACTTCGACAAACCTTTCAAGCTCATTGACTCTAGCATATTTCGCTGCTGTTTCCTTTGCGCGGATGCCCATATGAGCCAGTCGATTTGGGTCGTCGCGCAACTCGAGAATGGCGGCGGCTATTCCAGCAGGATCGTCCGGATCCGCCGATATTCCGCAGCCGGATTCACTCACGATGCGGGCAGCATCACTCCCCCCAGCGGCCACGGCAAGCACCGGACGGCCCGCCGCAAGAATCGAATAAAGCTTACTAGGCACCACGACGCCCTCTAGCCCACGCCTCACCGTCACAATGTGTACATCGCCGGCCATCATTACGTGCGGTAACTGTACGAACGGGAAGAACGGCAAGAAGCGTACATTTGGCGAAGACTTCCCAGAAGTCTCCAGCGCCGCGCGGTTTGCCCCGTCCCCTATAAACACAAGTCCAATATTTTCGTTGCGCAAAATGTCAGCGGCCTTCAGAAGCGAGTCCCAGGCCCCGTAGAAACCCAAATTGCCGGCATGCAGGGCGACAAAGGAGAAGCCGCAGCGAATTTTCTGCACCAGCGGATCATTGCGCTCCGGCAAGGAAGTAGGAAACGAAGTGCCATCCCGGATTACGACTACTCGGTCCGGCGAAACGCCCTTCGAGACAATGCGGTCGCGCATGTCGTCGCCGAGAACGATTACGCGGGCAGCTTCATGAAGTGCACGGAGGTGCATTTCCTCCCAACGGTCAACCCATCGATTGGGCCGCACGATGTCACCACCCAGAGCCATGTCCGGATACAAATCGCGGATATTGTAAACAAACGGGCGACCCGCCATGCGCGCAATGAATGCACCGGCGATGCCTGCAACGGGTGGATCCGTCATCGCAAGAACGATGTCCGGGTGAATGGCCAGCGCACGCGGGACCGCGAGTGCGAGATAGCTCAAATAATTAGAGACGCGGCGCCGCATCTGATGGCGTGGATAAGCGGTGGAAGCGACGCGTTCGACCGTAACGTTGTTGCGAATATCGCGCCGGAGAAATGCAAAAGAGTAAAACTCGTCAGGATCGTACGAAGGGCGTCCGGCGACCACCGTTACTCGATGGTGTTCCGCCAATTTTTCGGCCACTTGCACCGCCATCTTGGCCGTGGCGGAAGTGTCAGGCGGATAATATTGATTGAGCAGAAGAATGTGCATAGTAACTGATTTGCATCTCGACGCCGGGCTGGACAACTGTGGCGGCGAGCTCCGCCTTGACTGACGCCTCCCTATTCGGCGCGCTTTGCGAAACTATCCGCAGTTTCTTCCTGCGACGCGGCTGAGGATCTTTTCTCAAGAATGAAGTTTCCCATCACTAATGTATCCATCTGCGTTCGACGGAAACAATCAAGCGCTTCCTCCGGGCGACAGACGATCGGCTCATTGTCATTGAAAGAGGTATTTAAGAGCACCGGAACGCCCGTTTGATCACCGAAGGCGCGCAGAAGTTTCCAGTAAAGGGGGTTCGCGGTTCGGCTTACAGTCTGGAGCCGCGCCGTGCCATCGACGTGTGTGGGCGCGGGAATCACGTCACGTTTTTCCGGCCGAACGGAATAAGCAAAAGTCATAAACGGCGAAGGGTGCGTCTTCTCAAAAAATTCACCTGTGGCTTCTTCCAAGATCGAAGGCGCGAACGGCCGGAATATTTCGCGATGTTTGATCCGGCGGTTCAAGACGTCTTTCATCTCGGGCCGCCGCGGATCCGCCAGGATGCTTCGCTGACCCAGGGCGCGCGGACCCCACTCCACGCGGCCCTGAAACCATCCGACTACTTTTCCGCTAGCGATATGCCGGGCTGTCGTTTCGAGCAAAGGAGTCTCTTCCATCTCCGTGACAGTCGCTCCCTCTTCCGATGAACGAAATTTTTCAATCGAGTGCCGGATCTCTTGACTCGAAAATTCCGGACCCCAACCCGCGTGATCCATCACGAACTCGCGCGGTCGCCCGAGAATCTGATGGTTTACCGCAAAGGCCGCCCCCACTGAGAGACCCGCGTCGCCCGCCGCAGGCTGTACATAGACACGCTCAAACGGCGAGCGATCAAAAATCCTCCCATTCGCCAGGCAGTTGAATGCGACGCCTCCCGCCAGACAGAGCGACTTCTGCCTGGTTTTCTGCGCCAGTGCGGTCCAATGCGCGGCAAGGACCTCTTCCAATGCAGCTTGCATACTTGCCGCTATATTCTGATGCCGTTGTCCGAGCGGTTCGCCCTCTTTGCGCGACGGACCCAAACGCTTTTCCAGATGAGAGGAGAAGAGCCGGCCAAGCACTGGCGTCTGATTTGCTTCGCGCCAAGTCATGTCGGCGCCGTGCCGCTGATGCGTGAAATACTCAAGGCCCAGGCGGAACGAAAGCGGACCATCGGCATAAACGATACGCCGGAATTCGTCCAGAAATTCCGGTTCGCCGTACGCTGCCAGGCCCATCACTTTGTACTCGTCACCGAATTTCCAGAACCCGATGTATTGCGTCAGCGCGGTGTAGTACATCCCCAGCGAATGAGGGAAGGTGATTTCACCGAGGTTTCGCATCTTCGGCCCTTCGCCCAATGCCCACATGGAACTTGCAAAGTCGCCCAGGCCATCAGCGGAAAGTACCGCGGAGTTCTCGAATGGGGAAACGAAATAAGCGCTTGCGAGATGCGCCGTATGGTGTTCGATGCGATGGAAACGCGCTCGGATTTTTTCCGGAGGCATCTCGAACGTTGAGGCCAGATCCTCTTGGATCCCCGCAAAGCGCTTCATCACGCGCGCGCGGTCCAAAGCGAAGCGGGGCATCCGCATTGCGAACCGAATCTTCGTTCCCATCCGCGCCCATGGATTGCGCGGAACTGCTATGTGATCCACTTCGGAAAGCTTTGCGCCGGCTTGCTCTAGGCAATACTGAATCGCGCGCGCCGGTAAGCCGGCGGCGTATTTAACCCGATTTAGCCGCTCTTCCTCGACAGCAGCAACCAGACGGCCGTCCACCACGATGGCAGCCGAAGCGTTCGCGTGATACGCGTTTATACCGAGAATAATCATTTTAGAATGTTCGCATAGAGAACTCTGTATACGGTCCTTAATCAGCCGGCATGAACGGTAGCCGATTTATGGCGCTCCGTGCCGTCCTGCACTGAAACACTTAGATTGCGTTTGACCCATTCATTCAATACGTAAAGGCTCCATGGCCGGGACCAGGTCGTCTTGCTTCGTAAGAAATTCCTCCAAACCCCTTGCGCGAACCTGTGATCCAGACTGGCCTCGAGAGCGGGGGCCCAATCGCCAAGTCCCATGGCCACTCTCTCTCCCAACTTCCCACGCATCCAATGCTCCCACGGAAAGGTGAAGGTACGCTTCGGTTGGTTGACGATTTCTTCGGGCAGCAAATCGCCGAGAGCCTCGACCAGCAGAGCCTTCGGTCCTCCTCCGCCGCGCTTGGCCGACTCCGGCAGGCCAAGAACGTATTCCACCAATGGCGTATCGAGAAACGGCACGCGCACCTCCAGCGAATTGCGCATGCTCGTCGCGTCCGTATCCCGCAACAGCGTGTTTAGCAGATAGGAGCGCAGTTCAAGCCACGAGACCTGTGTAAACCGATCCAATGGTCGCGATTGCTGTGCGGCAGTTGTAAGCCACTGATACCAGTTCATCGAATTCCACGCGAGGGTGCCACCGCGCAAACTCGACGCAAATGCCCGCGGTGTAAATAGCGTGCGTGTGAAAAAGTAGGGATGCGGAAGCAGATTCGGCTGAAGCCAAGCTGCCGACACCTTGCGAAAAGCATCGGGTGAAGACTGAAAAACATTCATGTTCTTCACTCCGAGCGCGACCAACCTTCGGGCTGTTTGCGGAATGCACTCAGCAGCCTTGGCGATGCGCCCAATCTTCGCAGTCGCTCGGAATGAAGTGTAGCCGCCAAACAGTTCATCGCTGCCCAGCCCGGACAGCGCCACTTTCAGGCCCGCTTGCCGTGCCGCCCAAGAAACGAAATAAGTGTTGATGCCATCCATGGACGGCTGATCGAGAGCCATGACCGCTTCATCAAGTCGAGTGACCATTTCGTCGCCGGAGATTATGACTTCGCGGTGTTCGGTTCCAAGACGTTCTGCAGTGCGTCGAGCGATTGCGGCTTCGCTGAACTCCGTGTCGGGAAATGAGACGGTGAAGGTGTGAATTTCTCTCTGAACTACCGTCGCCAGAGCCGCGATTGCCGTCGAATCGATTCCGCTGCTCAAGAACACACCCGCCGGAACGTCCGCGATCAGATGACTCCGCACGGCATCTTCCAGCAGAACTCTCACTTGCACGGCTGGGGAAACTCTACGGGCCTGCGAGTTCTGTGAAGCAATTCCGGTTTCAGCTTGCCTCTCGAGTACCCGCGCGACATCCCAATAAGGTTTCGGCTCGGAGGCTTCGAGCGGATCATCAGCAAGAATCGTGACGCAATGGCCCGGCGGCAGGGAAAAGACACCTTCCACCAGAGTTGCTGGCTCACTCACCGAACCAAAAAGCAGATATGTAGTCAGCGCTTCGCTGGAGAGGTGTGGCGGAACACATCCGCTTGCGAGAAGTGCTCGCACCTCTGACGCAAACAGAAAAGCGCCATCAACCTTCGCGTAGTAAAAGGGCTTGATGCCCATGCGATCGCGGGCGATGAATATGCGTGCAGCCCCGCCGCCTCGCCCTTCCGGCAATTCAATGACGGCAAACGAGAACATGCCCCGCAACCGATTCACGGAATCTTCGCCCCATTCTTCGTAGGCGTGAACGATAACTTCCGTGTCGGATTTGGACCGAAATTGATGCTTGCG
>Ga0182018_10001829_pt1 | contig 22980 bp, 20 predicted proteins | sample 812P2MmetaG_FD_120490 | JGI IMG/M metagenome (GOLD analysis project Ga0182018, IMG submission 120490) | Permafrost microbial communities from Stordalen Mire, Sweden - 812P2M metaG | ecosystem: Environmental > Terrestrial > Soil > Wetlands > Permafrost | place: Sweden: Stordalen | collected...
GACCAGCACGTGCACGAGGTTCTCGACCTGTTCAGAGGAGCGTGACGTGGCGCTAGAGGACTTTCTCTTGGACTTGATCGAGGACCCGGTTGATCACGGACCACTTCTGTACCTGAGCGACGCGGACATCCTCTACAACCCGCGGCGACGAGTCGCCTACGAGGTGCGCGATTCGATTCCGGTGTTGTTGCCCGACGAGGCGAAGGCCGTGAGCGACGAGGAACACGAGCGGTACGAAAAGGATCCGCTCGCGCGCCCGACGGGCACGAAAGCCTGAACTTTCTTTACTCGAGGCGCTCGACGATCATGGCCATGCCCTGACCGCCGCCCACGCACATCGATTCGAGCCCGAACGTCTTGTCGGTGTCCTCGAGCGCGTTCAGCAGCGTGGTCATGATTCGTGCGCCGGTCTGGCCGAACGGGTGCCCAAGAGCGATCGCGCCGCCCCGCACGTTCAGCTTGTCGTAGCCGATGCCGAGGTGCCGCGCCGAGGGGATGACCTGCGCGGCGAAGGCCTCGTTGATCTCGACCAGGTCGATGTCGTCGATCGTCATCCCGGCCCGCTTCAGGGTCTGGCGGATCGCCTCGACCGGGCCGAGCCCCATGATCTCGGGGTTGACGGCCGAGACGCCGCTCGCGACGATGCGCGCGAGCGGGGTGATCCCGAGCTCGGCCGCCCGGGCCTCGCTCATCACGACGACCGCCGCTGCGCCGTCATTCAGGGGACAGGCGTTGCCGGCGGTGATCGTGCCGCCCTCCCGGAACACCGGCTTCAGCTGGGACAGGCCTTCCAAGGTCGTCCCCGCCCGGGGACCGTCGTCCTTGGTGACGACGGTCCCGCTCGGGGTGGTGACCGGGATGATCTCGCGCTCGAAGAACCCGTTGGCCTGGGACTCGACGGCACGGGTTTGGGAGAGCAGGGCGAACTCGTCCATCTCCTGGCGGCTCACCTTCTCGTACTCGGCCACGTTCTCGGCGGTCTGTCCCATCGCGATGTAGACGTCGGGAAGCCCGGCCGGCGGGGTCCACGGTTCTGTGACCGCCGGGGCCCGGGCGGCGGTGCGAGCCTCGGCGTCGGCGAAGAGCGGGTTGTGGGGGCCGGTGTCGGAGGCGCCGTAGGCGTAGCGGCTCACGGTCTCGATGCCCGCTGCCACGAACGCGTCGCCCTCGCCGGCCCGGATGGCGTGCGCAGCCATCCGGATGGTCTGTAACGACGACGAGCAGTACCGGTTGACCGTGACGCCCGGCACCTCAAGCCCGGCCAGCAACGCCGCGACGCGGGCGATGTTGTACCCGGACTCGCCGGCCGGTTGGCCACAGCCGACGATGAAGTCCTCGATGGTCCCGGGATCGAGTGATGGGAGCTTCTTCATAACCTCGGTGACCGTGTGGGCAAGAAGGTCATCGGGCCGGCACTCGACGAGCGAGCCCTTGTTGGCTCGGCCGATCGGGGTGCGGCCCGTCGCGACGATGACGGCTTCGGGCATGGACGCCTCCTTGTTGGGCGGCCCGCGTGATTTGCCGGGGTCCGCTGCAGTGGGGAGGCTACCAATGCGAAGCGAGGCTTCGATCGATCGGCCCGCTCGTGATGCCCCTCGCGCCCGGCCCGCTCAGGGCCACAAGAGGCCGGCCAGCGAAACGCACAACCCCAGGATCTCGGCCGCAGTCTCCTCGAACGCCGACGGCAGCCCTCCGATCGGGTCTTCCACGTCGTCGGCGTTGGAGGACCCGAGGAGGTCTTGGCGGCTGCGGCCCTCGCCCATCCTGGCCAGCCAGGTCGTGAGCTCCTCGTCGCCGAGGCGCTGCCCGCCCGCCCCGCCCCGCCGCACCAGCTCCTTCAGCGTGAAGGTCTTGGCCCATGTCTCGGGCATTCGAACGACCACCTCGCGGACGTGGTCCCTGGCCAGGCCGAGCACTAGATCGGCATCCGTCACGAGCGGCCTGGTGAGCTGGTGGCTTCGATGCGTGGTGAGCCCGGGACCGATGTAGCCGAGGGTGTGCAGCGCGTCCTCGGTCTCGGGGGGCATCGGCTGACCGCCCGGCAGGAGCCCAGCCGACGCGACTTGGGCCGGGATCCCCCGACGCCCTACGAGGTCCGACAGGATCACCTGCGCCATCGGTGAGCGGTGGAGGTTGCCGGTGCAGACGAAGAGGACGCGGATGAGGCGAGTGTACCGACCCGTCCAACGGCCCTCCGCTAAAAGCTGGCCGGCAACAACGGGGTCACGCTCTGAAAGAAGAAGAACAAGAGCACCAAGAGCACTACGGATCCGGCCGCGGCCACGCCGAAACGGGCGAGCCTACGGGTGCGGCGGCGAGCCAGGACCCACACGAGCACCGCGAATGTCGCTGCTGCCGCACCCCACCCGACGGCAGGCCATGCCGAGCTGGTGTCGCCGGCGAGACCCTGTGAGATCGTGTCAGTTCCGCCTCCGTTGGGTCCCGTACCCTTGGGTGCGTCGAAGATTGGGATCCGTGCTGGCGGACTGACCAGGGTCGCCTGCGCGACCAATCGTTGCGAAGCGCTGTACCGCGGGTTGCACGTGGTGAGGGTGAGGGTCGGCTCCGGCGTCGGGTCAAGGACCGCGAGGTCCGTCGGGGCTACGACAATGAGCGCCGTCACGTCGTATTGGAACCGACCTTGTGTGGTCGTGACATAGATCGGATCACCAGCTACGAGCTCATTCAGGTTGTAGAAGGGATGAAGGTACGTGGTCCGGTGCCCAGCGATCGCCGCGTTGCCCGGCTGACCCGGCAACGGGGTGTTGTCGTAGTGACCTGGGCCGAGTTCAAGATCGGCGGTGTCGGTTCCCTGCACGACGACGTAGTTGGCACCAATGCTCGGGATTTCGATCGTGCCAATCGGCTGACCTTCCGCTGGGGCGACTCCCGGGATCAGAGGCGCCAAGCCTCGTATCGGTTGGGTCGTTGGCGTCGACGTGGGCGCGATCGTCGTCGTGGTTGCGCGTTCGCCACGTGCGATCGCGAGTTCGTGGTTGAACTGCTTTCGCAGCGCCTCTTGGTGGAACCGAGTTGAGATCCCGGTTCCCCACAACTGGTACGCGACGAACAACAGAACGAGGACTCCGAAGGCAAAGATCACGCCACCGATCCGGGCAAGAAGGCGCCGCCAGGACACAACGCATCGTAACGGTCGGCCAGCGCTACATTCGGGACACCGTGAGTCAAGGCGTGCCGTCCCATCGGGGAGCGCGGACCAGTTCGTCCCGGGCGATTACCCGACTGGTCGTCGCGTTCCTCGCCGTCTCGGCTGGGATTGGAGCGGCGTTCGCCGGATGCCACCCGACAGGCACGGTCATCGCAGATCCGATAGAGACCGGCATCTTCGCCGCAGCTCTCACGGTGCTCACCAGCCGATCGTCCCGGGGGTCGTGGCTCGCGCTCGGCGTCGTGGTGGTGGTGCTGTCTCGCGGCTGGCTGCTCGTACCGGCGTTATGTACGATGGCAGGCGCCTTCTCGACGGTGTTCGCGTCCCGATCGAGTCGACGGGTCGGCGCCGGCATTGGTGCGCTCGGCGTCCAGGTCATCCTCCGTTGGCCACCCGAGTTGTTCCACGGCTTCCCGAGCCTGGCCGCAGCCGCTGTGGTGGGCTTCATCGGCGCCTTTGCGTGGGGACGCTCTTCGAAGCGCACCCGTCGCCGGGCCCTCATTGCCCTGGGCGGTCTCGGGTCGGCGGCGCTCTTGGTCTCGCTACCGGCAGTGATCGAAGTGCTGATGGTCCGGAGTGAGGCCGTGGCGGCGGAGGGCGCGGCCCACGCAGCGCTGTCGACGATCGGGAGCGGGAGCGAGTCGCTGGTCACGAGCGAGCTCCAGACGGCGGCCTCCGAGTCCTCCGACGCTGCGAGCACACTAGGTACCTGGTTTGGCATGGGCGCGCGCGTCGTCCCATTGGTGGCCCAGCAGGACCGGTTTTTGACCAGCACCACCAGGGCCGCCGCCCAGGCTGCCGAGGTCGGAGTGGGTCAAGCCCCGGCCATCGACTACCGCCTGCTCGGCTACCACGACGGACAGACCGACCTGGCCCGGCTCCGCGCAATGGAGAACCCGATGCAGATTCTCGACCGCCAGCTGGGGCTGACCAACAGCGAGCTGGTCCGGGCCGACTCGCCGTGGTTGATCGGACCACTTCAAACGCGGGCCGAATCGTTCCGAGAAGACGTGGGTCGGGCGGTGCACGCAGCTGGCCTGGCCGTGGAAGCGGCAAAGGTTCTGCCGGCGATGCTCGGAGGTGACGGCACGCGTAGCTATCTCGTTGCATTCATGACACCGGCGGAGAGCCGTGGGTACGACGGGTTCATTGGCAGCTACGGGCTACTCGACGCGACCAGTGGCAAGGTTCGTCTTACCGTGTCGGGGTCGATCGCCGACATCGAGGACGCGCTACCAGTGGGCGGCGCGCACCTCACCGGCCCGCGCGACTTTCTGGCCCGCTATGGTGCCTTTCACCCGGGTGAGTTTCCCCAAGACGCCAGCTACCCTCCCGACCTCCCGACCGTCGCCGACGTACTCGACCAGATCTACCAGCAGACCGGAGGCGTTCCTCTCGACGGTGTACTTGCGCTCGATCCCGAAGGCCTGGCCGCCTTGCTGCACTTCACGGGACCGATCCAGGTGGCCGGTCTCCCGATCAGGTTGACGCAGGACAACGCGGCCCAGGTGCTCCTGACCGAGCAATACACGACACTCGACGCCGGGATGACTACGGCGGTGGAGTCGCCTGAAGACGTGGAGCGGCACGACTTCTTGCAGGGCGCCCTGCACGCGGCCTTCGACAAGCTCGTGACCGGCAGCCTCCCGGCACCGAAGGAGCTCGCCTCGGTCCTGGATCCGGCCGTCGTCGCCGGCCGGATCTCGTTCTGGAGCTTTCACAAGGACGAGCAACCACTGCTCCGCCGGCTCGGGATCGACGGGTCATTTCCGTCGGCCGCCGGCGGCGACCTGCTCGCACTCACGACTCAGAACACCGGGAACAACAAGATCGACGCGTACCTCCACACCTCCATAAATGACGACGTGACGTTCAATCCCTCGACCGGGAGCGTGCACTCGACGGTCATCGTGCACCTGAGGAATGATGCCCCGGCATCGGGTTTCCCCCCCATCGTCATCGATAGCCCAGCCGATCCAAACCTGCCCGCCGGGACCAATCGGACGTGGCTCACCCTCTACAGCCCACTCGCCCTCACAAAGGTGTCCGTCGACGGCCACCCAGCGTCGACATCGAGCGGGGAAGAGCTCGGGGTGAATGCATACAGCGCGTATGTCGATGTCCCTCCGGAGTCGACGGTCAGCGTCAGCGTGTCGCTGGCCGGTGTCGTTGACGCCCGAACCGCGCTGCCCATCGCGGTCCGGTTGCAGCCATCCGCCAATCCCGAGACCGTGGCCGTCGAGGTGACTCCTGCGGGCCCCTGGCGCCTTACCACCACGAATGGCTCGACTCGCTGGGTGCTGTCCTCGGCGATGCGTCAACGGCAGGTCTTCAGATTCATATCGCGCTAAAGCGCAACTACTGTGAGTGGTTGAAATCCGAAATGCTTGATTCTGACCAGCTAGGCCGTTACCGTCAGTGAGATCGGCTGATGTATCGCCCGGGAGACCAAAGGAGAGTTGCGATGAAAGGCAAGCTCGCACTGATTGCCGCAGTTGCAGTGATGGGGCTTAGCTTCGCCACGCCTGCGTTTGCCTATGGTCCCAACGCCGCCACGGTGAGCTCGAGCACTTCGTCCACTGGGCCGGGTGGCTCATTGACGGTCAGTGGCAGCCATTTCGTGCCCGGGGGATCGATCACGATCGTCCTCCACAGCACCCCAGTCACTCTGGCGACCACGACTGCAGACCCGACCGGGTCGTTCTCGGTGAGCGTGACCATCCCCTCGGACACCGTGCCGGGTGCGCACGAGATCATCGCCAGCGACACCAGCGGTGACTCGGCCAGCACCGATCTGACGGTCACCGGCACCGTGCCGACGGCCACCGCCAGCCCTGCGTTGGCCTTCACTGGGGCCGACATCGCCGCGTTGAGCGGTGTTGGGGCGATCGCCCTGGCGCTCGGCGGCATGCTGATCCTGACCGGTCGGCGCCGGCGTCGGGTCGTCCAGTAGGAGGACACACCACGTCGTCGGCGGGCTTGCTGGCGGGCTTCAGGAAGCTGAAGGCAGTCCGGTTCGCACCGTGGCGATGACCCGCTCGAGTTGATCGCGGTCGATCGCGCTTCCACTAGGTAGGCAGAGCCCGTGTTCGAACAGGTCCTCGGACGTGCCGTCGATCCGCCGAGGCGCGTTGGCGAACACCGGCTGGGTGTGCATCGGCTTCCATGTGGGGCGGGACTCAATGTCCGCGGCCTCGAGGTGTTGGCGCAACCGTTCCCGGTCCGTGCCCGCCTCGGCCGGGTCGACGGTGATGCAGGTGAGCCAGTAGTTGGGTACGCCGTAGTCGGCCACCGGCATGAAGGAGATCCCTGGCTCATTTCCCAGCGCCTCACGGTATCGGTGGTTGATCGCCCGACGGCGTTCGATGCGCTGCGGCAGCGTCAGGAGCTGGCCCCGGCCGAACGCAGCGAGCAGGTTGGAGAGCCGGTAGTTGTACCCGATCTCTCGGTGCTCGTAGTGGACGAGTGGTTCGCGGGCTTGGGTGGCAAGGTACCGCACTCGGGTTGCCAACTCTTCGTCTGCACAGAGAACCATTCCGCCGCCACTCGTCGTCACGATCTTGTTCCCGTTGAACGACAGGGCGCCGAAGACCCCGAAAGACCCGGCGGGGGACCCCCGGTAGGTCGCGCCGAGGGCCTCAGCGGCGTCCTCAACCAGCGGCACGCCGAAGCGCTCCAGGATCGGGAGCAGGCGGTCGTAGTCGGCGCACTGGCCGTAGACGTCGACCACGACGACTGCCTTCGGCAGGTGTCCGTCGGCGGCCCGGGCCGAGAGCTCCGCATCCAGCAACTCGGGGGAAAGCTGCCACGTGGACCGATCACTATCCACGAAGATTGGCGTCGCGCCGAGGTAGACCGCCGCGTAGGCCGGGGCGGCGAAGGTCAGCGTGGAGACGATGACACTATCGCCTGGACCAACCCCCACTTCCCGGAGGGCCAAGTGGAGGGCGGCCGTGCCGCTCGACACTCCCACCGCATGCTTTCGTCCGGTGATGGCGGCCACTTCGGATTCGAAAGCATCCAGATCGGGTCCGACCGGGGCGATCCAGTTCGACGCAATTGCCGCGTCGACCATGGTTCTTTCGGCAACCCCGACGTCCGGGGCCGACAGGTAGATGCGATTCATCCCGGCGACCGCTCGGCACGGTGTGAGAGGTGGGGCCGAAACTCCGCCATGGTGTCGATCCCTGGGCTGCTAACCCCCTTTCGCGTGACCACGGCCACTACCGTCTTCGCAAGGATCCTGACGTCGAGAAGGAGAGATCGATGGTCGACGTACCAGACATCCATTGCCAAACGACGATCCCAATCCACCTCGTTTCTGCCGTTCACCTGTGCCCAGCCGGTAATGCCTGGGCGCAGCTCGTGGCGACGCGCCTCGGACGCTGAGTATCGGGGCAGATATGCAATCGGCAATGGGCGCGGTCCCGTGAGGCTCATGTCCCCACGAACGACATTCCACAGCTCTGGCAGTTCGTCCAGGCTGGAGGAGCGGAGCCACCGGCCCGTCCTTGTGAGCCGTTCGGCGTCGGACCTGAGTTCACCCGTGCGGTTTCGCGCTTCGGTCATGGTCCTGAACTTCAAAACGGTAAACGATCGGCCAGCGCGCCCGGTGCGTTCCTGTCGGAAAAGAACTGGTCGACCCATTGAACAGCGCACTAACACAGCGAGGACCAGCATCAGCGGCGAGACCACGACGAGTGCGAGCATCGCTCCGAGCAGATCGGCCCCTCGCTTCACCGATCCCTATCCTCGCAGACACGACCCGCAGATCACGGGAACTAAGCCTGCCGGTAAGGCCATCGCAGCATGACGAAGCCGATCGTCATCGTTGGGGCGGGGGGATTCGGCCGCGAGGCCCTCGACATCATCGAAGCGGTGAACGCAATCGAGCTGACCTGGGACTTTCTGGGGTTCCTGGATGACGGGAATCCGGACAACGCGCTCTTGGCCCGCCGAGGGGCCCAGCATCTCGGCCCCAGCGATGCGCTCGGCGACATCGACGCTGAGTATGTCATCGGTATCGGATCGGGCGAGGTACGAGCCCGGATCGATGAGCTGGCGACCTCGGTTGGTCGTCGGTCCATCACCCTCATGCACCCATCAGCCACCGTGGGCTCGGATGTTGAACTTGGTGAGGGAACGATCATCTGTTCCCAGGTGAGCATCACAACGCATGTCACACTTGGGCGCCACGTGCAGCTCAACCCGGGGTGCACGATCGGCCACGACGCCGTAGTTGAGGATTTTGTGACTGTGTTCCCCGGAGCAGCTGTCAGCGGCAACGTCCTGTTGCGGAAGGGGGCCACACTCGGGGCCCGGGCGGTCGTTCTCCAAGGCTTGGAGGTGGGTCAGCGGTCGATGGTGGGTGCGGGTGCTGTGGTCGTGAGACCGGTGGATCGCGAATCGACGGTGGCTGGCATTCCGGCCCGACCGCTATAGAGGCATCCGGTCGACGGCCATGTTGGAGAGGAACGGAAAAGCCGTAGTGTCGGGAAACTGCATCTGGCCGACGTCGATTCGATGGCCTCTCCTCGGTCGGTTTCATCGGCGGGCCGCCGTTGGCACGGCGTGGAACCTGCTGGGCACGGGCATCGGGCGAACGAGCACCCTCGTCGGGACCGTGTTTCTCGCCAAAATTCTCGGGACCACGCACTTTGGTGGATTGGTACTGGTTCAAACGACTGCGGTGACTGTCGCCACCGTCTCTGGGCTTGGACTCAGTTTCGCGACCACCCGATTCGTGTCTCAGCATCTGCAACGAGAGCGCGAGAAGGCCGGTCAGTTCCTCACGGCCGGAATCGGGATCTGCATTGCGTCGGGAACCTTCTTCGGGGTTTGTTTCGCGTTCGCGAGCGGGCTCATGGGAGTCCACATTCTTGGCCACGGCTCGCTCGTCAGTGCCCTGCGGCTGGCCAGCCCTTTGCTCTTGCTTAGCCCCTTGGCGGACACGCTTACTGCGACTGTCACCGGCTCCCAGGACTATCGGCGCCTTGGGATTGCTCAGGCCCTCCGTGGATCCCTGGACGCAGCGCTCCTCGTTGCGGGGAGTGGCTTGGGTAAGGTGCTCGGGGGCATTGCAGGCTTGGACATTGCCGAGGCAGCGTCTTGCGTCATCGTGATGGTGCTACTTGTGCGCGCACAACGTCACGGTCAAGCACCCCCGTTCGTGCGTCCGGACCGACGGGTCATCCGTCGGCTGATGCGATTCTCCTTTCCTTCGCTCAGCACGGCGCTACTCTTTCAGGGAGCGTTGTGGCTTGGCCAGGTGATCCTTGCCCGTCACTCGGGACTGGCCGCGGTGGGTGTCTTCGTCTACGCCGCCCGGTTCTACCTAGTTCTCCTCTTTTTGCCGCAGGTGATCGGCACCGTGCTCTTCCCGATGCTTTCGGGCATGTCCACTTCTGAGCAACGGGCGGAGTTTCGAACCCTGTTCCGTGCGTACCTGGCTACGACCATGGGTCTTGCATTCTCCACGGGGGTCGTGCTCTTTCTTGGTGCGAAGCTCATCTTGTCCCTCCGAGGATCTCCTGGTCCCCAAGCGGTTGAAACGTTGCAGATCCTGGCCATCGCGGCGATACCCACGACTCTCAACAGCGTTCTCGGGCAAGGGGCAGTCGCGCTCAACCGTGTGCGCTGGTGGTTGTTCAGCGATGGGGCACTGGCGGTCGCGTTGTTGGGCTCCGCCGTGATTCTGATCCCTGCTCGGGGATCGGTGGGACTCGCATTTGCGTACCTCATCGGGTACAGCGTGACCTGTGTGGCCATACTTCCGGCGTTCTCTACCTTGAGCCGAGAGCGTCGTATTTCGACAAACCACGACCCGGCAGTAGAGAGCAATTCGCCGAAGACATACCAAGAGAGCTCGGCTCGGTAGTGGAGGAAGACTCAACCGTGTCAAGCGCACTACGAAGCTTCCAACCGAGAGTGAGTTGGAACCGAGATTCAACCTCAAGTGATTAGAAACGCGCGCGAGCCGCGTCTCGTCAATGTAGGGACTGACGATCCCAGGCATACCTTGACGCCAACGATCGTGGGTGTCGGAGCGACCTTGATCGTTGTCGCCTGTCGCTCTAGTTCGAGCCAATTCGCTTCCTACACTCTTCTGGCTTTCGGCTGTGGGGTGTTCTTGGCCCCTCAGGTCGTCAACCCACGACTTCGACTCAGAGTCGACCAACCCCTGTGTCCGTCCAACTGGGCCTGGTTGCTTTTTGCCATCCAACTCGTCGTGCAGCCGATTCTCATCTTCCTATTTGGCGTCTACCAGGGCCAACTGGCGATCCTGCCGTCACCAGTGTCAATCGAAATGTCATTTCTCCTGTCGTGCGCTGCCTACTTGGCCTTCTCAGTCGGTCTGTCGGCGGTTCTCGCACGCCCCACTCGACAGGGCCACCTTGGGGCACGACTGGACTCTGTGCCGGCCGGGGTGACCATCGCATTCGTCGTCGTTGGTCTGCTCGCCGTGGTGTGGCGATTCCGCTCAGCCTCGGAACTGTTCTCCTATTTCACTGGGGGCTACATCGGGGCAGGGGTGACCCAGGGGGGCTCTTCGCTTTCGGACACGGCGAGCACGTTTCTCCGTCCATTCGGAGCGTACGGACTCATTCTCCTTTGGGCTCGCGTAGCCAGTAGACGAAGTGTGCACCGGATGCTCCTCGTTGTTTGTACGGCAGGAGCGCTCGCCATCCTCGCTACGTACAACTACAACCGGGCTGCAGTGGTCATTCCACTGGTGGCTCTTGGCGCCGCCTACGGACGCCACATCAAGCGACTCTCGTTTCGCACGGTGCTCACCTTTGGGCTAATCGTGTTGCTCGCGGCCTTTGCTTTTGGGAACTTCCGACGCATCCAGATAGGGACCGAGGGAGGAAAATACACACTGCAGCAGGCCAACCTGACGACGACACCGAGCTTGGAACAGAACGTTCAGCTATACGGGGCCGCTCCTCAGTTTTCTGCTGTGGTGGTCCAGAATCTGTCTAGCGGAGCTGGGTACTACTTCGGCAGCACCCTGGTGAATTCGGTGCTGGCCCCACTGCCGATTGCGGGGCGGACAGCCCGTCCGGGCAGCGGCACGACTCTGTACAACCAACTCGCTTATGGCAGGCCAGGCATCGTCGATCAAGTCATCCCCTTCGCAGCGGAGCTCGATTGGAATTTTGGCGTGTTTGGGGTGGTTTTGGGGTTCCTGGTCCTCGGCCTTGTCGTCGCGCGGTTGCAGCGAGCGTTTGACGTATCCGATGGGATCGTATCTTCCTTCGTCCTTCAGTATTTTGCCATGTGGTCTGCGTTCTTGATCATCGGATCAATCCAGGTGGTTGTGCAGATCTTCGTATACTTCTCGCTTCCGGTACTTGTTCTCGCTCTTCTCAGGCGGAGGCGGACAGCCGTAGGCCCTGACGGGCCGACTACTGGGCTGAGGCCCGTCGAGACCGGAGGTGTGTTGCGTGTTCATTAGCCGGGCCGTTGGCACGGATGCCAATCGCTACAGGTCGGGACCTCCTAACTTGGGTTCTGTCGTTCGTCTCTTCATGACTCGACCAGGGTTCCGGGCCTCCTGCCTCTATCGCCTTGCCCATTCCGCGAAGGGCCGTGGTGCAAGGCTGCTCCCGAAACTTCTGGAGAGGCTGATCCTGTACACGTGCCTGTGCTCGATCAGCTCCGACGCCACCCTTGGAGAGGGTTTGTTGTTCCCTCACCCGATCGGGATTGTGATCGGCGGGGGCACGGTAGCCGGCCGAGGATGCACGATCCAGCAGTCCGTCTCGATCGGGGGGAACTACTTCCGCCTCAAGAACGAACGCGACATGCCGACACTGGGCGACGACGTGGCAATCTCTGCCGGCGCCGTCGTAGCCGGACCAGTGCACATCGGAGATCGCACGATCGTGGGTGCGAATGTCGTGGTGACCAGCGACGTCGGTCCAGATGTGGTTCTGAAGAGCGCTCCGGCTGTCGAGATCCAAAAGCCGCAATGGCAGGGTAGGAGGGGAACCCCCGCTGAGGGTTGAGTCGGTAGTGATCCGAAATGGTGCGTTTGATGGACCAGCGTCCCAACCTGTCGGCGGATCGTCGGCAAATATCAGTGGAGTGGAGCCCTCGATTCCGAAGCCCCAGCGGGGTGCCGGAGGACCACGTCCGGTAGTCCTGTTCGTGGCGGCGATCGCAGTCACCTTGGACACCTTCGTCGTCCCGATCGCGGAAGCCCTTCATGATGGTGGTTGGACGACCATCGCGACGGCCGACGGGGCATCGCAGTTGGCGGGGTTTGACTCGGCCGTCGATCTTCCCGCCTTCCGGCGAAGAGGGATCCTCGCCCATCTCAAGGCGTTTCGGGCGTTGGTACGGACGATCCGGGTGGTGAAACCCGATGTCGTGCACCTGAACACTCCGGCTGCGGTGGCGATGGGAAGAATCGCCGCTGCGCTTGCGCGCGTGCCATCGGTCTCCGTCATCCACGGAACATTCCTGGAGCCCCGCTCATGGGCGACGATCCCATTCGGCGTCATCGAAACACTGTTTGCTCGAATGTCGAAGGTGACGGTCGTCCTCAACGAGGATGACGCTCGCTTCTACCGACGCGTGTGTGGGAAAGCTAGGGTCCTGATCGCCCCCGCCGGAGGTGCCGGAATCGATTTTGAGAGATCAGACCATCGACCCGTGGAAGATCAATCTCGAAAGGTCGCCTTGTTCGTCGGGCGCCTGGCCGGAGACAAGAATCTCGACTTCTTGGTCCAGGCGTGGACCACTGCTCGTCGAGCGTGCCCGGATTTGGTGCTGCGGCTTGTGGGATCGACGCTCGCCGGGGATCCGCCTTGGGCTCGTCCAGACGTGCCGGGAATCGAGTTTGCTCCATGGACCGACGATCCACTCTCGGAGATCCTCGGTGCGACAATCTTCGTCTCGGCGAGCCGGAGAGAGGGATTTGCATTGACCGTGGCGGAAGCCGTCGTTGCCGGCGTTCCGACCGTGGTGCTCGAGAATCGTGGAACGAGGGAGATCGAGCGGCAGGCGGGAGGTGCCGCCATCAGCGTCGTGAAATGCGATCGAACGCTGTTTGCGACGGCGATGGCTCAAGCCGTCTCAGAATCTTCTAGGTCAATGTTTCGCCAAGTATTGGCTGAACGGTGGGGGCGCGAAGCAACGGTTGCATTTCATGCTGCAGTCGTCGGCGATTGTTTCGAGCGGTCTTCGATCCACCGCTGTGCAAGCTAGGACGGGCCAGTGGGGAATCGGGAGCCGTTCGGCGAGCTACACGAACAAGCAAAGCTCCGGGTCTTGTTGGTGGGCGGCATATACGGCTTCCCCGAACGTCTCGGCGTCATTGATACCCCCGAGACCACGCTCGAACGTGGACTGCGTGAGGTTGGGGTGTGCGTGAGGACCCAAGCCCACACCTGGCACGTCAGCGCGGCTCAGTGGGACATCGTGCACGTCCATCATTTGGCAAAGCAGGCCCTCGTGCAGGCCCTCAGGTGTGCCGGGCGGAGGCTCGTGTTCACTCGGCACGGAATCACGCCGGTCACCGGGTTTCGAAGGGCGGCGCTCGAGTTGGTGCTGCGGCGCTCCGATGCGGTGGTCGCCCTGTCACGGAGCGAGGAGGCGGCTCTTCGGCCACAGGTCCCAGCGGGTCGTCTGGTCTGTATTCCCAACGGCATCGAACAGGACCTTTGGGCCTACTCGGTGCGCCAAGCGCCTTCCGTAGGAACGCCCTGGAGGATTCTCTTCGTTGGGCAACTCGTCGATGTGAAGGGTGTCGATGTGCTTCTGGAGAGCATCGCGGTTCTCGTCGGGCAGTACCACCTCGAGCTACGGCTCGTCTATCAAAACGACTCGCTCCTTGCTGCACTTCGTCAGCAAGCGGCGACGCTCTCAATCACGCACGCCCTCACGTTTCTCGGATTCTGCACCCCGGCCCAGCTGCAGGCTGAATATCAAAACGCGCATGTGTTGGTGTTGGCGAGCCGACACGAGGCGCTACCGAGCGTTGTGACGGAGGCCATGCTGACCGGTCTCCCGGTTGTGGCGACTGACGTCGGGGGTATCGCCGAGCAGCTCGGTGGCGACGGCGTGGTGGTCGAGGCAGGCGACCCGATCAGTTTGCGCCACGGGATCGCCGGAGTCTTGGAGAACTACGCCCTGGCGACGGCTCGGGCGGAACAAGCAGCACGCCGGGCACGAGATCGATTCACGATCGAAGCCATGGTGCGGGACCATCTCGAGCTCTACCGGCGGGTGCTCGCCGCGCCGCGCCGCGCCATATTCGCGGAGCAGGCGTGAAGATCGTCCATGCCGGACCCACGACGCTGCCCGTGTTGAGCGAACGAGGCGGCGCGGTGCAGCGGCGAATGGTGGAGGTGGCCAGACAACAAGTGGCCCTCGGTCACGAAGTCACTATCCTCTCGGTCGAAAACCCCGGGGTCCCCTACACCCATCGCGGGGTCGCAATCGAGCCGATAGCTGCGAGGCTCCCACGTCCATGGCGAGACTACGAAGCCCTGGCCAAGGTGCGCTTTTGGCTCCGCGGTCGAGACGTGGACTTCGTGCATTTTCACGGAGTCCCCGATGGGGCGAGATGGCTACGGCGACTTGGGACCCCGACACTCCTCAGCGTCGATTACTTTCGATTTCGCCTGAGCCGTTCCTCCATTGGGCGGAGATACTGCCGTCGCTCGCTTGAGTGCTTTAGCGCCGTTGCCCCGGTCTCCCATGCATGCTCCGAAGAGTTTCAGCGGTTCTGGCAACTCGCCACTCCGCGGTTCGTGGTACCGAACGGGGTGAATGTAGAGCAGTTTCGCCCGATGCCAGAAGCGGGTGAATCTGTTCGCCAGGAGTTCGCCCTCGAGGGTTGTGTCGTCCTCTATGTCGGTCGTCTCTGTGAGCAGAAGGGCACCGAGATTCTCCTGGACGCCTGGGATCGCCTCGGACCTCCCCCAGACGCGACCCTTGTGCTGGTTGGTCCGATCGGACAATTTGGGACCGAGGCTCAATCTAGCGAGCTTCTCGACCGACTTGAGCGATTGAACGGCAGATACCTTGGCCCGGTCCACGAAAGCCATTTGAGCGCCGTGTACAACGCGTGCGACATCTTCGTGATGCCTCCGGTCCGAGACGAGATGTTCGGAATGGCGGCGCTCGAAGCTGAGTCCTGTGGGAAGCCAGTCGTCGCAAGCAGGCTGGGAGGTTTGGTCGAGGCTGTCGGTCCAGAGTGCGGAATCTTTGTGAATCCGGGGGACCCTGTCGTGCTGGCAGAGGCGCTTCGGACCCTGATCGATGACCCGGACCTACGGACCCGGTTCGGAACCGCCGGGACAGCCCACGCGACCCGGTTTGAGTGGTCGGCGATCGCCCAGGAGTACGTCAGGCTCTACGAGCAGCTGGCATAGGAGTAAGCGTTGGTTGCTGTCTCCGTCCTGATGGCCGTTCACAACGGCAGCCAGTTTCTCGAAGAAGCCGTCGCCAGTGTGATCAGCCAGTCGATGACCGATTGGGAGCTGGTCATCGTGGACGACGCCAGCACCGATGCCACCGTCGAGATCATCTCCGGGTTCGACGACACCAGAGTTCGACACATCCGGTTGGCAACCCGATCGGGTCTCCCGACGGCGCTCAATCGAGGCATCGCCGAATGCACCGGGCAGCTCGTTGCTCGTCTGGACGCCGACGACCTCTGCGTCGAGACCCGGCTGGAGGAGCAGGTCGCGGAACTCGATCGGCGGCCAACGGTCGGCGTGCTCGGCAGCTGGGCACGGGTGATCGACGAGGCTGGTCGAGAGCTGGGCACTTTGGAGGTGCCGGTAGGTCCAGCGAACGTCTATCGGAGCCTTCGTTGGAGAAACGCGTTGATTCACCCGTCCGTGACCTTCCGACGAGAACTGGTACTCGGGGTGGGCGGATATGACGAGCGGGTCTTGAGGTATCAGGATTACGAGCTTTGGATGAGGTTGGCAGCTGTAACCAAGTTGGACAACGTGCCACGGACCCTCGTCGCCTACCGACTGCACCCAGCGCAGTTGTCGCGCGGCCGGGTTTCTCCGCTCAGGGAGACATGGCCAATCACCGTTGGGCGAAGACGGCTTGCCGCGAGCAACGGGGAATCGGTCATAGCGGCCAGCTTGAGGAACGTCGCTTGGTGGACGGTTCAGATGGCGAATAACCGCAAGAGAGACAGAAGCCAAATTATCCTTAGGAACGTGTCTCCGAGACGATCCGAGGACCTTTGAGGGCCATGTACGACGGGCTCTCGTCCAACGAGGTTGAAGAGATCATGGACACCCTGCTGTCCAACTACGTCAGTGTCTCCCAGGCGATGTGGAGGTTTCCAGAGCTTGACGTGGTCCGGGGGGTCAAGGTGGCCCGCCCGGTGTTGGAGATTGGGTGCGGGAGTGGGACATTTACCAGGCTCGCAATGGGGCACGTCGAAAAGGCGATCGATATCGACCCCAAGGCCACCGAACGAGCACGACGGCAAAGCGGGATCTACGAAAGCGTCGAGACCCAAGACGCTCGAGACTTCGTCGCCATTCCGGACTCCTACGCGACGGTCTTTGCCAACTGCGTCCTTGAACACATCCCGGATCTGCCGAGCGTCCTGTCGAGCTGTCGGTCGGCACTCCGGCCGGGCGGTCAGCTGGTTGCCACCGTTCCGCTGCCCGAGATGAACAATCACCTCTTGTTCCGCCAAAAGCGGTATGCCGCCTGGCGCCAGCACGGCTTGGTCCATCACAACCTGTGGTCGGTGAAGCGATGGGAGTCGGCGCTGGCCGACGCCGGTTTCAGCTCTGTGGAGAGCGTTCCCTACTTGTCGGCGCAGCTCTGCAGGATCTGGGACCTCCTGGACGGGCCCTTGATGGTCGGGTGGCGCCGCTACCGGCTGGGGGCAGTGCTCCGCTACGGGAGGTTGATCCTGCCGAAGACGTGGCGGAAGGGACTGCGAGGGTGGTTGGCTCCTCGCCTAATCCGGTTGGTACGCGAGCGGCCCGCCGGAGAGACGGGAACCTGCGCAGTCCTGATCGTTGCGACCAAATGAGCGAGCCTCGACTTCGAGTTTCATCCCCGGGAGGTCCCCTAGTCCAGGTCACCCCTGAATCGAGAGTTCGCTTTGAGCACCGAGCGAAGGAAGTGGGGGTCGTAGCCTACGTTTTCCGCCGCCGCGACGATCGCGTTGACATCCTTCGGTAGACACCGGCCGCCAAAGCCCCGCTCGCCGCGAAAGACCTCAGAGTGCGAGCGCTCGATCCGAGGGTCCAGCAACCAACCCTCTCGGACCGTGTGCCAATCCGCGTTGAAGGTTTCACAGAGCTCGAAAAACTGATTGACGAACGTCACCTTGGCGGCCAGGTAGGAATTCTCCATGTACTTGATCAGTTCAGCTTCGACCGAGGTGCACTGGAAGTACACCTTTTCTGGTCCGAGCATTGTGCTGAGGTCGTCCAGCATCGGGCGGCGATGCTCTGGCCTGCCCCCCAAGATCACGAAGGGCAATCCGGCGGGTCCAGCCGCGACGAAGGTCGACCAATAGTTGCTCTCGCCGAAGTACTCGGGCGAATAGCAGATCTCCTTGCCCGTCTCAGCGGTCAGGGCGTCCGTAAAACCTGGGGGAACCGTTGACTTGAGAAGGACACGCGGGGTCGGCAGTTGAGTGACCGCCGCTCGAACGTTGTCAACGTTGCAAGAGCCGTCTTCCCTCATCGGCGTATCTACACAGACGACTGAAAATTCACACTTTGCGAGATCATCCTGCGGATACGTCGAATGGATCTGGAGATCGTAAGAAGTGAGATCTGCAAAGCGGGCGAAGAGTCCCTGCATCGCCCTGCCGACATGGCCCAACCCAATTATTCCGATCTTCATCTGGGGTTCGCACCGATCTATGTGAGGAGGAGTCACGTGCGGTCAAATTACTGCTTCACTTCTGCCGAAACGCGGATTCTCGGGTGTCGCGAGACGCGCGAACCGCGCCGTGTGTTGAGGGCTAACCAGCTCGGGTCGCCGACGGCGCACCGGCCGTTTCGGGATGAGTGATGCCGGCCGGGGCCGGCGAGCTCGACACTCTGGCCAGCTGATCCTTCAAGAACTCGGGGGTCCCGGAGAGATCGAAGTGGCGAATCAGAGTGGTATCCATGGGCGGCACCTGGACATGAGAAATGAGCTCGTGTTTCGGTCTCACGTCCGGCGTCCCTTCTTCGAAGAGCACTTCGTTGAGTTTCTCGCCAGGTCGCAGACCCGTGAACACGATCTCGATGGGCTGATCCGCTTCCTCGACGAGCCGCCTGGCCACCTCGGCGATTCTGGCCGGGCTACCCATGTCAAGCACGAGGACCTCCCCTCTCTCACCGATGGCGCCGGCCTGGATGACCAGTTGCACGGCTTCTTGGACCGTCATGAAGTATCGAGTGACGTCGGGGTGCGTCACCGTTACCGGTCCCCCCGCCAAGATCTGCGCACGAAATGTGGTGAGCACTGACCCACGGCTCCCGAGAACGTTGCCGAATCTCGCGCTCATGTAGGCGCTGCCCGGCGGGGCTGCCGTCGCGGCGGTGAGGCGTTCGGCAATTCGCTTGGTGTAGCCGAGCACGCTTGTCGGGTCCGCGGCCTTATCGGTGGAGATATTCACCAAGCGGCCGACGCCAACCTTGACGGACGCGGCAAGGACGTTCCGCGTGCCGATCACATTGGTTTTGATCGCTTCCGCCGGCCACATCTCCAAGAGTGGCAGATGCTTCAATGCCGCTGCGTGGAAGACCACCTCCGGGCAGTGTTCGGCGAATGTGGCATCCAGCGCGTCGATATCTTGGATGTTGCATACAACGAGGTTGCGCCGGTCCAGAAGGGCCTGTCCCTCGATCGAGAGTTGGAGCTCGTGAAGGCCGGACTCGTCGCGGTCGAGCATTATAAGGTCGGCCGGTGTGAACCGGTGGATCTGGCGGCACAGCTCCGAGCCGATGGAACCACCGGCACCTGTCACGAGTACCCGGCGGCCCGTGATGTAGCCGGCGATGCTGTCCATGTCGGTCTCGATCACGTGTCGGCCGAGCAGGTCCCGCTCCGTCACCGTGCGAACGTCGGTGATCCTGACCGATGGCTGCTGCAGTAGTTCGGCCGCCTGAGGTAGCACGCGAATCTCCAGGCCGGCGCGAGTAGCCCGGTGAGAGAGGACGCGGATCAGCCCCGAACTCGCGCTCGGGATGGCCACGATCAACGTGTCAGCGTGGACCGCGGCCGCGACGGTCTCGATGTCGTGCCTAGTGCCCGAGACGCGCAGTTGGCGGATCTGTGCGTTCCTCTTGTGCGGGCTGTCGTCGAGTAGCGCGACTGGGCAAAAGGGCCCACCGGGAGACCGCAGGGCGTCTATGACCTGTTCGCCACCATTTCCCGCACCGAAGACGATGGCTCGCTTCGCACTGGGCGTCTTGTCGGTCCTGAACTCCCAGATGAGCCGCCAGACACCTCGAACGCCGGCGCACCCCAAAAAGGCGTAGGCGCCGCCAGCCAAGACTGAGCGGGTCGGCATCGCGTGGCCGAAACCCAAGATGTTGATGACCAGGACGATCATCGTGGCGTTGGTGACCGTGGCGGCCAGCGCCAGTGTCTCTTCGAAGCTCGCATTTTTCCACCGCACGCGGTAGAGCGAAGTGACCCAGCCGATTACTATCTGGGAAGCAAGCGCCACCCCGATGACCTTGCAGATGCCAATCGTGAAGAATCGATGTTCGTTGAGATCGACGCTCAGCGCTGACACCGTCAGCAGCGAAGCCGCCCAGACCACGCAGTCGATGAGTGGCTCGACGAGCGCCCTGTGCTGTTTGACGAACTCCGCGATCTCGACTCGACGGTTCATGTCATGGGCCCGAGACTAAGAGCCAGTCTTTCGCTCGGAGCGTTGAGTCGAAGATGCCGGCCGGAGGATGCTCGCGCTCTGCAACATGCTCGGAGTGTTTTGCGGGGTATACCGGTACTTGTACCCGTACTCGGCATCGTTTCCCGAGCGCCGAACGACCTTGTTCAAGACGATCCCAGTGGGACGCGCGTTGACCTTCGTAAGCAGTTCGCTGGCTCGGGACGCTTCAGCCTCGGTGGTCTGACCCGCGCTCACGACCATGAGAACGGCGTCGGCGTAAGCGGAGAGCACCTGAGCGTCGGCGACCGGGAGCAAAGGCGGGCTGTCGATGAGCACCGTGTCGAATCCGGTGGCCAGGTGGCGAAACATCTCTGCCGTCTTCTCGGAGCCGAGCAGCTCGGCTGGGTTGGGCGGGATTGGGCCGGTCCCGAGAAATGCCAGGCCGGGCGTGTTGAGGGCCGGCTGCAACACTTTTTTCAACTCTTCTTGGCTCATGAGCACGTTGGTCAGTCCGGGCGTCTCGCCACGGCCCAGAAATGTCCCGATACGAGGCCGCCGCAGGTCACAGCCGACAATGACGACCCGCTCGCCGGCCTTAGCCAGGACCACCCCGAGGTTGGCCACAGTGGACGTCTTGCCCTCGGCGCCCGACGGGCTCGTGATGAGGATGGTTCTCAAGGCCCCGCCATGGCCCGCGAACTGAAGCGAGGTCCGCAGTGCCCGGTAGGCCTCGGTCACCGGCGAGAATGGATCGATCTCGGTGATCAGCAACGGGCTATTGGTATTCTTCCAACCCTTCACTTTGGGGATCATGGCCAGGACCGGGACGCCGCCGGTCAGGCGCTCGACCTGCTCCATCGTGTACACCTTGTCGTCGAAGTACTCGACTGCGAACGCCGCCGCGGTTCCGAGCGCGAGCCCGATGATGAGGGCGAGGATCCCGTCGCGAAGAGGCTTAGGCGAACTTGGCGACGTGGGTGCTTCGGCCGGGGAGACGACCTCGACGCCACCGGGCGTCTCGGCGCCCGTCACCTGGAGCTGGGCCAGCTCCTCCTTGAGGACCGCCTCCTGACTCGTGAGCGCACCAATTGTGGCGCTGGTCTGTGCCGTCGGGTTGTTCTGTCCCCCGAGCGCCTGCACTTGAGTGTCGATGGCCTTGATCTGTGACTGCAGCTGTTGCTCGGCCGAGGCCAGCGCGTCGATCGCCGTCGTCCGCTGGTAGGACACGAATGTGTTCGCGTAGGTGTTTGCTTCATGCGCCGCCTGGATGGGAGATGGCGCGGCGACGGTTAAGGCGATCACATTGGTCTGCCCGACCTGAGTGGCCGTCACGGCAGGGGCGAAGCCGAGCTTCTTGGTGGCGGCCGCCTCAACCGGAGCGCTCGTGACGAGCTGGAGCTCGGTGAGGACATCGGTCGGCGACACGGTCTGCTGGGTCCCGGAAATAGGCACGTTGCCTGAGTCCGGCTGCACAAGGAGCTGCGAGGTCGCCGAATACCGCTTGCTCTGCACTGAACTGAACGAGACCGCAACGGCGACGCAGAGGACCGTCACCGCCAGCAGCCAGTGGATCCGACGCCCAAGAACTTGGACGTACCCCCGTAGATCGGCTTGCGTGGAATCGGGTTCGCCCATGTACGAATCTCGCCGCCTCGGATCGATGCGGCGCCCGCTCGGGCAGGCCGCGACGTCGTTCGTGCCTATCGTAGGCCGACCTAGCTGCGAAAACGGGGTATGCAGGGCACTGTCAGTCCCCCTCCGGTGACCCGCCAGCTGGTCGTTCGAGTGGACTTCAAGGGCGCATTTAAGGTCCTTCACCGTCCGTTGCAGTGCACGACCGCGGGTCCCATGGGGCGAGCGGCTGGATCGCCTGGCTTGGGGGCCCGAAGTTCGGCACCGTGGTGGTGGTTGTGGTGGTCGGCGGCAACGTGGTGGTGGTTGTCGATGTCGTTGTTGCTCCTGTGGTCGGCACGGCCTTCTTTTCCTTGGGCGGGGTTGTGGTCGTCGTCGTGGGTGGTGGGGCCGGGGGGTTCACCGTGAAGTCGGTCCCGGTGATCACCGTGATCTGGGCGCCGGACGACGCCGACGGCGCGCTCGAGGTGGTCGCCTGGGAACCCGGCGAGCTGGGTGCGAGCGCCATGATGACCTGGCCCGAGATCGACCGGGCGACCTCCTGGGCCGCCGCCTCTTCGGCCGGCGTGTCCTCGGCGTATTCGACGACCGTCTCGGCTTGTTCGCCCACCTCGGGGGTGGTCGAGAGGCCCGCTACGTCGAAGCCGAGGGCCCGGAGAGCGGTCTCGGCGGTCTGGCCGGCCGAATAGATTCCCGAGCCGTTCTGAATGGAGACGGCCACCGAGCTCGGGCTGGGGAGCGGCTCGCCATTGAGCGTGTTCGCGTTGGCGCCGACGCTGAGAAACTGGTCGACGACGTCGAAGTCCTGGGGCTCGGTCGGGAACTCGACGTTCCCATATCCGGCGCCCTCGTAGTCGTACTGGTTGATGTCGCTCTCCATCACCGGAACCGTCAGCTCGGGCGCGTCGAACGGATTGATCCCGTGGTAGGTGAGGATCAGGTTGGCCATGTTAGTCGTCGAAAACGTGCTGTCGACGGTGAGGTCGGGGGCGACGCTCGAGACCATCTCGGCGTCGGTGATCGGATTGCCGAGGCCCTGGGCTGCGACGGCGGCCGCCAGCACCCGCAAGAACTCGTGGTCTCGCCGGATCCGGGCGAGGTCACTCTCACCTTCCTGGGGCCAGTAGTACGGGTCCGAGGTGGTGATCCCCGGTGCCTGGTACTGGAGGTGGCGGGCCCGGACGACCTGCAGCGCCTGGATCCCGTCGAGGTGGATGCACCCGGTCGTCTTGACATCGAGGCCCGAGTACGCATCGAACACGGGCTCTGGGAAGTACATGCTCACACCGCCGAGCGAGTTGACCACGTCTGCGAAGGTGTCGAAGTTGAGTTCGACGTA
>Ga0182018_10001831_pt1 | contig 22974 bp, 20 predicted proteins | sample 812P2MmetaG_FD_120490 | JGI IMG/M metagenome (GOLD analysis project Ga0182018, IMG submission 120490) | Permafrost microbial communities from Stordalen Mire, Sweden - 812P2M metaG | ecosystem: Environmental > Terrestrial > Soil > Wetlands > Permafrost | place: Sweden: Stordalen | collected...
CGACGGCTTCGGCCGGACCACCCGCGTGCAAACCGGCAACGGCGGTACGATCGTATCGACCGTCGACACCCAATACGCGCCGTGCGCCTGTTCGCCGCTGGGCAAGATGTCGAAGGTATCGCAACCCTATGGGCCGAGCGGCACCGTGTATTGGACCACCTACACCTACGATGGCTCCGGACGCACGCTGACGGTGACCGCCCCGGATGGATCGAGCACCACGCAATACGCCTATCAAGGCAACAGCACCACCGTCACCGACCCGGCCGGAAAGTGGAAGACCTCCACGGTGGACGCTTACGGCAATCTGGTCCAGGTGACGGAGCCCAATCCAGCGGGCGGCACTTTTGCCACCAGCTACACCTACACTCCGGCGAACCAGATCACGGGCGTCTCCATGACGCGAGGGAACGTCACCCAAACGCGGACCTTCCTCTACAACGGGTCCGACCTGGTGACCGCCGCCAACCCGGAAAACGGGACCGTGACCTACACCTACGACAATTCCCACCACGTCACCAGCCGCACCGACGCCATGGGGCAGCAGACGCAGTACACTTACGATTCCTACGGGCGCCTGAGCGAGGTTCAATATTACTACTACTTCCCCAACGACGATCCCGCGGACCAATATCAGGAATGGACGCCAGAGCGCGTGAATTACTCCTATGACAGCGGCCAGTACGGCATGGGGCGATTGACCGGGGTGGCCTTCGGCGGCACGATAAATGACGCCTTTGGCGATGCCTACTCCTATGCGTACACCTACAATCAGGCGGGCCGGGTGACGAGCCAGCAGATGGGGGTGCAGGCGAACGTCCGAGGATACAACGGGTACACCTGGATGACGATGACGGCGGCCTATCAGTGGGACAATGAGGGAAGAATGACGTCGCTCCAGTATCCCACGGTGGTCACGTACGACAACTTAAATAATCCGTGGACGATGCCTACGGCGGCGTATCAGTACGACGCCAACGGGCGATTGAGCGGGATGACGATGAACGGCAGCATTTATGGGCCGCAGCAGTTGGCCAGCGCCACCTATGGGCCGGCAGGACAACTGCTCACGCTGTCGGACGGGGCCGGGACGGAGACGCGGACGTACAACAGCCTGCTGCAATTGACGAATCAGTCGGTGCCGGGGTACATGAACATGACGTACAACTACTCGGCGACGCAGAACAACGGGCGAATCACGAGCTCGGTGGACGGGGTGACGGGCGAGAGTACGACGTACAGTTACGACGCCTTGAATCGGCTGACGGGGGCGTCGAACGGGCTGTGGAGCGAGACGTACGGCTACGACGGATTCGGGAATCTGACTTCGAAGGCGGGGACGGGCGGTGCGCCGTCGATGAGCGTGTCCTACGACGCGAATAATCATGAAGGGAGCGCGAGCTACGACGGCAACGGGAATCGGGTCGGGTCCAATAGCGCCATTTTCATTTCGTATAGCATCGGGAACCGGATGCGACAGGAGTATTGGACGACGTGGCCGTATCCCACGTCGATGTATGCCTACGACCCATGGGGTAAGCGGGTGATGAACGAAACGGACCCGGACCCGGACAATCTGAGCACGGGGTCGGACCCGACGTACAACTACAACTTTTACGGGATCACGGGGCAGAGGCTGGCGACGGTGACTTGCAACCCGCAACAGAGTTATCCCCTGCCGACGTGCGCGATCTCGGGACAGAACGTGTACTTCGGGAAGAAGCTCTTGGTATCGGGCGGAGTGACGGTGGTGACCGACCGGCTGGGGAGTGTGCGGGCGAACACTCAAGGGGAGTCGATGGCGTACTACGCGTATGGGGAAGAGCGGACGAGCACGGTAAACGGGCGGGAGAAATTCGGGACGTATTTCCGGGATGGGGTCGGGCAGGATTACGCGGACCAAAGATACTATGGGTCGGGGACGGGGAGATTCTGGACGTCGGACCCGGGAGGGATCGGGACGGCGACGGTGGCCAGCCCTGCTAGCTGGAATCGGTACGCGTATGTGCAGGCGGACCCTGTGAATTTCGCCGATCCGCGTGGCGCCTACCTGGTGGACGCAGGGGGTGGCCTACTTCTGGACTGCGGTTACGGGGCGGAGAGCATCTACGACGGCACCTGCACCGGCACTGATGGCGGATGGGGCGGGTGTTACGGGGGCGGGCTCGGTTTCCTGGGAATGCCTGATCCCGGGTGTCCGACGGGCGGTGGGGAAAACCAGCAGCCACCGGCCCCACCCCCGCCGACGTGCGATAGCGTCTTGACGCAGAACCTCCAGACCTTCCTGCAGGCCAATGACGTTGCCGCCCTCAACTGGGATCCCAATCTGGCGGCGGACCTTCTGGCGGAGGGCGCATCGGTGAACATCGATCCCCGCCTGTTTGCGTCCATCCTGACGCTGGAGTCAGGCCACGGGGCTCTGTTCGGCGGGAACAACCCATTTGGACTTGGGCCCGGCAACTCCTATTCCTCGCCATCAGGCGCAATACAGGCCGAGGGAACAACGCTAAAGAAGCTCGTCTACACGTACAAGGAGACCACCGTCGCCGACCTTTACAGTGGAAACGGTTTTGTGGTCAACCCCAAGAAACCGTGGATCGTTTCACAGTATCCGGCCTACTGCTACGGGGGAGCAAACGGCTCGCAGACGGCTGCGTGCCAAAACGGAGGCGTGGTCGTCGCGGGATTCCTTTCCTCTCAGCCGGGCAACGCTTCGGTGGGTCTGGCGGCGGGCAATCCGAAGAATCTGAGCGACCCATGCCAGCACTGACGAACCCCGCGGCATCCATTGCGATAGCGCTGTTCCTGGCTGCTGCCGCGGGTGGCCAGGGAAGGCTGGGGGGCCGAGGGACAGCCAGGCGCTTCGTCAGCGACAAATACGGGTTCTCCGTGGCCGTCCCGCCTAGATGGCTCGTTGATCCATCAGGAGACACGCCGGTCTTCTTTAGTTTCTCGCCTTCCGAGGCCGGGGACTTCAACCACCAGCTCAAGCTGCCCAAGGGGGGTGCGGTCATAAGTATTGTTGCTGCAGGGAGCCTGCCGGGACGGCACCCCTCTACGCTCTCTGACTGGGCATCGGCGGATGCACGAGGCGTATCCGCCGAGGCCCCGTCGGTCCGCCCCTTCGAGGTACCATCCGAAACCGGGATCACGGCCGCGGTTATCTCGTCCTTCGACGGCGCGGTATTCGGACCCCAGGATCAATCGGAGCACCACGTGAGCGTCTTCTGGGAGTTCCAGCACGCGTTCTTCGCGTCCCATCTGCTCTACCCGGCCAACGATCCAAAAGGGCCCGAATTCGAAAAGGCCCTTGAGGACAACGTCCGCAGCATCCGGAGGGCAGCAGGGCAGAATCCCAGGTAGGCGCGGCAGGCCCGGGTAATCGGCTAAACACGCAGAGTGCGGGGGTATGGCGGTACGCTTCGACGAAGTACGGACACGATCCCAATGGGAAGTGGGTGATGAAGAGGTACGATCCAGACCCGAATAATTGGAACACGGGGCCGAGCTGGCAATTCTACCTCTACGGGATCACGGGACAGCGGCTGGCGACGGTGGGCTGCAACAATCCGGACGCTGCTCCAAGCGAGCTGTACCAGAGTGCCGCCGCTCCGCCCGTACGACGAGCGCGCGAAGTATGACTGGCCGGCCGCGCCCTTGGTTGTCGTCGGAGTCGCTGAAGGCGATGCACTAATCGGGCGTCCGGTGCCGGCGGAGCCTCCCCTGCAGCTCCACCGGGTAACCGTCCATGTCGAAAACCTTCTGAGGGGGACGATCCCCGAGCACACGATAACTGTGTACTACTTCGCCTTGGCGAACCTGAATTTTGGCACCAGGATCCTGATCTTCCACCGGGAGCCGGCACGGAGGGTCTTGTGGCTCCGCAAGGATGGCAGGGTCTACCGAACGGCCTGTGACTGGCATAATTGCACGGTGCGGATCGAGAGCGGAGCCCACCCAGGTTATCGGCCCGACCCGAACGCGTCGATGGACCAGACCCTGACAGAACTGTCCCTGACCAGGGGCGAAGGCCCCGTGGATGACCATCGATTCGCTCAGGAGATGGGCTATATTGTGGGCCGCGCCGGGCTGGACGGCTACACCATCGAAAAGCTGAGACACCTTGCGTTGACCGAGTCCTCGGAAGTAAAATACGCCGCGTGCGAGAACCTCTGGACATACACTGAGGGTGAGCCCGATAAACGTCTTAGCGAGCGGGCGCGCGATACCGTCGCCGCCGCGGGATGCACATGTGGGAACACCGGCTCGGGCTTGGCTTGCCACTAGCAGCATCATGTCTTCCCGGGAGCCCGTTCGCGCGGAGCGAGGCGACGCCAGGTAGCTTTCGGCCAGAGCCAACGGGGAGCCGGACCACCCGCGTGCAAACCGGCAACGGCGGTACGATCGTATCGACCGTCGACACCCAGTACGCCCCGTGCGCCTGTTCGCCGCTGGGCAAGATGTCGGCGGTGTCGCAGCCCTATGGGGCCCGGCTCTGTTACGGGCTCCGCGAGGTAGTTATCGAACCGCGACCACGGGGAGCGGTTGGCCGGGCGCCGATTCTCCCCGGATCGGTTCATCGCCTAGCGCGCCGCGGACGAAAAGAAATCGAATAATAAGACCTGCTACTCTAGCATTAAGAGGATGCCGGAACTTCCGTTCGTCACCATCGTCATTCCCGTCAGGAACGAAGAGCGCATCCTGGGCCAATGCCTCGAATCCATCGCCGCTCTGGACTATCCCCAGGACCGCCTGGAAGTGATCGTGGCCGACAGCCTCTCCACCGACCGCAGCCGGGCCATCGCCGAGCAGTATGGCGCTGTCGTGGTGCCGAATCCCAAGCAAACCGTGGTCTCAGGGAGAAACCGCGGACTGGAAACCGCGCGCGGCGAGTTCGTCGCCTTCACGGACGCCGACTGCGTGGTGAGCCGCCACTGGCTGCGGGCGGCAATGGATTCCTTCGCTCCCGGAGTGGCTGGGGTGGGCGGGGTCACGCTGTTTCCCAAAGAGGCTTCGTCCTTTCAGAAAGCCGTGAACGTGCTCTTCCTCATGGCCGGTTTCGCCGGCGCCACCGCTCACCGCCAGAGCGCCGGTTTCACCTCCGAGGTGGCCGATATCCCCGGGTGCAACGCGATCTACCGGCGGTCGGCACTGCAACAGGTCATGCCCCTCGATGAGGATCTGCTCACCGCCGAAGATGTCTGGCTGAATTGGATGCTGCGCCAGCACGGCTTCCGGCACCTGGTGGCGGAGAACATGATCCTGTGGCACCACCGCCGCAGCCGGCCCGCCAGTTTCGTGCGCCAGATGTACCGCTTCGCCATTGGCAGGCTGCAGGTGGGCCGCCGATCGCCGCCGCTTCTGAGGCCGCTGCATATTCTGGCCGGCGCCAGCCTCCCGCTGTTGGCCGCGGGTCTCGCGCTGGCGCTACTGCATGGCTTCCTCGGACTGGCGGCCGTTTTACTGCTGCTGGCCGGGGCCGCAACGTGCGCGCTGGGGATTTTCCATACCGGATCGCTCGAAGCCGGCTGCTATGTGCCGCCGGTGCTGGGACTTTTTCTGGCTTCCTGGTCGTGCGGCTTTCTGCGGGAGTTACTCTTCCCCATGAAACGGGTGGATGGCAAGTAAGTCATGAAGGTTACGTTTCTCATTCCGCCCGTCCTCGATGGCACGCGCGATGTGGACCGCTGTTTCGGCTGCAATTACAGCATCTACTCGCTGCCGCCGCTGGCCATGCTGTATCCGGCCACCATTTGCCGCCAACAGGGCCACACCGCCGTCATCCGCGACCTCGCCGCCGAAGGAAAAAGCGAGAAAGCCTTTCGCGAGTTCCTGGCCGCCGACGATTCGGAGCTGTACTGTTTCTACACCGTCTTCCTCTCGCAGCAGACCGACCGCCTGGCGCGTGAGATCGCGCGCGCCGCCCGTCCCGCCGCCCGCTTCCTCTATTTCGGACCGCAGCCCACCTGGGACGCCGCCGTATTCCTCGACCGCCCCGATAGCTTCGTCGCGCGCGGAGAGCCCGACTTCATCGTTCCACAGTTAGTAGAGGCGCTGGCCCGCAACGCCGACCTCAGCGCGGTGGATGGAATCTCCTATCTTGGACCGGCGGGTCCGGTGCACAACCGTCCGGCGCCCATCCTGCCCTCCCTCGATGCGCTGCCGATTCCCGACCGCACCCTGCTCGATCATCGCCCGTACTGCAATCCCAAACTCCACGGCAAACCGCACACCGCCATCCTGACCTCGCGAGGCTGTTACGCGCAGTGCTGGTACTGCGTGCCCAATTCGCTCTCTTACGCGCGGGAACTGGAACATAAGCGGCATCACGGCGTGAAACCTCCGGCCCGCTTGCATTCCGCCGCACGTGTGGTGGCCGAGATGCGCCGCGCGGTCGAACTGGGATTCCGGTCGGTCTCGGTGATTGACGACCAGTTCCTGTGGAACGAGAGCCGGACCCTGGAAATCTGCGCGGGCATCCAGGATCTGAAGCTGGAGTGGAGTTGTCTGGCGCGTTGCGACCGTGTCACCGGGAAAGCCGCCGAAGCCATGGCCGCCGCCGGTTGCTCGTACGTGGACCTGGGCACGGAATCGTTCGACCAGAAGGTGCTGGACGCGGTGCGCAAGAACATTCGGGCGGAGTCCACCGAGCGGGCCGTCAAGATCCTCAAGAAACATGGAATCGCGGTGGAGCTGAATATTCTTTTCGGCGCCGCGCCGGAAGAGACCGAGGAGACCATCGCGACCACCCTCCGCGAGTTGCGCCGGCTGGACGTAAATTACGTGCTTTTCAGCATCGCCAATCCGTTTCCGGGAACCGATTTCTACGCCGCCGCGAAAGCCAACGGCTGGCTGGCGTATGGCGATTACGTCCCCGTCGACCCGGCGCGTAACTCGATCATATCGTATCCCCATTTGCCTAAAGAGCGGCTGGAGCAATTGGTGTCGCGGGCTTATCGAGAGCACTATCTTCATCCGCGGACGTTATGGCGGGAGTTTCGCAAAGTGAGAGACTTGGCGGACTTCCGCGATAAAGTGGTGACCGGAGTCAAGTTCCTGCAGCGAAACTTTGTAGGATGAAGGCCTCTCGCCCGCATCTTGTTACAGCTCCACGGCGACCGACCCGGCCGGAAGTTGGAAGACCTCCGCGTTACGGTGGATTTGCCGGATCCCGGATCGCCGACGTGTTCCCGATTACCGTGCCTTGCCCCGGCTTGACTAGCGGGAGCCAGTTTGACGGCTGGTATCCCTCCACCGTGTCGCCTGGCGCCGCCGCGGGCCATACCAAGCTAACCGGCTACTTCTTCTTCCAGGACGGATGCGACAACGGCGCCCGCCAATTCATGTCCCGGACCTTCACCATTCTGGCCGGGGCGCCGGCGCCCGAGATCTCGCTGGTGGCCAACGCCGAAGGCGAAAGCCCCACGATCGCGCCGAACACATGGCTGGAGATTAAAGGATCGAACCTTGCTCCGGCGGGATTTTCGAGCCCCGCCGGCGCTCCAGGATATTGCTGGCAGCTATCGGATTTCGTGAGTAACAAGATGCCGTACGCAGTTGGATGGCGTGAGCGCCACGGTGAATGGGAAGAGCGCCTACGTCTACTACATCAGCCCCACGCAGGTGAACATTCTCACGCCACCGGATACGTTGCCGGGAACGGCGCCGGTTGCAGTGACCAACAACGGCGCAGCCAGCGCGGCATACACAGCGCCGGCGCAGTCCCTGACGCCGTCATTTTTCGTGTTCAATGGCGGGCCCTACGCCGCCGCGACGCACCTCAACGGAAGCTACATCGGGCCGACGACGCTGTATTCCGGCGCGACCACGCCCGCCAAGCCAAACGAGACTATCGTGCTCTACGCCAACGGCTTCGGAACGACGTCGACGCAAGTGGTCAGCGGATCGACGACGCAATCCGGAAGTTTGGCGCCGCTGCCGGTGGTCAAAATAGGAGGAATCGCCGCGACCGTGCAATTCGCCGGTCTGGTGGCGCCCGGCGAGTATCAATTCAACGTAGTTGTCCCGGCCAGCCTGGCAAACGGCGACCAATCGATCACTGCCACTTATAGCGGCCAGACCACGCAAGCTGGAACGCTAATCACTATCCAGAATTGAGAGCACAAACGCATGGGTGGCAGGCTGCCAACGCCGGCATCATCGGTGTGGGCCGGACCAACAGGCTGCCAAACCTGCCGCCTTGCAGCTCGACCGAGGCGAGTCATGGCAACAACCCGCTCGTGCTCGCCATCCCGCGGCCGGCCACGCCGTGCTCGACATGGCGCGAGATTCCACACGGTTATGTCCCCGGAAGAAGTCGGGTTATCGCGTTGCGATTGCGATTGCGCGGCGGCATCGGCCCCCGGATGCTCGCGGACACCATCAAGGCCGCTCCGCGCCGCTTCCGAAATCCTACCTGCATCCGGTGTCCCGTTGTGCAGCCTGGATCCGGGAAACCGTCTCCGGAGAGCGGCGGGGCGGCAGCGGGATTCCAAGGGTCCGGCGCGGAAAAATAAATGGCACCGCGGAGACCCGTTTTACGCTTTACTGTATGAGGGAGACTCCAGATGAGCGTCAGAATTCCGATTACGAATGTTTTTGGCGGCGGCGATTACACCGCCGAGATACTAGTGGGCAGCCAGGCGGTTGCCGCGAATGTGATTGTCGACACGGGCAGCAGCACGTTGGCCGTGCAGCAGACTAACTACAAGGCGGCCAGCGACACGGCCTTGAACACCACGGCATGGGCACAGGATGTCACTTACGGGACGGGCGGATGGGCCGGCCCGGTCGTGATGACGAACCTGACCATGGGATCGGGTGGAAACGCCGTAATGCTGAAGAACGCGCCAATGGCTCTCGCCGCCGAACAGGAGGCGAACAATTTCGGGGCCGCCGACGGCATTCTGGGCCTCGCCTATACGCCTTTGAACGGGGGGACCAACCTCCACTCGTACCTTGTCCAGAAGAAGATCAATCCGGCGGTAACGTTCCCCTGGCCGTTTCCGGTGAAGAACACCGCCGCGGCGGTGACGCAGTTCGAGAAGTTTTTGTCGTCGATGCCGCCACAGAGCATCACCCCGTACTTCACGTTGCTCGAGGAGCAAGGTATCACGCCGAACAAATTTGCGTTCTACACGTTGCGGTCGGCGGTGAGCGCGGCGCAAGCCGACCCGTCGCAGGATCCGTTGAACGGCGGATACCTGATCCTGGGCGGAGGCGAGGAGCAAAACGACCTCTACACCGGCGACTTTGTCAACGTAGATGTCCTGGACGATCTGTATTACAACACCAATCTGACGGCCGTGCAGGTGCAGGGATGCCCCGCGGTGGCGGTGAAGCCGCTTCCGCAGCAACTGCAGTCGGAAATGGGATCGAACTCGATTGTGGATAGCGGCACGAATTCGCTGGTGCTGGCGAGCGACGTGTTTTCGGCCGTTATGAATTCGTTGAAGGCGCTGAATCCGCAGCTTTTCCAGGTGGCCGGGAAGGCGCTGAAGAGCCAGACCGGAATACCGTCCAGTCAAGTGGATCTGGCGGCGTGGCCGGCGATCACCTTCACTCTGGCGGGCGAGAGCGGCGAAAGTATTCCGCTCACCTGCGCGCCGCAGACTTACTGGCAAGCGGACGCTCCGTCGGCCGGCCAGTCAGTGCTTCAAATATTTTCGGGGGGACAAATGCCGCAGTCGATTCTGGGACTGCCGCTGATGAATAACTACTACACGGTCTTCGACCGGTCGCTCGACCCGGGCGGGGTGATCCGTTTCGCGGCGATCAAACCGTAGATGCGACCGTGGGGGGCGGCTCACGCCGTCCTCCGCCCCGTTGAAGACGCTGCATCCAAAGCCAAACGCATTCCCGACAGGCGCCGTGAGCGGCTCGAACGCGCGGGGAGCGCTCCGCGCCTTTCAGGAAGCGGGCCGCGCCGCGCGATCGTAGGCCAGAACGCCGGACTAGAGGCGCGCGCCGGTTGCCGAAGCGAGATAACAGGCGCTTGATGGTCTGACGGCCATGCCAGCGTAAGCCGCCCCGCGGAACGGCCGGTGGGCGTGCCAAGGAGCGGAATCTACTTTAGGTAGAAGACTTCCTTCATCATGGCGAATCTCTCGCCGTCCCGCTGGTCCGGTACCGGTTCGAAAAGTTTGCTCATGAAGACTTGCCAGCGCAGGTTGACCGGGTCCCGGTCGAGTTCGTCCCATGCCTTGTCAAAATCGTCCACCCGTAAACTCAGAACCAAGTCCTGTCCGCGGCGGAAAATCGAATACTCGGAGATCCCGACGGCCTTCAGCTTGCTCAATAACTCGGGCCAGACCCGCTGGTGCTCGCGTTCGTATTCTTCGATGGCGTCGGGTTTGATGCGCAGTTTGAATGCATAGCGGGGCATGATCGCTCTCCCTTTGAGCTACCTGTTTGCTGGAAATCACTAGAGTATCGCGGTTCGCTTCAGAATGGCGGGTTGCCGGGCAGCCGTCAAAACAATTCCAGTTCCAGGCCTGAGTTTTGTGGTGCGGAACCTTGGCGGGCTTCGGAGCTCCGGTGGAAGTCTAAGATCGGATGGCATTTAGATGCCCCTAGCAGCCATTTTGGACAGTGTGAGGAAATCCCCGCCGTTTCACCTGGATAAACAAACCGCTGCCGTCGGGTTACGGCGGCGGAATTCTTAGGATCCGGTTCTCCCACTCGTCCGCGTCCGAAGCCGCCCAAACCAGCAGCAGTGCCTCGATTACATCCGCCATCGGTGTATGCTGCTTCGCCAGAAACACACCTGCACTGGAGTTCCCGGCCTCAAGGAACTCGCCGAAATGCCGCGGCATTGTCTTCAAATCGGAAGTGACCGGAATTCGGCCTTCCGCGGCGGCGAGGGCCAGCACCTCAGGGTCGGGGACCCCGGCCATGTTTGCGTCGTTGGCGGAGAGAAAATCGATTGCGGGTTCGCGGCGGAAACAGCCGCTAACGATTCCATCGCGGAGGCTGGCATCCGCCAGGAAGCGAATCATCCGTCAGCTTCGTCGCGCCAGCATTTGCCGATGCATACGCTCGAACTTCTCTTTGATGTCGGGAGGCGTCGGATGCGTCTTCGTGAACTCGTCCTCCTCGCGCTCGCGCTCCGCTATGTCATTCTCCACTTCGCTCTTGTGACCCAAGTAGAAGGTTATCGCGCCGTAAACCTGCTCCAGGCTGAGGGTCGAGTAATGCGATCGGATGGCCTCCGGAGGTTCGCCCTGCTGGAATTCTCGCACGAGGTGGGCTAGCGGCACGCGACTTCCTATCAGGTAAAAGCTACCGTCCCGGCTTTCAACGAAATCTCGATCCATGGCCACACCCACCTTCAGTTTATCCCACGAGGGGCGCCCGGCAGGATGACTTTTTCGAACAACGCCGGGAGGATTTCGATATAACCGATCGGGAGCAGGTAGTTGATTGGGCCGGTGCCGGCAATGACGAGCCGCACCCTTCAAAATCCCAAACGCTGAAGGGTTGCGACTTCACAGCGCAGGTCGTCGACAGTATAGTCGTCGATCAGGATGCCGTGAGCTTTCAGGAAGCCATCCAGCCTGTAGCGCGTGCCAAAACCGAGCAACCGCTGCAACTCGGCCTCGGTCAGGTGGCCGCTTTTGTATTCCTCCAGCGCGAGCAATTCCAGCGGGCGGCGTGAGAGATCGGCGCCCGCGGCGCTGAACCGCCCTGCAAGATCGTCCGGAATTTCAACGGTCAGATGCATGGAAAACCTTCTCCTTTAGCTTAACCCGGCCGGTGTACGCGTGCGGCCCCCTGTCATCCGGCCGTCGCCGACCCACGTTGCCGGCAGAGCACTTACCCGAACGTCGCCCGGTATTCCGTGCCGCGAGCCAGCGTGACCTCGACCGACCCGTCGGTCCGCGGCTTGAGCGCCGCTGCGGCGGTCGGCGATCGGATTCCGGCGATCTTCTGTCCGCGCGGCGGCCGCACCCGCCAAGTCGCGGTCTCCGCCGGCCGGAATACCGCCGATACCGCTTTGCCGCCCTTCCAACTCAAGTCCAATTCCATGCCCCCGCGTGCCCGCAGCCCTTTCACAGCGCCTTCGGGCCAGGCGGACGGCACCGCCGGCAGCAAGTGCAGGACGTAGCGGTCCACCGCCGAATCCGCCGGGTCGTCGAACATCAGGTGGCTCTGCAGCAGCATCTCGGTGATGCCGGAAAGCGCGCCGAAGTTGCCGTCGATCTGGAACGGCGGGTGCGCGTCGAACAGGTTCAGATACGTGCCGCCGCCGCGCTGGTAATTCGTCTGCGTGCTGTCCACCGCGGTGAGTTGCTCGCGCACCAGGCGGAACGCATGATCGCCGTCATGAAGGCGGGCCCAGCAGTTGATCTTCCAGGCTTTGCTCCAGCCGGTACCCTCGTCGTCCCGCAGTGCCAGGCTTTTGCGAACGGCGTCGGCCAGTTCCGGCGTGCGCAGTGGCGATATCTGGCGTCCCGGATGGAGCGCGAAAAGGTGCGAAATATGGCGGTGGTTCGGCTCGGGAGCGTTGAGGTCCCAATCCTGGCCCCACTCCATTAATTGCCCGGCCTTGCCGATCTCGGGCGGCCGGATCCTGGCGCGGGCCGCCTCGATCTGCCGGCGGAAATCGTCGTCGAGTTTGAGAATGGCCGCGGCTTTGGCGGTGTTGTGGAACAGATCGTAGACGATCTGGCGCTCCACCGCGGAGCCGGCGCAGGTCCAGCCGCGGACTCCCTCGTCGGTCTTGAAGCTGTTCTCGGGCGAGGTGGACGGGTTGGTGATCAGGTGGCCTTTCTCGTCTTCCACCAGCATGTGCAGGCAGGCTTCGGCGGCGCCCTTCATCACCGGGTAGACCTTGCTCAGGTAGTCCCTATCGCGCGTGAAACTATAGTGCTCCCACAGGTGCTGGCAAACCCACGCTCCGCCGCAGAAGAACGGCCCATAGGGCCCGCTGCCGCCGGGAGCGGTCCATCCCCAGGGATTGGTGGTGTAAGCCATCGCCCAGCCGGGAGCGTCGAAGTAGGACTGGGCGGTCTTGCGGCCGGGCTCTACCAGTCCGGCGATCAGGCGCAGCATGGGCGTGTGGCACTCGCTGAGGTTGGCGGTTTCGACGGGCCAGTAGTTCATCTCGAAATTGATGTTCGATTTGTAATCGCAGCCCCAGGGCAGGCGCAGGCCATCGCCCCAGATACCCTGGGAGTTGGAGGGCACCTGGTTTTCCGGCCGGCTTGAGGAGATCAGCAGGTAGCGCCCGAACTGGTAGAAGAGCGAAACCAGCGCGGGATCTTCCTCGCCCGCGGAGAAGCGCCGTAGCCGCTGATCGGTGGGGAGCGACGCGTTGGGGGTCTTGCCCAGGTTCAGCGACACGCGATTGAAGTAGCGCTGGTAATCCTTGACGTGATCCGCTTTCATGGCGGCGACCGTGCGCGCGGCCGCGGCGTTCAATTGCCTGGTGACCACCGCGTGGGGATCGGGCCCCTTGTAGCTCTTGGCGTAGTCCAGGATGTAGTCGGTTCCGGCGGCGATCAGGATGGTAGCTTCGTCGGCGTCCTTCACGGTGAACTTGTCGCCGGCGGTGGAAACCGAGCCGCCTTTTGTCAGCACGCGCACTTGGGCTTCGTATTTCAGGTCGCCCGGCAGTCCCATGCTGGAGCCGGTCATGGTCAACGTGCCGGGGCCGGTCTGCCTGGTCTCGGCGTACTGCACGCGGGAGAGCTTCGCCTCGAACCCCACCGCGCCCTGGCGCGAGCAGGCGATGCGCATGACGATCACCTGGTCGGTCGCCGAGGAGAAGATCTCGCGAGTCCACGTGTCTTCGCCCACCTTGAAACTGACACCGGCGACGGCGTCGCCGATATCCAGCCAGCGGCGGTACGCGGTGGGTGTGCCGCCCAGCGGAGCGAACTCGAAGTTGAGGTCGCCGAGCGTCCGGTAGGAGCCGTAGGTCCCGGCCGCGGCCCGGCCTTCTTTGAAGCAGGTACGCTGCTCGTTCATCGCCTTGCCGGCTTCCGCGTATTTGCCATCCTGGATCAGTTGCCGGATGCCCGGCAGGCTCTTGTAAGCGTCCACCCGGTTCTGCTCGGGTTCCAGCCGCCCGAACCAGACGGTGATCTCGTTGAGCTGCAGCCGTTCCTTCTCGACGCCGCCGAAGATCATCGCGCCCATGCGGCCGTTGCCGATGGCCAGCGCCTCTTCCCATTTGCCGGCGGGCTGTCGATACCAGATGGTGGTGGGGGAAGGCTCGGGGCCGCCGTCCGCCGCCCGGCCGATGGCAGTCAGCGCCGCCGCGGCCGGCGTCATCCGCAGAAACGTCCGTCTGGATGTCTTGGGCATAAAAGCTCCCGCTACCTGACTTTGGCTGGCGTGATCTTGTAGAACGCGGATGCGTGCGGAGCCACCTGGAAGCTTTGCCCGCCAGTCACCGTGCCCAGGTCTTTCTTCGCCCAGAGGTCGCGAACCGAGCAGTCCGGCGAAAGGCCGATGTCGGACCAGTTCACTTCGATCTGCTCCTCTCCGGCGTCGCCGATATTGAATACCGCCAGATATTTCGCCGTCGAACCCGGCATCTCCGCCACCCACGCCACCTGGTTGCCGCGGGTGAAGAGTTCCTTGCTGGCGCTCGCCTTCTGGTCTACCGCCAGAACTTCGTCGTTCGAGATCAGGCTCAGCGTGAAATCGTCATTATCCGGCAGGTTGCCGCCGAACATCAGGGGCGATCGCGCGATGGACCACAGGGTCATCAACGTCCTCTGCTCATCATGGGTGAGCAGAGACATGCGCGGGTCGCCACGCTCGGCGCGGATGCCGATATGGCCCAGCGGCAGCATGTCGCCGTCGGGCCAGTTGCCCGGCTTGACGTACGGGTTCCATTTGGTGAAATTCGGAAACTGGCGTTTGAGATCGTCCCAACGATCCCAAAAGTCGCCGGAGATGCGCCACATCTGCGCCTGCTGTCCGATGAACGCCACATTGGTGGCGTCACGGGTACCGGGAGAAAGGCTGAGAACGATGGGGCGGCCGCTGTTCTTCAGGGCCTTACTGAAGGCCGCGATTTCACTGCTGTGATCGCCGCCGAACATGTCGTCGGCCTTGATGAAATCCAGACCCCACTGCGCGTACAGCCTGGCGATGGAGTTGTAGTAATCCTGCCCGCCCGGCTTGGTCACGTCGATGCCATACATATCGGTGTTCCAGCGGCAGATCGATTGCTTGTTGGCTACGTCGGCCGCTTTGTATTGGCTGCCGGCAATCGGCAGGTTCTGGTCCACCGCGCGGCGCGGGATCCCGCGCATGATGTGCATGCCGAATTTCAGGCCTTTGGAGTGGACGTAATCGGCAAGCGCCTTGAATCCTTTGCCGTCCGCCGCGGAAGGGAAACGGTTCGGCGCCGGCGCCAGCCGTCCGTTGGCGTCCATCACCAGCTCGGTGTTCGGACGGTAGCCATGCGACTGGGGGTTCGGTTCCGACCATTGGATATCGACGACAATGTACTGCCATCCGGTCTTGGCCAGCTTGGATGCCATATAGTCGGCGTTGGCCTTGACTTCGGCTTCGGTGACACCGGTACCGAAGGAGTCCCAACTGTTCCAGCCCATCGGCGGCGTGGGAGCGAGCCGCGGCTGCGCGAAGGCAACGCCGGCGAACAGCGCGAACAGGGCGACGCCGGATGCGAATCCGGAAGTGGACAACATCTTTCGATCTCCTTGGATCATGGTGTCAGGCGAAACATCGTGGGCGAATCCCCGCGCTCAGGCCGGCATGGTTCATCCCATGCGCTCGCAATCCCGGGCGCAACCCCCGGCGCAATCCGGCAAGATCTGTAAGCGCATGCATTATGCTAGGCGCGAGTCCGCGGTTTTGTCAATAAACATCGTTAACTTTGATGTTTTCGACAAGCGGCGGCCGCGCGCACCTACCAGCCGGAACTTTCAGCGGCGCGCGCTCGATTCCCGCACCACCAACCGCGGACTCAACAGGATCGACTTTGGCCTCGGCTGCGTCTTGGATTCGATCAACTTAAGGGCGAGCCGGGCCGCGCGGTCGCCGATGTCGTCGCTATGCTGGTCGATGGTGGACAGCGGCACCCGGAGGAATTTGGCGTAGCGCACATTTCCGGCTCCGATTAACGCGAGATCCCGCGGGATGCGGATTCCCTTATCCAGGGCGCCTTGCATCGCTCCCATGGCGGTCGGATCGTTGTAGCAGAATACGCCGTCGGGCGGCCGCTTCACCGCCAGGAGTTTGTTCATGGCTTCGTAGCCGGTGGCGTCGCTGGCCTCGTCGGCGTGCTCGCGGCTGATGACGTACTTCGGATCGATAGGCAGCCCGTGTCGCTCCAATGCTTGCCGGTATCCTCGCAACCGGCCGATGGCGGTGCTGATTCCGGGCCCCCCGATGTGCGCGATCCTCCGGCAACCCATCTCAATCAGGTGCTCGGTGGCCATGCGGCCGATCTCCTCGTCGTCGACGCCTACGAAGTTCACCTTCGCGCCTTCCGGCTTGCGGTCGATCAAGATGAACGGAGTCTTTTGCTCTTCGACGTTACGGAAAAAGTCCGGATCTTTCTGAGACGACGCGAGGATCAGCGCGTCTACCCGGCGCGCCAGCAGTTGTTCGATGGCGCGGTTCTCCAACTCCAGGTCCTCGTCGGAAGAAGAAATGATCAGGCCGTAGCCCTGCTTGCGCAACAGCCGCGAAAGACCGCCGGCCACTTCGCCGAAGAAGGGGTGCACCAGGTCGGGGACAACCAGACCGATGGTATGCGTCCGGCCGGTAACCAATGCGCGCGCGGCCAGGTTCGGACGGTAGTTGAGCTCCCGCATCCGCTTGCGCACCCGTTCCCGCGTTTCCGGGCTGATGTCGGGATGATCGCGAAGGACCTTGGAAACCGTTCCGATCGAGATCCCCAGTTCCTGGGCGATATCCTTCATCGTGACATTCATCGCCAAGATTATCGCATGTGCGGGAGTCACCGATGGTTTCTTGCCCGGAACCGCCGGAGGCCGCGGAGCAGCCCCCACCGGACCGCCGGACCCGCGAGGCACACGGCGGCTTCATCATCCCCGCCGGCGAAATCCGCCGCCAGGTTCGCGCAGGCGTCTACCCGGGGCCGGCGCCATGACGATCGCATCTACGCGGCCCAGGGCCGAGGCCACCGGGACGAAGACGGGGCGGGTAACATATTTGCGCAGCCGGCGCCCTCCGCTCCGTGAGAAGGGGGGTGCGGCGCCGAAAGGGCAGTCCGCCCCGCTTCCTTGGATTGTGCGGCTTCTCTGAGTGTCCAGCCACAATCAGAGTGGAAGCCCTAGCGCGCGCCGGGTTAATTAAGCGCCCACTCTGTGTCGCGCACGCCTGAGAAGCTGTGAAAGAATTTGGCTGCGCAGGCGGAACCGCCCGCGCCACCACAACCAGGCCCGCATTCTCGGAAGTGGGGCAGGCGGTGCCGCCTGCCCCGCCGGCTCGCCGGCGGTTCTTTCACTACTTCCGGCCGTCGCGGCCCGGTGTGGAAGCCTCTCACCGAGGCCGCGACTGTCAAGGAGCGGAGTGCCGGAATCCGTGAGCGAACTTCCGAACGACGTACCAAAGCATGCCCCACCAAGCTCCGCCGCCAGTCTCCCGAGCGGCGGATTGCGGCATCGCTTGACTGAGGATGCCACGCATGGTACTAGTTAACGTTTGCTAAAAGGGGAACGTATGCACGCAGGCGCCGCATCGATACCGCAGCGCAGACTCCACACCGGAGCCCTCATGCCGGCGATCGGCCTGGGAACTTTCGGCTCCGACCACGTTTCGGCGGACCAGCTCGCGGCCGCGGTGGAGGACGCCCTCGCCATCGGGTACCGGCATATCGACTGCGCTTCGGTCTACGGCAACGAAGATCGCGTCGGCGGCGCCCTAGCCGCGGCGTTCCGCGGCGGGTTGAAGCGCGAAGAGCTGTGGGTGGTTTCCAAACTCTGGAACGACCAGCATGGCGAGCGCGACGTGATCCCCGCGTGTCGCCAGTCGCTGGCCGATTTGCGGCTCGAATCCCTCGACATGTACCTGGTTCACTGGCCCTTTCCGAACTTCCATCCGCCGGGATGCGCGGTGGATTCGCGCAGCCCCGACGCGCGGCCGTACATCCACGAAAACTTCATGCGAACCTGGCGGCAACTGGAAAAACTGGTGGACCTCGGGTTGACGCGCCACATCGGCACCTCGAACATGACGATTCCCAAGCTGCAACTGCTGCTGCGCGACGCGCGCATCCGGCCGGCGGCGAACGAAATGGAACTGCATCCGCATTTTCAGCAGCCCGAGTTGTTCGATTTCGTGCGCGCCAACGGCATTGCGCCTGTCGGCTACAGTCCGCTGGGATCGCCCGGCCGTCCGGAGCGCGACCGCACGCCGGAAGATACCGTCGACCTCGAAGATCCCGTGATCGTGGGAATCGCGCGGCGTCTGGGCGTGCATCCCGCGGCGGTGGCCATCCGCTGGGCGGTAACGCGCGGGCAAACGCCGATTCCGTTTTCCGTCAACCCACGGAACTATCGGGCGAACCTCGAAGCCGCGGCGGGCGAGCCCCTCAGCCCCGCCGATATGGCCGCCATCGCGGCCATCGACCGGAACTGCCGGCTGATCAAAGGGCAAGTCTTCTTGTGGAAGCAGGATCAGACGTGGGAAGATCTTTGGGACCTCGACGGAGCGATCGCAAAATGACAGGCGCCTATTTACCGGGCAACAGCACCGTGGAACTCCTCGACGCGCCGGTTCCCGAACCGGGCCACGGCGAAGTGCTGCTGCGCATGAAGGCCTCCACCATCTGCGGGTCGGACATCCGCTGCATTTATCACGAGCACCTGGGCAAGGGACCGGAAGGCTACCAGGGCGTCATCGCGGGCCACGAACCGTGCGGCCAGATCGTGAAAGCGGGGCCCGGCTGCCGGCGATTCGGCCTGGGCGATCGCGTCATCGTGTATCACATCTCCGGCTGCGGCGTCTGCAACGATTGCCGCCGCGGCTATATGATCTCCTGCACCAGCGAGCGCTATCGCCGCGCCTACGGCTGGCAGCGCGACGGCGGCATGGCCGATTTCCTGCTGGCCGAAGAGAAGGACCTGATTCACCTGCCCAGCGAGCTCTCCTATGCCGATGGCGCGCAGGTGGCGTGCGGCTTCGGGACGGTGTACGAAGGGCTCCGCAAGATCGGGATCAGCGGCGACGACGACGTGCTGATCACCGGCCTGGGACCGGTCGGGCTGGCCGCCGGCGCGCTGTGCCGGAAACTGGGAGCGCGCCGCGTCATCGGGATCGACGTGGTGGAGGAGCGCATCCAACTGGCGCTCACGCTCGGTCTGTGCGACGAGGCGCTGCGCAGCGGACCCGATAACGTGGCCGACGTCCGCCGGTTGACGGGCGGCCGCGGGGTGGAGCGCGCCATCGATTGCTCGGCCAACGACGGCGCGCGCTCGACGGCCATCCGCGCCACCCGCAAGTGGGGCCGGATCGTGTTTCTGGGCGAGGGCGGCCGGGTGGAGTTCAATCCGTCGCCCGATATCATTCACGACCAGAAAACCATCTACGGCTCCTGGGTGACTTCCACCTGGCTGATGGAAGAGCTGGTGGAGCGGCTGGTACGCTGGAACCTGCATCCGGCCGAACTGGTGACGCATCGCTTCGCGCTGGAAAATGTGGCCGAGGCGTATGCGCTGATGGCGTCCGGCAAGTGCGGCAAAGTCGCGGTCTGTTTCGACGAGGAATTGAAATCATGAAAATTACGAGACGCAGTGCTCTGGGAATGCCGGCGGCCGCCCCGCGCTACGGCGCGCCGCCCGCGTTCGACGTCCAGCCGCCGCGCGAATTCCGCATAACGCTCCGTTAGAACCATCTCCAACCCATGACCACAGACAAGCAGGGCCTCTTCGTCAGGGACGGCAATAACCTGATGTTCACGTTCATACTGGTCAGCTCGTTGTTCCTCCTCTGGGGAGTATGCAACGGGATGATCGACGTAATGGACAAGCATTTCCAGGAGGAGCTGAGCCTGACCAAGGCGCAATCCGCGTGGGTACAATTTGCGCATTACCTGGGTTACTTTCTGATGTCCCTTCCCGCCGGATGGCTGGCCGGCAAGCTCGGCTACAAAGGGGGCATCATCACCGGACTTCTGATCGTGGCGGCGGGTGGATTCTGGTTCATCCCGGCCACCCACATCAACGCCCTGGTGCACCGGGGAGGCGTGTCGCCCACCACGGCATTCGTGGCGTTTCTGGCGGGCGTCTGCGTGATCGCGACCGGACTCACGTTTCTGGAGACCATCGCCAATCCCTACACCACCGTGCTGGGCGATAGGCGGTATGCGGCGACGCGCATCAATCTCGCCCAGTCGTGCAACGGCGTTGGCTGGATCTGCGGCCCGATCATCGGCAGCGTGTTCTTCTACTCCAAGGACGCCATGGGGCGCAGCACGGGCAGCCAGACGCTCTACATCCCGTATGTGGCCGTCGCGGTCGTCGTCATCGTGCTCGCCGGCGTGTTCTTTTTCGCCCGCGTGCCCGATATCAAGTCCGAAGACGACTATCATCTGGACGACTCCGCGCCGGGCGTTTCGCGTTCCATCTGGAGTCACCCCCACTTCGTGATGGCAGTGGCGGCGCAATTCTTCTACGTGGCGGCCCAAGCGGGGATTTTCAGCTTCTTCATCAACTACCTGACCTCCGAAGTACCGGCCATTCCCGCGTCGTGGAACGCGGCCATGATCCATCTGGCGCCCGGTTCCGGCTTTTTGCACGACTGGCTCTTTGGCTGGTTTGAAATCAACAAGGCCGGCATCCTCGCCATCAGCAACAAGGGCGCATCCAATCTGGCGGCGCTGGGGCTGGTGTTTTTCCTTGTGGGCCGTTTCACGGGCGCCGGTCTGCTCAGAAGATTTCCCGCCCACAAACTCCTGGGACTGTATGCGCTGGCGAATGTGGCGACGACGTTCCTGATCTTCTGCAAGCTGGGCTGGCCGTCGGTGGTGTGCGTGTTCCTGAGCTACTTCTTCATGTCGATCATGTTCCCGACGATCTTCGCGCTGGGCATTTTCGGGCTGGGCGCCAGGGCGAAGCGGGCATCCGCGTTCATCGTGATGGCGATCATGGGCGGCGCCATCCTGCCCAAGCTCATGGGTTATGTAGCCGATAAAACCGACATGTCAAGAGGCTTTATCGTACCGATGTTTTGCTTCGCGTTCGTGGCGTTCTACGGTTTCAACTGGTCTAAGTTCAGCAAGTCGGATTCGTTGGACGCCGTTAGGATTACGGGCGGGCACTGAGGGCCACGGCTCCCGGATCGGCCACAGTCGTCACCCTTTGGGCAGCCCTGGCGCCAGAAGCTCTTTGTGCTCCCGAGGCACTCCGCTCGGTTGAAGACACGGGGAAGAAACAGCGAAAGCGCCTCCCCGCCGCGACTGCGTCTTTCATCACTTTGGTGGCCCGCAGAGCAATGGGGCACTCCCTTGCGGTCGCGGCTCGGCGAGAGGATTGAGGCTTCCCAACGAGCCGGGCCCAGAGGGCAGGCGATCCTTTGTACGCGCCTTGAAGCGTCGTGGTGGCCTGGTCGTCTGGGAAGCGATTCTTCGATTGGGCGGATTCGCCATCATGGCGGGCTATGGCCTTCTTGGCGATGGTGGAATACGAGTCGTCGCCGCCCGCGTATTTGGCTTGGCCATCGCACGCCGCTATCGTCGCCTCCCTGTGGTCGCGGCTCCGAACGCAATGTGCCGGGGCCGAGCCGCGACCGGAGAGAGCGGTTGCCGTGACGACTCCTTACCCCTATTTGGGGCAATAACCGATTTGACAACTCATGCCCGCAACCGCTACATTTGTAGTGGCGTGACAGGCTAGCGGGTCTAGTGCGGCTTCTTTCCGACCCGCTTCCTGTTCCGCGCCAGCTTCAGCCTTGCCTCTTCCTTCACGAAGGCCTCTTTCGGCACGGTGATGATCTTTCCGAGAGCGTTATCGAACCGTTCCCATGCCGTATCGCCGGGGACAGGCGGGGCTGGTAGTGGTTTCATTCAATTCCCTCCGTGGTTAGGGCACGGCTTCGGATGCCATTCATGCTCAATCTCCTTCCCATTCTTGATCTTGAGGCCATGGTTGCTCAGGGATGTCCTGCGCCTTTTGGAAGTTCCCCTGAATCCTGATATCCAGAACATGCGGAAGATTGCAAACAGACATTCATCATCTGCTCGATGTGGACTATTTAACTTAATTACACCCCATTCGACGTCGTGCTTCATAAAATCGCTGTCGATGGCTACAATTGTGCGGCGTTCCCGATTTGCGTACAGGGCCACGCTGGGATCCTCTGCTCCGGACCCTAGAGTATTTCTTGAGAGAACTGCTGATGGAACGAGTTCAATGATATAGGTAGCGAGTGGTTCTGTGATCGACTCATGAAGAAGCAACCGCAATTTCGTCGCTGCCATGTCGTAACTCCAGAATCACTTGTGAGAAATATATAGCGTCCTTGACGTGCTGTATTCCGAGTTGCGGATAGCACTTGGTAGCTCCCTCTAGAGACCCGTAAAGCTCGATAGCGCGAAGAACTGAGCGCACCGGAATACGTGTCCCATCAATACATGGTTGCCCTTCCATAACATTCGCATCGATAGAGATAGAGGGACATTGCCTTATCGCAGCCTGAATTAGCTTTAACATCGACGCAGAGTAATAACCATCCGTCCCTGCTAATTCACCTACGCCCGTAACCGCACAGTGCTCTCGGTCACGAAACTTCCTAATCTGCGGTAGCCATATCATTTTTCGCCGACTAATAGGGTCTTTGTGATGGAAGTGGCCACCGCGCCAAGTAGTTTCAGTTTCTAACTTCATTGTAACGGCTCCAGAAATATTTTTATTGCTTCATTGAAGGACTCGATCTCCTTACGGAGGTCGAAGGTAGAAAACTCAACTGCTCGCACCAATTGCACACCGGACATAAAAGTCTTATCGGCGACCTCCAGAAACCCAGCAG
>Ga0182018_10001832_pt1 | contig 22973 bp, 20 predicted proteins | sample 812P2MmetaG_FD_120490 | JGI IMG/M metagenome (GOLD analysis project Ga0182018, IMG submission 120490) | Permafrost microbial communities from Stordalen Mire, Sweden - 812P2M metaG | ecosystem: Environmental > Terrestrial > Soil > Wetlands > Permafrost | place: Sweden: Stordalen | collected...
ACCAGGCGTTTGGCTCGTCCCAATCTTCTACGACTGCCTCTCGCCACATTTTCGTCTTGACTCGGCCGGGCGAGATAGCAAAGACCGTTACGCCAAACGATCCGGCTTCTGCTGCAAGCGCCTCGGTGAAACGGTTCACTGCGGCCTTGCTGGCCATATAGGCCGAGTTGATTCTGGCGTTGTAGTCGTCAGGAATCGGGTTGGCAGCGGCGCCCGAGGACAGATTTACAATGCGTCCCCTCTTCCGACGAATCATTTCCAGCAGGACAGCATGGCTACACAGAAATGTGCCCCGAAGGCTCACCTCTACGACTTCCCACCATTCCAATGGCTCTTGCTCCCAGGAGACGCCAGAGTGTCCAGCGATTCCAGCATTGTTGACGAGCAAATCGATCGGTCCGATCTCGGATTCGACGCGATTGACGGTTCTCGTTACCGTTTGCTCGTCGACCACGTCAACGGTGACAGGAATGACGCCAGCCTCTGTGGCCAGTTCATCGAGCCTTCGACTCGACCGCGCAGCAGCAACAGTCCGGTAGCCAAGACGAACGAGATGTGTGGCGACGGCCCTACCGATACCTTCGCTTGCCCCGGTCACGAATGCCACAGGTTCGCCGATGACCACGCTCCCGAATCTACTTGAGGTGAAGCAGGACGATCCCAAACTTGCGCGGAATGTTCTCCTCTGGCTACGTCCGGCCTCGCCACACCCAAGTTGCTCGAACAGTGACGCTGGGTTTGGGGGCGAGTCCACGCCGTGGGAACAAGCAGTCTTAGTTTCGTGAATTGCTCCCATCGATCGGCCTCGGGCACAGCCAGGCACAGCCTTCGGTTTTCGTCTTCAGATCGGCGGACTAAACCCGCGAATAAGTGACCCTGTATCCTGGTCAAAGTCAGGTCCGTCGAGCAGGGTTCCGCCACCCTGCTCCGGACCCTGACTTTTGTTCGGTAACCGATCGATATATGGGACGGTGAGAGCGCCGCGATAAGCGTTGTGCTCGTGAGAGTTGCCCGCTGCAGGACGGCACTTCCGGGCGTGTGGATATAACCCGGCCCCAGGATCGTCAGTAGTCAGACGATCCGATGAATGTGGCCGATGTAGATCGGGAGGCAACACCACCACCCGTGGCGAAGAGCGGTATGCCTGAGGCCCCCCCGCTTGAACCAGCCGACCCTATGAGGTGAAGGTGAACACGTCAGCCGAGCTGGTCGGACTCGTGCCACCTGGATCGGTAACCCTGACGTCCACCGGCCCCGCTGCCTCTTCCGGTGTGAGGGCAGTGATCTTGGTTCCGGCACTGTTGACGGTGAAGGTGGTCGCATCGCTGCTGCCGAACGCGACCACGGACGCACCCTGCAGGTCCGTGCCTTTGATCGACACCGTGGTTCCTCCCGCTGACGGTCCTGACGTCTTGTGAACTGACGTCACCGTTGGCTGTGGTTGGATGATGGTGAGCGGGATGGTGGCCGAGGCCGTCGTAGTTGTCTTCACCTTCCTCCTGCCGTTGAGCGTGGTCACCGTCTCGGTCACCTGGACCGTGATCGAACTCGATCCTCCGACCAGTTTGGAACTCGGGGTTCCCGACAACACTCCGGCCGAGGACAGCGTCAACCCCTTGGGCAGGGTGACCTTCTTCCACTTCAGGGTGGTGGTGTAGGGACTGGTGCTTGTACCTGCTCCTGCCTCCTGTAGGGCCACTGAACCGTAGGCGACCCCTGTTGTACAAGCGGGGAGCGATGACGTGGTGATCGTGAAGCCAGGAGTGCCAGCAATGGCGATCTCGCTCACCGTACCGTCGTATTCGTTCGCCACCCACACGTCGGTGCCGTCCGACGAGATGGCCAAGGGAATGTTACCCACGGCGATGGTCTGGACGACCGCTCCGGTCGAGGCGTCGATCTCGGTCACTGTGTTGTTATCGCCGGGGTTCACCACCCACACGTGGGTCCCGTCGGACGAGATGCCGAAGGGCCCGTTTCCCACGGTGATGGTCCGGACGATCGCTCCGGTCGAGGCGTTGAGCTCTGTCACTGTTCTATCGCCGGCGTTCGTCACCCACACGTGGGTGCCGTCCGACGAGATTCCCCCGTCGCCGGCGTCCGCGGTGATGGTCTGGACGACGGCTCCGGTCGAGGCGTCGATCTCGGTCACCGTGTTATCGCCCTCGTTCGCCACCCACACGTGGGTGCCGTCGGACGAGATGTCAGCGGGCAAGTCGCCCACGGCGATGGCCTGGACGAAGTCGCCGGTCGAGGCGTCGAGCTCGGTCACTGAGTTACCGTATTCGTTCGCCACCCAGACGTCGGTGCCGTCCGACGAGATGCCGTAGGGCCCGGCTCCCACGGCGATGGTTCGGACGACGGCACCGGTCGAGGCGTTGAGCTCGGTCACTGTGTCATCCAAGCTGTTGGTTACCCACACATCGGTGCCGTCGGACGAAACGCCGACGGGACCGTCGCCCACGGCGATGGTCTGGACGACGGCTCCGGTCGAGGCGTCGATCTCGGTCACTGTGTTGTCGCTGTCGCTCGTCACCCACACGTCGGTGCCGTCGGACGAGATGCCGTAGGGAGCGCTGCCCACGGTGATGGTCTGGACTACCGAGGCGGCTGAAGCCGGTAGTGCCCCGCCGATCATCACGGCAGTCAGTGCGCCACCAAACAGGAGCGACCCCGCCAGCGCCGTCCTGAGATACCTCCCGAATCGAATCCTCATGGCCAGCACCCTCCGCTCTTGGGGTGCCGCGCACACACCCGCCTGCCTGCGGGTTTAGCACCTCGCAGTCCGCACGACAACCGGTCTCCCCGGTTGATCGCCCTTTGGTCACGCTGAGCGACCGGGCCACCACGGATTATGACCAGGGTGTCCCATACCAATTGCTGGATCAGGTCAGGCACCATGTGATTGGAGAAGCGAACACTCATACAACACCCTCACAGTTCGAGTGTTGCGACCACCGCGAGGACCCAAGGAACGATCAGCGGTACACCCGCGGGTGGCATCGGCCCAGTGCGGGCTCACCGCAAGCCGATCCTCCTGCGACGCAGCGTCAGTCTGTCATTGACCCTTGGTCGTCGAGTAGTCGGAACCACTCCACTACGACAGGCTCATTGTTTCGCAGCTCCCAGGTGGAGACACCAGCGTCAACGCGGATCATCTCGATGGCCTCGCCCCAAAAGGCTTCATGAGCCTGGCGCCACTCGGCCGCGTCCGCGAAGTCCTCCCCCTCGTCCCTCGCCACGTCGTCACCGATTTCGTCCAGCGGGATGATCTGGACTCGTGTCGTCTCGATCCTCCCGTGACCACGGCCGGTGTGGTCGATCAGCTCCGAACGCTGGCCGACTCGCGGCAGCAGTTCGCCGGAGCGGTACTGGACCGCCAGCGACGACGTCGCCGTCTTTTCGCCGCGCAACACGGCTGCGAGCAGCCGGTCGCCCAGGCCGTCATCACCGTCGTAGCCAAAGCTCGTTGTGGATACCACGGTCCAACTCTGGCACAGTGCCGCCCGACCGAGGTATTGATCGCCGAAATCAGATTCCCTGCGGACAGCGGGACGATTGCCCTGAAGGACGAATCCGTGAGTGCCAGATGCCGTTCCGCTTGCGAGACAGCCGGTTGACTCGCAGGAGCGCTCCGGCGGTGGCTCACTCTGTGGCCGGCGCCGTCTTGACTCTGGTGACGGGCAAGGCATGGTGAAGTGCTGCCTGGAAATGCTCACAGTCGAACGCGTTGGGGCTCAGGCAACCTAGGGCGTGGTCTAGTTGGTCGGCGATTGTCGTCATGTGGCTGATCTGGTCACGCAACTCGTCGCGCTTCCGAGCAGCCAGTTCCTTCCAAGCCCGGTCTCCACCGGTCGCGAGCAACGTTTTGATTTCAGCAAGCGTAAAGCCAGCGCGCTGGCACATGGCCACGATGGCGAGGGTGTCGAGTACCTCGACCGCGTACTGGCGGCGCAGGCCGTGGCGGTCCGCGCTGGCAAGGATCTCTTCGCGCTCGTAGTACCGCAGCGTAGAGGCCGCCATGCCTGAACGGGAGGCCACCTCTCCGATGTCGAGTAGCTTATCCATTGACTTGAAGTGTACTTCAAGTGGTTGGATGTGAACATGGATCTACTCAATGACCTCATCACCGAGCTCGATGCCTGCTCCGAAGATGCAGATGCTGCCCTCTCCCTGACCGCAGTTGCGGTCAGGGATCCCGATGGTCTCCTCGCTGCTATCGCGTCCCAACCTGCACCGTGGTACTTCCTTGCCGAACCCAGCTTGACCGTCTTCGCTACCAGGAGCGCTCCCGGCACCGGATCCGCTCCGCACAGCCACGGGCTATGGGCGGTGGTCGCCTGCCTGAGCGGCCAGGAGGGCTCACGCACGTACGAGGTGGAGGACGGCCAACTGACCGAGTGCGGGCAGCGTCGGCTCGCTGCAGGTGAGGCGCATTCTCTCGACGCCGATGCGATTCACGCGGTCTTCAACTGTTGGTCGGAGCCGAACATCGTGCTGCACGTCTATGGCGGCGATTTCCTGATAGCGGACAAGACTGTCTACGACCCATTGAGCGGCGGTGCCTACCCGCTCGGGCTGACAGAACCGCTTGTGCCTCATGACTCAGAGGCCACAGCATGAATCCCACCGTCATCCCCCGCGGATATGCCTGGGTGTCGCTTCGTGTGGCGCACCTTGAACGCTCGGCGGACTGGTACACGGACGTCCTGGACCTGGCCCCAATGGTCACCAACAGCGACACTTGTGCAGTCGATGCCATCGAGCGATTCAGTTACCTGATCCATACGGAGTCGCTTCTGATGGTCGGACTACACCACGATCCGGCCTTGGACGTCGGTGGTGGTGCTGGAGATGGGCTCGGACTAGATCATGTCGCTATCAGTGTCGACGCCGAAGATCTCGATGCGCTCCGTCAGCAGCTCGAGAAGGCCGGGCGACAACCGGGGCCGGTCGTTTCATGGAGCTACGGTCGATGGTTCGAGATCCGCGATCCTGACGGCAACGCTGTGCGTTTCTTCGCCCCGAGCCAACCGTGACCGATGGAATGACCATCTCCGGCTTCGATGGGTTCGTCGGTCGGATCTCTGGCTCCGTCATGGCCCGGTTGAACCGGGACATGGAACGGGGCGCCATCGCCGAGCTGAACCCATCGCCCAACGACAGCGTTCTGGCTATTGGATTCGGTCCCGGAATCGGCATCGAGTTGCTCGCCGAGGTGCTCCCCAATGGATTGGTCGCCGGCATCGACCCCTCGGCCACCATGAATGAACTCGCCCGGCGGCGCAACCGCTGGGGGATCGACTCCGGTCGTATTGTTCTTCGCAATGCCAGCGCCGAGGTGATCCCGTGGCCTGACGACATATTTGACGGGATCATTGCGACCAACAGCGCCCAATTCTGGGAACCGCTCGATGCGGCCATTGAAGAAGTCGCCCGGGTCATCCGGCCCGGCGGCTCGCTCGTCACCATCACTCATGCCTGGGCCATCGAGAAGGTGTCCCCGGTTCCGGAGTGGATCGAAACGGTGTCGAGCCTCCTCGCAGAGCGCGAGTTCTCGGCGATCAGCTCTCGGATGCGGGCGTTTCGTTCGGGGCGCGGACTGATGCTTCGCGCTACAGCGCTCGGCGAACGGACGTCTGGCGACGCCCTGATATAGCCCGTCACGGCGACATTGCGCCTTGCTGACATTCGCAGCGCGACTTCGTCCGCAACGATCTGTCACTGCGACTCAGGACTGTGAACCGAGTGCCCGATGGCCGATCGGCGTCCGGACACGGGACCCTTTCCTGAAGGATGAATCTAATCAGTGCGGGAGGCCGTTTCCTGTGCAGGGCGCACACCTACCTGTTACGTCCTCTTGCAATGGAGCAGATCCGGACAATCGATCGAGGAAGATCGCATCCATGCACCGGATGTGAAGCGCGAGCTCAGAATCGACGAGAGAGGCCGACCAAGGACGGTGGTAGCCAACAACTGATGGACCGCCGATGGGTCGCCTCTTAGGTACAGATTGAAGAAGGCCTGCATGTAGTAGGAGAACTCCTCGAATTGCATTTCGGTACCGCCCAGACTTGCCGACCGATCCTGGGCGAATGAGAAGTGCGACGCACCCGCGAATACCACCTCCATCGTCGGGATACCGGTGGCATGCCAGTGCAGCGCCGCCGTCTCCTTGGCGGAACTCGGGTAGGAGGTCGATGAGCAGAACTCAGAGGCCTCCCCGAGGGCGGGTACACGAGGCGTGATGTACCCCGCCGTAACGATGCCGGCGCATCGCGGCGAGCCCTCATCACCGGTTGCAGTTGACGAGAGGTTGTCGAAGGCGACCACCGCTTTGATGCGCGGATCGATCGCCTGAGCGGCGCTCACGACGATGGCCCCGAGCGAATGGCCAGCGACGCCGACCTCTGAAGGATTGACCTTCCCCACTACCGGGTCAGCTCTCGACAGGAGCCAGTCGATGCCGCTCTCCAGTGCATCCAGATAGTTGAGACCGCTGGAGTCCGCCGGCTCATTGTCACACGGCACGTGGGCCATCGTGGTCGGCCAGTTCACGTGGTCGTCCGACATGGTGACTGGTGGATTGCTTCCGAAGCCATCCGGCGATGCGGATGCCGCGATAGGCCTGCCGTTGCATGAGGGCACGGAGACCTGAGGGGAGTGTCCCTGGCCCATGGGATCGATAGTCAAAGACACGTACCCGTGACCGGCCAGGTCACGGGCGGCCCATTGGACCTGCGTCTGGACACCGACGACGCTGCCGGGAATGATGACCACTGCCGGTAGCGAGCATGGCTGGACGGTGCCGGTTGGAGAGAAGAGAGTGGCATCGAGCGGAATCCCGGTGCGCTGCGATTTCACCGCGACGTTGCGCGATTCGAACGATCCCTCCCAGGGGAACGACGGCATGGAGGAATAGAGCGAATAAGTCTTGCCTTCGACCAGTCCCGGAAGGCCCTTCCGGGGTGTGACTGAACTGGCGGGCCCGGGTGCAGGGCACGAAGTTCGGGTGCTGGTCTGTCGGGCACTTGCGCTTTGGTCCGATGCGCTGCTGCAAGCCGACAAGGACAGGAGTACGACGCTAGTAACTCCGATGGACATGGCACGTGCCATGCGACGTGATCGTAAGCAAGTCATCGGTGCCGTGGCCGACTCCGAGGCAGTGGACCCTAGAAGAGAGTGCGCGGATCTCGCTACGGCCGTCCGCTCATTTCCCAGTGGCCCACCTATCAATAGAGTCTGCTTCACCAGTCACACCGTACGGCGTCAGCCAATGACCATGGGTGAAGGACCTGGACTGGAGACGAGTGTCTCGATCCGGCTCGCTACGGTCATTCATCTTTTCTTGTTGACAACGGCTTTATGTAGCGGATCTCCGTGAGGCCTGAGGGCATGATCTCAGTGCCGGGTCGAAGGCTCCAATGCCGAGCTTCGTACATTCGTCGAGCTCGCTGGTTGACGGCAAGTACCCACAGACCTGCGTTCGGATAGTCATCCTCGACCAGCAGTTCGATGGCGGCATCATGCAAGGCGCCGCCGACTCCGCGACCCCATGCGTCTGGAAGAACATGCAGGCCCAGAAGCTGCCCTTCTGGGGCAAAATCGGGGTCTCGGCGGGCCATCACCGATCCGATAGGGCGTCGGTTGTTGAAAGCGACCAGAGCAGTCGCTGTGGGGTCCGCAACCCGCTTCGCCCATGTCCTTTGCAGCTCCATGGCAGTCGGTGGCGGGGCATCGGTAGGAAAGAAGCTCGCATAGGCAAAGGAGACAGTCTCAGCATGCACCGAGGCCAGAAGCGCAACGTCGTCGCTCGGACAAATGCGCACTTGCTCCTTCACGCTCCTCAGCATAGAAGTCGATGTTTACCGCAAGCCGAACCGTCAACGGGAACGCCGCATGTCGGAGGCCGTATTTACGCGAACGTATCCCGCAAGACCCGCCCGGTGAGATGCCCGGTCAAGGGGGGCCATACGGGGACCTCAGCGGCGACACCAGGAACGGATTAACCACTCCGCTAGAGCCACCGGGTTTGCAACACCCTGCTACTCCCCCGCTACTCAAATCGGTGGACGAAGCCCAACCCGGTGGACCCAACGGAATCTCCCCCGGACTTGACCTGCACGTTTGCTACTCCCTGGACCGTATAGCCAGCTCAGTTGACACTTTTAGGCCCAAGAGTCGACTGTCCAAATCCGCGCACGCCGGCGACTTCGATGTCGATGGGCGCTGGCCAAGTCACAGCTCTAAGGCTGCGACTGCCTTCCGCTTCTCGATTCCCGTCCTGCCGTCGTAATGAAGCCGCAGCGTCGCCTCGCTGTTGCCCAGGATGTCGGCCACCGTGCGATACGACTCTCCCGCATCGAGCATCGTGGTGGCTACGTAGTGTCGAAGATCCAAGAGGGTTAGGGTTGAACTCCCACGAGCCGCAGCCCAGCGGTGACTCAGCCCATCGGGGCGGAGGGGATCAACGCCGTCAGCGCTTACCCCGAAGACGTAGGTTGCGGGCACTGGAAAGCGACCGAACGTACAAGAGAACCGCTCAGCCTGTCGCCGGACGGCAGAGGCTGCAGTGCCAGTGAGTGGGACGTCTCTCCAGTCAGAGCGCTTCGTCGTCTTGCGCACCACTCCGACACCGGGACCACCATCGGTGACTGCGGCGCTGACATGGAGTTCAAGCGCATCGAGATCCACGTCAGACCACAGAAGACCCAGTACCTCCCCCGTCCGCATCCCTGTACTCGCAAGTAGAGTCGCCAGATCGGCCAACACCTCATCCTTTGCCGTCACTGCTTTGAGCACATGCCTGACATCTGCTTCAGCGGGAGCGAACGGCTTTTTCCGGATCGACTTGGGACGCACGGCATCCTTTGATGGGTTGGAGTCGATCAACCCTCTCTTGCGGGCAAGCTCCAAGGCCCGGGTGAGCACGGTGGCACAGCGACGGATCCAGTCCGGTCCCCGCTTAGATGCCCGCATTGCGGCATACAAATGCTCGATGTCCTGCCACGTCAACCGGCCGAGGAGAATGGCCCCGAATCTTCGACCATCCGGCATTTCCATGGCGGCCATTACCTTGCTGGCCGAGCGTGAAGTAGTAATCGTCCTGGGCGCCAACTCCAGTGATCCGCTCTCCGCCGCCTGCTGGTAGAGCTCCAAGGCTCCAGCCACCGACCGGGCGTTGGTCCCCCCTGACGGCAAGCGATTCTGATGACCGGCGACCTTCAGCCGCGCCAGAGCCAGTTCGGCGTCCTCTCGACTGCCCCGCACCCTCCGGGAGACCCTTCGCCGTCGGCCGGTCACGGAGTCGCGACGTAACTCAATATCGACTCGCCACACATGATCGCCCAACTGAATGATCCCCCCGCTGCCCCTAGATCGACGCCTTTCGTCAGCATTTGAAGCGCCTGTATTCGAGCGTCTCCGAGGACGGGTCATGCTGCGATAGTAGACTGAAATAGTAGACTGCCGAGCAAATGCTTCTTCCCGGCTATCCGGAAAATAGGCTCTTATCTGCTACTTCCTGGAGCGGACGACGGGATTCGAACCCGCGACCCTCACCTTGGCAAGGTGATGCTCTACCAGCTGAGCCACGTCCGCGTAAGCGTTTCACTCTAGCAGCACGACGCCATCACTCCCTTGGCTGCACAGAAGTCCTCGCCCTCCGTGCACCCACGTTCGGAGCCTTCCCGACGTGTTCCGCTGGGACCCGCTCGCCCGCTGATTCCGCTTACGCAGGTAGCTCGGCGTGCCACCAGGGCACCGGTCGATCGCGGCGATTCGCCTCGGCCAGCAGCTCGGCCAGGGACGACTCCATTCCCTCGGCGATGGCGTCGATGTCCGGCACCAGGTCCCAGCACCCCTGGATGCCCACATACATGGTGTCCAGGTACGAGAACACGGTGACGTTCACGCCGACACCTTCGATGATCGGGCCCAGCGGATACATGGCCACCATGCGAGCGCCGGCCAGATAAAGCGGGAAGTCCGGCCCCGGCACGTTGGAGACGATCAGGTTGAACAGCGGCGGCATGTGGTCGAAGAGGCGCAGATTGGTGATCAGGCGTGAGAGTCGGGTGCTCACCACGGGAAAAATGGCCTGGGCCCAACCGGCGAACACGTCCGGCCCCATCGACCGGCTCCGCTTTTTCGCCGAAGCCATCCCCTGGCGGATCTGCTCGAGACGGGCGCCGGGCTTCTCGATCCCGTCCCCCAACGAGACCAGCATGGCCGACAGCCGATTGCCGAGGGTGCCACGCTCCTCCTCCACCCGCACCGACACGGGAATGAGGGCAACCAAGGGGCCCTCGGGTTGCTCCTGCCGTCCGGAGAAGAATGAGCGCATGGCCCCACCGGTGACGGTCAGGGCGACATCGTTGGCAGTCCCGCCGAGCACGTCACGGATCCGGCGGACATCCCCCAGCGCCAACTCGGCGAATGCCACCCGCCGGTAGGGAGAGATGGACCGGTTGATCGAGGTGCGCGGTGCCGCGAACGGTGAGGGAGGCAGCACCCCGGCACCATCACGGTTCCGACTGCTGAGCGTTCGAACGGTGCGCACCGTTCGGGACACCGCTCGCACCACCGTGTCGGCATGCGCGGGCAACGAGCCCAGCACATCGCGCCACTTGTCCACTTCGCTGGGCTCGGGTGCCGGAGACCATGACGGATCCTCGCCATCCGGCCGCGCCTCGGGGCCCGCTCCGGTCGACCGTCTGGTTCCCCCAGCCCGGCGCGAGCGGGGAGGCAGGCGGCTGGCCCCGAACAGCGGGTGAGGCGGCGGGTCCGACGTGAGGTCGAAGAAGGCGGCCATCACCTCGGCACCGGACACACCGTCGAGGATGGCGTGATGGACCTTGGGCACCAGGGCGATGTGGCCATGCTCGAGACCTTCGACCACATGGAACTCCCACAACGGTCTCCGCCGATCGAGCGGGCGCGAGGCGAGATCCCCCACCAGCGCCGCCAGCTCCGGTTGCCGCCCGGGTCGGGGAAGGCTCACCCGTCGCACGTGGTAGTCGATGTCGAAGTCGGGATCGTCGACCATCAGCGGGTGTTGCAGCCCGAAGGGCACCTCGGTTATGCGCTTCCGGAACGGCGGGACCAGGTGGACCCGGTCGGCGACCAGGCCCCGGATGCGGGAGAAGTCGACACCGCCGGGCACGTTCGCCGGGTCGAAGACGAGCGCGCCGAGGATGTGCAGGTGGGTGGTCGGGGACTCGAGGGAGACGAATGCCCCGTCGAGGCCGTTCAGCCGTTCCATCAGTGCCTACCGACCGGTGGATCCGAAGCCACCGAGGCCGCGCTCACTGTCGACCAGGTGCTCCACCTCGACGAAGGACGCCGTCTCGATGCGCTGGATGACCAGCTGGGCGATCCGATCGCCGCGTTGCACCTCATAGGGTGCATCGCCGTCGGTATTGACCAGCAGGACGGACAGCTCGTCGCGATACCCCGAATCGATGAGCCCGGGCGTGTTCAGACAGGTGACCCCGTGGCGAAGGGCCAGGCCGCTCCTTGGTTGCACGAAGCCGGCGTAGCCCTCGGGAATGGCCAGTGCCACGCCGGTGGGCACCAGGGCCCGACCGCCGTTGGCCGCCAGTGTCACCCCGACCCTGGCCACCAGGTCGGCACCACCATCGCCCCGGCGGGCATAGGCGGGCAGGGGAAGGTCGGGGTCGATCCGGACCACCGGGATCGAAAGCATCTCCAGACCCACCGACGCGCCGCGCCGCCCTCCCGCCATCACCTCGTCGACGCCGCTCTGTGGAACCGGGGCCACCGGACTCCTCCCGTTCTCTCGACAGGACGCTATCGCTCCGCGCCCACCCCCGCCGACGACCGGGCCGATCGGACCGGTCGTCCTCCTCCAGTCACCCCAGGGCTCGGACGGGCCCCGCAAACGCGGCCGGGCCGAGGCGAATCTGACGGACCGTCACCTTGACACCCGATCCGCAGCCGGTAGCGTCACCCTGATGCTGGTGTGGATGGACCTTGAGATGACCGGGCTCGACGTCGAGTCCAATGTCATCGTGGAAGTGGCCACGCTGATCACCGACGATGACCTGGCCATCGTGGCCGAGGGGCCCGACCTGGTGGTGTCCACCACTCCCGAACAGCTTGCCGCCATGGACGAGTTCGTGCGCGGCATGCACACCAAGAGCGGGCTACTGGCCGCCATCGAAGCCTCCGCCGTCTCCCTCGAGCAGGCCGGCGATGCCACCCTCGAGTTCATCCGATCCCACGTGCCCAAGGCCCGTACCGTGCCGTTGGCCGGCAACTCCATCGGCACCGACCGGCGATTTCTGGCCGCCCAGCTCCCCGCCATCGAGGAGTACCTCCACTACCGCTCGGTGGACGTCTCGACCATCAAGGAGCTGGCTCGACGCTGGTATCCCGAGGCCGTGGCTGGTGCTCCCCACAAGGCAGGCGGCCATCGGGCCATGGACGACATCCGCGAGAGCGTGGCCGAGCTCGCCTACTACCGCACCGCCGTCTTCCGGGACGCCACCAGCGCGTAAGCCCGGGCTCGCCACCGTCTGACGACCAATCGCCCGGTCACCCGCTCGCACTGGCACGGGTGACCGGTCATCCGCCACCACCGAGAGAGAGAGTCATGGCCGACCCAGCCGACCCGCAGGAGGAGGAACCGGCCGGACCGGCTCCGATACCCACGCTGGCCGAGGCGACGGCGGCGCTCACCGGGCCCGGTCAGGCCTTCGAGATCGAGAAGCTGACCATCCGGGGCATCCCCACCCGCACCTGGAAGACGGCGCCGGCCACCTTGCGAGCGGTCCTCGAGCTTTCCTCGCTCCACGGCGACAAGGACTTTCTGGTCTACGAGGACGAGCGGGTCACCTTCGCCGAGCACTTCCGCATCGTCGCCACCCTGGCCCACGCCCTCGGCGAGCAATTCGGCGTCACCAAGGGCGACCGGGTGGCCATCGCCATGCGAAATCTGCCCGAGTGGGTCATGGCCTTTTGGGCCTCGATCGCGGTGGGTGCCATCGTCGTGCCCCTCAATGCCTGGTGGACCGGCGCAGAGCTGGCCTACGGCCTGAACGACTCGGGGACGACGGTGGCATTCGTCGACGAGGAGCGCCAGGGTCGTATCCTCCCCCATCTCGAGGAGATCCCCGGGCTCCGCACCATGGTGGTGTGCTGCGAGGAGCCCGAGGCCGGCGGCGGCCGGCGGGCGGCCAAGGGCTCGACCGTGGACCGGAGCGGATCGGCACCCCTGCCGGTGATCCCGTTCTCCGACCTCACCGGGGGCGTCGACGAGGGAGCCACCCTGCCCGACGCATCCATCGACCCCGACGACGACGCCACCATCTTCTATACCTCGGGCACCACCGGGCGGCCCAAGGGAGCGGTGGGTACCCACCGGAACAGCGTGTCGAACCTGATGAACCTCTTCTTCGTCTCCACCGTGGGTTCCATGAGGCGCGCCGGAGCCGTAGCCGATGTGAGCAGTGGCACCCAGAATGCCAACCTGCTCTCCGTTCCGCTCTTCCACGCCACCGGGTGCCATGCCGTGCTGGTGTCGAACACCGCGGCCGGGGGCAAGTTGGTGATGATGCACCATTTCGATCCCGAGCGCGCCCTCGAGCTGATCGAACGGGAGCGGATCACCATCTTCGGCGGTGTGCCGGCCATGGTCATGCAGGTGATCGACTCGCCGAGCTTCGCCACGCGGGACACCTCATCGGTGCGATCGATCTCCTACGGCGGTGCCCCCTGCCCCCCCGACCTGGTGCGCCGGATCAAGCAGCACTTTCCCGCCGGAGCCCCCGGCAACGGCTACGGCCTGACCGAGACGTCGGCGATGACCACCATGAACGCTGGCGACGACTACGTCCGCAAACCCGACAGCGTCGGACCGCCGGCACCGGTGTGCGACGTGGCGGTGGTGCCCGAGGACTACGACGCCCAGGAGCCTCCTGCCGATCAGACGGTCGACCCCGAACGCACCGGCGAGTTGTGGATCAAAGGGCCCAACGTGGTCCGCGGCTACTGGAACCAACCGGAGGCAACGGCGACGTCCTTCAGCCGCGGATGGCTGCACACCGGGGACGTGGCCCGCATCGACGAGGAGGGATTCGTCCACATCGTCGACCGGGCCAAGGACATGATCATCCGCGGTGGGGAGAACGTCTACTGCGTCGAAGTCGAGGCCGCCCTCTTCGAGCACCCGGCAGTCGCCGACTGCGCGGTCATCGGCGTGCCCCATCCCGTCCTCGGCGAGGAGGTTGGAGCCGTCGTCGTCCTCCGACCCGGCACCGATGTCGGCGCCGACGAGTTGGCCCGCTTCGTCGGCGAGCGGCTGGCAGCCTTCAATGTGCCGTCCCGGTTCTGGTTCCGGGCCGAGCCACTCCCCCGCAATCCCGCCGGAAAGGTCCTCAAGCGCCAGTTGCGCACCGAGCTTCTGGGGGATGTCGGACCCCTCTGAACCGCACGGATCGGACACCCCGGGAGGCCGGGTTCCGATCTACCGGAGCGGGGCCAAGGTGGTCCGGGTCACCTCCACGTCACGACCCATCTGTTCGATGAGCGCCTCCACGCTGTCGAAGGCCACCTCGTCGCGGAGGCGGGACACGAAGGAGACCCGGGCCTCCTCACCGTAGAGATCGCCGGAGAAGTCGAGGAGGTGGGCCTCCACCAGCAGGTCGCCATCGCTCCCGTAGAAGGTCGGCCGACGGCCCACCGACACGGCCGCCTCCCACCTCGGACCCCCCGGCCGCTCGTACCAGCCGGCGTAGATGCCCGCCGACGGGAGGCAGATGCCGGCGGGCACGGCCACGTTGGCGGTGGGGAACCCGAGCTCGGCCCCGCCGCGCTGATCGCCCCGTACCACCTCGCCCCTCACCTGGTGAGGGCGTCCGAGCAGCGCGGCGGCCTCCTCCATCCGGCCGGCGGCGACCAGGCTGCGCACCCGGGTGGAGGATATGGGCTCGGACCCCGTTCGGGAGCCCTCGCCATCGGCCCGGAGGGACACCCCCTCCACGGCGAACCCTGCCGAGGCACCCATCTCGCGCAGCAGGGCCACATTCCCCTTGCGACCATGGCCGAAGTGGAAGTCCGCACCCACCACGACCAGCCGGGCGTCGAGTCCATCGATGAGGAGTTCGTTGACGAATTCCTCCGCCGTCTCATTGGCCCGCTCCGCATCGAACGGCACGACCACAGTCCGGTCCACCCCGGCCGCTTCGAGCAGCTCCAGCTTCTGGTCGAGATCACACAGGAGGCACGGTGCCGATTCGGGGCGGACCACGGTGGCCGGATGGCGGTCGAAGGTCACCACCGCGGTGGTCAGACCGTCGGCCTGGGCCCTCGCCTTCAGCTCGCCCAGCAGGGCGCGGTGGCCGAGGTGGACGCCGTCGTAGGCACCGATGGTCACCGCCGATCCCCCGACCGGAGGTTTGCCATTCGAGAGGTCGGTCACGATTTCCATTACCGTGGAAGGATACTGCCGGGGCCACGGCAAACGGTGCGGGACGACGACGGCAGCCGACAGGCCGTCGGCACTCAACCGTCCGTCTCGAGCACGACCGCCGGCCGGATCCGGTCGGTTTCGGTCGGTTCGTACACCGCCAACAGTCGGTGCCCTTCGTCGACCAGGCCCCAGGGCCCGTCGCCGGTGACACCCAGGGGTACCCGGTCCAGCGCCAAGCCGCGGGCCACCTGCCGGCGCACATCGGCTTGCACCACCACCTGATCGAGGTCGCGCAGGGCCTGGGCCGGTGTGAGCACCGCTGCCGGGGTCAACTCGTCGACCAGCTGGGCGTCCTCCACCGAGAAGGAGCCGATCCGGGTACGCCGCAGATTCTGGAGATGGGCACCGCCACCCAGGGCACTGCCCATGTCGGCGGCCAGCACTCGCACATAGGTTCCCGAGGAGCACTCGACCTCGATACGGAACACGCCCGGGGCCAGGCCCGGAGCGACGACGAACCGGTGCACGGTGACCGGCCTGGCCGCCCGTTCGACCTCGATGCCCTGCCGGGCCAGTGCATGGAGCCGCTGGCCACCCACCTTGAGCGCAGACACCATCGGCGGGATCTGTTCGATCGAACCGGTGAGCGAGCCCGCCGCCGCCCGGACATCAGCCAGCGCGACCCGGTCCATGTCCCAGGTTCCGGTCACCTCACCGGAGGCGTCGAGGGTGGAGGTCGAGGTTCCGAGGACCACCTCAGCCTGGTAGGTCTTGGGGAGCGCGGTCAAGAACCGCATGAGGCGGGTGGCGCGACCGAGGCCGACCAGGAGGACGCCGGTGGCGTCGGGGTCGAGCGTGCCGGCATGCCCCACCCGGCGCTGCCCGAAGATCCGTCGGCACCGTGCCACCACGTCGTGGGAGGTCCACCCGCCCTCTTTGTCCACCACCACCAGCCCGGTTACCGGGTCGGCGTTGGCGGGACTCACCGCTCTGACAGAGACGGGTCGTCGGGCCCGGCCGACTCGCCCCCGTCGCTGCGGATCCTGCGCAGCGCCTCGTCCACCCGACTCCCGGCGATCACCGCGGGGTCGGCACGGAACTCGAGGAGCGGGGTTCGTTTCATCCGGGTCTGGCGGGCCACCGCCCTCTGCAGCTGCGCCCGCCGCTCGGCCAGCGCCTCGGCCGCGTCGTCGGCCAGCGAGCTCAGGTAGACGATGGCGTGGCGCAGGTCGGGAGCGGTATCCACCGAGGTCACCGTCAGCAGCCGCAGGCGCTCATCAGCGTCGGCCAGTCGTTCGAGCTCCTCGGCCACCACCTGGCGGAGGACCTGGTTGACCCGCAGCGACCTCGGGTAGGGAGGCGCACCTCGATTGTCATGCCGGCGACCGGACATAGCTCCTCCGCTCCAACCTGCGATGTGCCGGCCACCACGGTCGGGCAGCCACCTCGCTCAGGTACGCGGGATCTCCCGCTCGTCGTAGGTCTCGATGATGTCGCCCTCTTTGAGGTCCTGGTAGTCGGACAGCCCGATACCGCACTCGAAGCCGGCCTGCACCTCGCGGGCGTCGTCCTTGAACCGGCGGAGCGAGGTGATGGCGCCCTTCCAGATGACCACCCCATCGCGGAGGAATCGCACCTTCGAGCCACGGGTGATCACGCCCTCTCGGACATAACAACCGGCAATGGCGCCGATGCGCGGCACCCGGAAGACCTGGCGCACCTCCGCCTCGCCGGTGACCACCTCTTCGTAGACCGGCGAGAGCAGCCCGAGCATGGCCGCCTCGAGGTCCTCGAGCAGTTTGTAGATGATCTCGTAGAGGCGGATCTCGACGTTGGCCTTGACCGCCATCTCCCTGCTTCGGCGGTCGGGACGGACGTTGAACCCGATGATGGTCGCCGCCGATGCTTGTGCCAGTTCAACGTCGGACTCGGTGATCCCTCCCACACCCCGGTGGACGAAGCTCAGCTTGACGTCCTCCCGTTCCAGCTTGCGCAGGCTCTCGGTGACCGCCTCCAGCGAACCCCGCACGTCGGCCTTGAGGATCAGGTTGAGCGTGGCCGTCTCGCCCCGCTGGATCTGCTCGAACAGGTCCTCGAGCTTGGCACCTCCGAGGGCCGAGGTGGCCGCAGGCACGTGCCCGGCCACCCGGTAGCGATGGGCACGGGCCTCCCCGATGGTCCGGGCCTGGGCCAGCTCCGGCGCCACCCGGAACTCATCCCCGGCTTCGGGGGGCTCGGAGAAACCGAGCACCTGCACCGGTGTGGACGGCGGTGCCTCCTTGATCTGATCTCCGTGGTCGTCGACCAGCGCCTTGACCTTGCCCCAGGCGGCCCCGGCGACGATGGGGTCCCCCACTCGGAGGGTGCCGCGCTCGACGATGACCGAGGCCACCGGGCCCCGCCCGGTCTCCAGCTCGGCCTCGAGGATCACGCCTCGGGCCCGCCCCTCGGGGGTGGCCACCAGCTCCTCGACTTCAGCCACCAGGACGATCTGTTCGAGGAGGTCGTCGATGCCCTGGTTCTGCAGGGCCGAGATCTCGACGGTGATGGTGTCGCCGCCCCAGGCCTCGGGCACCAGACCGTGCTCGGAGAGCTGCTGGAGGACCCGGTTGGGATCGGCCTCCTCCCGGTCGATCTTGTTGACGGCCACCACGATGGGCACCTCGGCCGCGTTGGCATGGTCGATCGCTTCGACCGTCTGGGGCATGACCCCGTCGTCGGCCGCCACCACCAGCACCACGATGTCGGTGACGTCCGCGCCGCGGGCCCGCATGGCGGTAAACGCCTCGTGGCCCGGCGTATCGATGAAGGTGATCGGATGGTCGTGCCAGACGACCTGGTAGGCGCCGATGTGCTGGGTGATCCCACCGGCCTCGCCGGCGACGACGTTGGCCGATCGGATGCGGTCGAGCAAGAGTGTCTTGCCGTGGTCGACGTGGCCCATCACGGTGACCACCGGTGGCCGCGGCCGCAGCTCGGCCTCGTCCTCTTCCTCGTCGTCCTCCTCGAAGTACTTGGCCAGCAGCTCCGCCTCGCGCTCCTCGCCGGGGTCGACCAGGCGCACCTCGGCACCCAGCTCCGCAGCGAACAACTCGATCATGTCATCGCCCAGTGACTGGGTGGCGGTGACCATCTCCCCCTGCAATAGCAGGAATCGGATGACATCACCGGCGGAGCGGTTCAGCTTGGGGCCGAGGTCCCGGGCCGTCGAGCCTCGTTCGATGATGACTTCGGTATCCGGCACGGGCGCCGTCGACGGCATGTACGCGGTGAGTTGGGTCGGCTCGAGCTCCTCGAGGTTCCGACGCCGTCGCCGTGGCCGGCGCTGGTTGGGTCGGCCGCGGCCGACTCCCGGGCCACCGCGCCCACCCGGGCCACCGCCGGGACCACCCGGTCCCCCACCGGGACGACCCCCGTAGCCACCGCTCGCTCCGCCACCGGGACGGACGCCGAAGCCACCGCCACCGCCGCCCGGTCCGGTAGTGCGGCTTCCCGCACCGCCTGTTCGTGCCCCGCCCGAGCTGGGCCCACCCGATCGCCCGGCGAACCCGCCGGCGCCGGCCGGTCGACTGCTGGCCGGTGGCGGGCGGCGACCGCCCGACCCCGGAGGGGGCGGGATCGGCTTGCCGGTCACCGAGCGCGGTGGACCACCTGGCGGTGGGGGGATCGGTCGCCCCGACGAACTGGTCGGCGCATGGGTGGGAGCCGACGGTGGCGTCGCTGGCGCGCTGGTCCCCTGGGCCGGGACAATGGGAGCGGCCGGCGGTGCGGCCGGCGGTGCCGATGCCGCCGGCGGGCTGATGACCGTGGGTGCCACCCTGGATGGGGCCGGGGCCGGGGCCGGGGTCGGGATCGGGATCGGGATCGGGATCGCGGGTGCTGCGGGTGCCGGAGTGGCAACGGGTGCTGGTGCCTTGGCCGCGGGGGCCATTGGCGCAGGCCCGGTCGGCGCCGGGGCGCGGGCCGGAGACGGCACCGCGGGCTGCTCGGATGCGGGCCTGCTGGTGATCAGCCGGGCACCGGAGCGCTTGAGCGGTGGCGACGCCGGTGGGATCTGCGGCTCGTCGCCACGTCCGACCCCAGATGCGGCGGCCGGGGCCAGGTCGGGATCGGGGGTCTCGACGAGGGTCGGCGGGGCCGCCACCTTGGTGGCTGCCGCCTTTTTGGTGGTGGCAGCGGCCTTTTTGGCCGGCGGGGCCGGCTCCTCTGGCTGCACCGGGCGACGCAGACCCTCACGGTCTGCCTTCCGACGGGCGCGGTCTGCCTGGGCGTCCTCGATGGACGACGAATGGCTCTTTACACCCATCCCCAGGGACAGGCAGAGGTCGAGCGCCTCCTTGTTGGTCAGACCGAGCTCGTGAGCGAGCTCGTAGACCCGGATCTTCTTCGGCAACGGCTGTTACTGCCCTTCCTTCACGTCGTAGGTGCCGATACGCACATACGACCCTCTATCCTCGCACATCACGGGCCTGCACCCCCCGAGGCCAACCCGTCCAACCCTGCCCGCCCGGATCCCAACTCCATCCGCAGCTGGTCGACCCGAGCGCTCCCGACATCGGCTCGCAACGCCCGACTGAAGGCATGGCGCCTGGCCGCCCGGTCCAGGCATTCCGGCGACGCCCGGCAGAGCCATGCACCCCGACCGGGCAGCGTCCGGCTCACCGCCAACGCCCCCGAGTCCAGGCGGACCAGTCGGATCAGTCCGTCTGTGGCGCAGGTCCGTCGGCAGCCGATGCAGGTCCGCAATGGGGCTATGCCGGGGACCCCCCGCCCGCATCGGCGCTGGACACCTCGGCCGGGGCTTCCTCGTCGGCTCCCTCTGGAGTGTCGGGAGCGATTGTACCGGCCGGGCCGCTGGCGGCGGTGTCGGCCGGGCCGCTGGCCGCGGCAGTGGCCGCCTCGGCGGCGACCGGCTCTCCCGCCGCGGGGGTAGCCGCATCCAGCCCTTCGGCCCCTTGTGACCATTCCGTAGCCGACACCGCCGTGCCGCCCTCGGCAGGCTGCCACACCATCTCCCCGGCTTCGTTCTGGACCCACTCGCCCTCGGCCCACTCCTCGCCCGAGTAGCCCGATTCCTCGTCGGCCAGCTGGGTCTCGCTCTTGATGTCGATGCGCCATCCGGTCAGTCGGGCCGCAAGTCGGGCGTTCTGACCCTCTTTGCCGATGGCCAGCGACAGCTGGTAGTCACTGACGATGACCGTGGCCGTACCGGTGTCATCGTCCAGGCGGACCTCACGCACCCGCGCCGGGGCCAACGCCGACTGGATCAACTCCACCGGATCGTCGGAGAACGGGACCACGTCGACACGCTCGCCACGAAGCTCGTTGGTGACCATGCGCACCCGCGAGCCGCGGGCGCCCACACAGGCACCCACAGGATCCACGTTGGGGTCGTTCGACCACACCGCGATCTTGGTGCGATGACCGGGCTCTCTGGCCGCCGCCTTGATCTCCACCGCGCCGGAGGAGATCTCGGGGACCTCCAGCTCGAACAGTCGCTTGATCAGTCCGGGGTGGCTCCGGCTGACCACGATCTGGGGTCCCTTGGTGGTCTTGCGCACCTCGACGATGTACGCCTTCAGACGGGCGCCGTGCTCGTAGCGCTCGTAGGAGACCTGCTCGGCCTGGGGCAGGAGCGCCTCGACCTTGCCCAGGTCGAGCAAGGTGTAGCGATTGTCGGTCTGCTGCACAATGCCGGTCACGATGTCTCCCTCGCGTCCCGCATACTCCTCGTACTTGAGGTCCCGCTCGACCTCGCGGATGCGCTGGAGGATCACCTGCTTGGCCGTCTGCGCCGCGATCCGCCCGAAGTCATCGGGTGTGTCGTCCCACTCGCGGATGACGTTGCCGTCCTCATCGAGCTCCTGCCCGTAGACACGGATCTCGCCCGACTCAGGGTCGATGGTGACCACGGCCTCCTCGGCGGCGTCAGGCCGGCGCTTGTAGGCCGCGACCAGGGCGTTGGCCAGCGCATCGAGCAGGGTCTCGACGGAAATGCCCTTGTCACGCGCGATCTGGCCGAGCGCGTCGAGGAACTCGAAGTTCGGCTTGCTCATGGGGTAACGACCTGCTTCCTCTTCTCCGTCGACGTCGGCTGCACGCTCTTCGTCGTGCTGGTGGCCCTGGACTTCTTTCCTCGGGCGTGCTCATCAGGACCCCACACGAACACCGTTCGGGCCCGATCGATGTCCGAATAGGCCAGCCGGACGCGGCCCGGTCCCCCATCGTCCACTTCCAGCTCGAAGCCCTCCTCGTCCGCCGATCGCAACGTGCCCCGCCGTCGACGCTCGCCGGGCACCTGGGGCCGCGTCTTGATGGAGACCGTCTCGCCGACCGCCTTGACGAAATGGGCCGGGGTGCGCAGCGTGCGCTCGACGCCGGGGCTCGAGACCTCGAGGGTGTAGTTGCCCGGGATCGGGTCGAGTTCGTCGAGCACCCCGGACACAGCCCGGTTGGCGTCGGTCAGGGCCTGCAGATCCACTCCACCGGGCCGGTCAACGGTGACCAGCAGCACGCCGGAGCGCAACTCCACATCGACCAATTCGAGGTCGGCGGCGGCCACCACCGGCTGGAGCATGGCAAGGAGCTGGTCGGTCATCTGCCTGGTCTCCTCTCCGTGGTCCGTGTGGTCGATGGTGATCGTGAACTTCGTGTGTCTCCCGCACTGGCTGACGCCTGCGCTCCGCCCTGGTTGAGGCGTTCTGGACCAAAACAAAAGCGTGGGCTGTCCGCCCACGCTTCAGCAGCGTCACTTCACTCCAACCGAACGGCAGATCTAAAAGTATAGCAGCGGGCCTTCCGGACTGTAAACGTCGTGACGTGCGATTTCGCCGCCAATTCCCGGTGGAAGACCCCTTCCCGGTCGACCGCCGCCATCAGCTCGCCGGGTCGGTCCCCGGGGCCGTCGACTACCGTCCGGCCAACACCTGCACCGGGGCATCCACGGCCAGCTCGCGCTCCTCGCCGGTGATCCGGGACCGCCATTCCACGACCCCCCGGGCCAGGCCCTTGGCCCCCACCACCAGGCGGACCGGCAGTCCGAGCAGGTCGGCGTCGGTGAACTTGACCCCCGGGGAGACGTCACGGTCATCGTAGAGGACCTCGATCCCGCCGCCGGTCAGGCGATCGAAGAGCTGGTCGGCGGCAGCGGCCACCTCCGGCGAACGGCCGGCGCCCAGCCCGACCAGGTGCACCTGATAGGGCGCAACCTGGGGCGGCCAGGCCAGCCCCCGGTCGTCATGATGTTCCTCGGCCACCACCGCCAGGAGCCGGCTGACCCCCATGCCGTAACAACCCATCGAGAAGACCGCCTCGTCGCCGTCCTCGGTCACGAAGTTCGAACCGGGCATCACCAGCGAGTACTTCTGGCCCAGCTGGAACGTGTGGGCGGCCTCCACCGAGCGGACCAGCTCGACCGGCTGGCCACAACGCGGGCAGGGGTCACCGCTGATCACCTCGGCGAACGAGCCCCACTGGTCGACCACGAAGTCACGATCGAGCCGGGCGCCGCTCACGTGGTAGTCCTCCCGGTTGGCCCCGG
>Ga0182018_10001833_pt1 | contig 22972 bp, 18 predicted proteins | sample 812P2MmetaG_FD_120490 | JGI IMG/M metagenome (GOLD analysis project Ga0182018, IMG submission 120490) | Permafrost microbial communities from Stordalen Mire, Sweden - 812P2M metaG | ecosystem: Environmental > Terrestrial > Soil > Wetlands > Permafrost | place: Sweden: Stordalen | collected...
AAAATGACCGGGCGCAACGGCGAGGAAGTAGGGGTCGAACGGGTCATCGACCACACGGTGGTACATCAAGATGACCGTCTTGCCGTGCCGGAGCGGGCTCATGGGACCTTTCGCACCCGGGCCCCGGCCACAACCGGGTAGCGGGGGTCGTCGGCGGCCAGGTCGCCCGGGCGCACCTCGTCGCCGGCCAGTCCGAGAAGGGCGGCCAGCGCCGTCACGAGGCCGCCCAGGCTCCCCACTGACACTTCCCCGGCGGGACACGCCTCGTCGACGTGGCTCGCCAGGTGGGCCGGCGTGGCGCACCAACGGCCCGGACCCTGGGGCTCGCCGGGCCGGAGCCGACCGAGGACCGGCGTGGCCACCAGGAGCACGCCACCGGGCGCCAACGACCGCCAGAGTGCCGCCAACGCCACGCGGGGGGCCGTCCATCCGCCCGAGTCCTCCCCCATCAGGCAACAGTCGAACTGGCGATCACCCAGAGCCCCCGGTTCGCAAAGGTCGGCGATGAACGTCGACTTCGGGTTGGGAGTGCTGCCGAGGACCTCAATCCGACGCACCCGCGTGCCTCCAAAGCGTTCGGCCAGCGCGCCCTGCCCCGATTCGAGGACGTCGCCGCGGAGATCCGTCGCGTGGCGGCCGATGAAGCGCTCCGTCAAGAGGCGGTCGACCGGCACGCCGCGCCCCCACCCTCCGTCGTCGTCGAAGGGGTCGGACCGCCGCAGCGTGCCCCAGTGCACCGGCTCGCGGACGCGATCGGCGTAGCGCCGCAGACGTCGTTCAACCCGCGGATCGAGCTTCCGCAGCTGGGGACGAATGAGGTTGGCCGCGGCGTGAGTACCGACGGCGACGCCTCGCCGGCGCTCAGCGACCACCCGCCGCCTCCGCCAGTATGCGCTCCACACCGTCGACCGTCCGCTGCAGCGTGAACTCGGTCGTGACATGCGCAATGCACTCATCGGACAGCGTGGGCTCACGCTCCTGCCATCCGACGAGCGAACTCAGCAAGTCGGCCAATGCGGCGCCGTCACCGTCGGGGAACAGGAACCGCTCGAACGCTCCGCTGAGTCCCTCCGGATTGCCACCGACCCTGGAGGCGACAACCGGACGACCGGTGGCGTGCGCCTCCAGCACGACGCGCCCGAAGGACTCGCTGTGCGAGGGCAGCACGACCACGTCGGCCGCATGCATGAAGGTGACCACATCCCTTTGCATGGGTCGCCACTCGCAGCCGGGAGGAGCCATCTCGTGAATGCGCCGCTCGTAGCGCGCCAGGTAGTCCTCGACACTCGGAACGACCGGATCCCCCAGCAGCACCAGGCGCCCCTCGGCGGGATCGATCGCCATCTTCTGCCATGCCTCGAGGAGGACCTCCACCCCTTTCTCCGGGCTCATCCGCCCGCAGTAGAGCGCGATGAACGCGTCCGGAGGCAGGCCCAGCTTCTCCCGGGCCCGCCGCCGCTCCTCGGTGCCACCCGGGGGGTAGAGCGCCGGGTCGATGCCGTTGTAGACGACCTCGACCCACTCGGGCTCCAATCCAGCCCCAACCCAGTCCGCCTTCTGCGCCTGCGATACGGCAATGAACCGCCGCACCTTGCTTCCCATGAGTCGGGTCGATCCGTGCGTGGAGACATAGCGGAGATGGCAGACCACGGGCGCACGGGAGGCCCATCCGGTGAGGATCCCGAACGCGATCTCCGAGAAGCGGTTGACGTAGACCACATCGGGACGGCATCGTCTTCCCCTCCGCACACTGGGAGCGAGCCGCACGAGATCACGCGCGGCGCTACTGCGCGTGAAGTCGAACGTCGGGACGCGGTGCACGGAATGGCAGAACGACCGGTAGTCGACGGCCAGATCGCCGTCGTCGACATGGAGGAGGTCGATCACATGCCCACGCTGCGCCAATTGCCGGCTCACTTGAAACCGGCTCATCTGGAGGCCGCCGCTCGACGAGAGGTCTTGCGCGTTCAGCAGGATCCTCACTAGTCGGGCGCCTCCTACTTCGGCCGGAATTGAGAAGGGGTGGTGGTCGTCCCGCAGGCTAGCGGACCTCGTCCATACTTTCTCCCATCGTCAAGGAGGAGCGGCCATCCACAACTCAGCCAAAACCCAGCTGCAGCGCGGCGCGACCGGGCGAGTCCCACCCGATCAGGTGGGACTCCCCTCGGTCAGCATCATCATCCCGGTCTACAACGCCGGCACCACTATCGATGCGCAACTGGCCTCCCTCGTTACGCAGTCCTACGGCGGACCGTGGGAGATCATCGCGGCGGACAACGGGTCGCACGACGACAGCGTGGCGCGCGTGCGCGCCTGGACCGATCGATTCGTCGACCGCAACGCCACCCTCGAGGTCGTGGACGCCTCGGCGACGCCGGGAGCCGGCTCCGCGCGCAACGCCGGGGCACGCCAGGCCACCGGTGACCTCCTTCTGTTCTGTGACGCCGACGACACCATGGGCGATGGATGGCTGGCCGCCATGGTCGAGGCGCTGGGCCGCTATGACCTGGTCGGCGGAGCGGTGGAGACGGCTCTGCTCAATCCGCCGCCGCGCTCTTACTGGGGGGCACCGGTCCCCGACGGGGAACACTGGGGCGAAGGGGAGTCCCCGTCGTACTGCATCGGCTCCAACTTCGGCCTGCGGCGCGCCGTGTTCGAGGCCATCGGGGGGTGGAGCGAGGACTACCCCAAAGGCGGCGACGACCAAGACATCTGTCGGAAGGCAATCCTGGCCGGGTTCCGACAGGGGTTCGCTCCCGAGGCGGTCGTCCACCGGCGTCACCGGTCGACGCTCCGTGCGCTGGCGCGCCAGCACTACGGGTACGGCTGGGCCGCCGTGCAATTGCACGGCAAGTTCCGGGGCCATTGGCCGGGACGTTCGCTCGCCGACGCGGTCAGGGCCTGGCTCCGGCTGGTAAAGCACGTACCCGACGTCCTCCGCGCGGAGACCCGCGGGGCATGGGTCAGCGATGCGGCGCTGCAGGCCGGCCGCCTGGCCGGCTGTGTCCACCACCGGGTGTTCCGCCCCTAGGCACCCGGTCAAGGACTCCGGTCAGCTCCTCGAACCCGGGAGGCGGGCTCGGGCCCAGGCCACGAGCCGCTGCCGCTCGTTCTTGTCCGTCCCCGTAAAGAACAAGATCGCGTAGTAAGGGATGATCACGGCGAAACCGGCCGCCACAACGATGGCGATGCCAGCGGCCCGGCCGTGATCATCGACGAAGGTGTCCACCGGCCAGTGGGCCAGTGACCAGCCGATGACACCCGCGACGACCACCGGAACGGCGTGCGCACGCACCAGCCGGAACACCAGCGCCAGCAGTGGCATCTCGAGCTTGCGGTAGAGGAGAGGGAGGAGGACGAAACCCTCCAATGCCACCGCGCAGATGAGCGCCGTTTCGGCCTCGCCGATCACGCCGAAGGCATGGCAGAGCAATATCCCCAGCCCGATACGCACCACCGCCTCGACCACCGTGACCACGGTCGGTAACTTGGGCTGCCCGGAGCCGGCGATGACCGCACGGGGGGTGAGCGCCAGCGCCTGCACGATCACCGCGGCCGACAGGAAGATCGCCACTTCTGCCGATTCGTGGAAGGACGCCCCCACCCAGGCCCGGATGGCGGGCACGGCGAGCAGCATTACGGCGAGGGAGGCGGGCACGGCCAGCGCCATGACCTGGCGGGTCACACTCTCGTTGACGTTGCGCATACCCTGCCGGTCGCCCCTTCCGGCCAGCTGGCCGGCATAGGGGAAGACCACGGCCGACGGTGGGCTGCTGGCCTGGCCGGGGAGACTGGCGATGCGCTGGCCCACGGCGTAGAGGGCCGCACCTCGGACCCCGACGACGATCCCCACGATGATCACGTCCACCCCGCCGATGACCGCGCTGGAGATCTCACTGAGGGAGAACCAACCGGATAGACCGAAGAACGATCGCAGGATGCTGCGGTCGAAGGCCCGTAGCGAGACCGACAGGCGGGGAACGATATGGCGCACGATGAAGAACCGGCCCAACTGGCCGCAGAGGCCGATCGACACCGTCACCACGCCGAGCGCGATAAGGCCGCCGTGCAACTCGAGCACGATGACCCAGGCGACGGCCTGCAGCACGGTGACGATGACCAGGCTGGCGTTCAAGAGGTCGTAACGCTGGAGGGCGATCAGGGCGCCGCCGAAGGTGTCCATGGGAATCGACACGGCCATGTCGAAGGCCAAGAGCAAGAGGAGAATCCTGGCCTGGCCCACGAGGTCGTGGGGGATGGAATGGACGATGTCGGGCAAGAAGATGGCGACGACCACCGACATGCCGGCTGCGACAAGGCCGGGGAGCATGAGCACGAAGAACGACGTGTTCAGCGTGCGCTGGATCATGTCGTCCTCGCCGCTCTCTCGATGACGGGCCACGTAGGTGACGGTGGAGTTGGCGAAACCCAACTCCAGCAGTTCGAAGTACGGGATGAGAGAGCCGATGAGCGCCCACACGCCGAAGCGGACCACCCCGAGGTGATGGGTCAACAAGGGAGTGACCAAAAAGGCCACCAAACCAAGGACAGTGGCGTTGAGATAGGTGGACAGGACGTTACGGGCGTAGTTCTCGGGTTGGCTGGAGGACATTCACCCCTACTTGTCAGAAAGATTGCTGCACTCTCGCAAGTTGAGAGTCTGGTGCGCTCGTGTCGCCCGTCGGTCGGTCGAGCTTACGCCAGGGCCGCGGCTCCAACGGATCATTCGAGCGGGCCACGGACGACGGCGAGACGATTCTGGTGTGAAAAGCTTGGCCGATGCCCGACCCCGCCGTCAGTGTGCTGATGGCCGTGCGAGATGTAGAGCGCTGGCTCCCGAGCGCTCTGGACTCGCTGCGGAGCCAGACCCGCACGGACTTCGAGATCGTGGCGGTCGACGACGGCTCCTCCGACGGCACCTCGGAGATCCTGCGGTCTGCAACGGATCTCCCCGTCACCATCATCCGCACCCTGGGGGTCGGCATCGGCCGGGCGAGAAATCTGGCGATCGAGGTCGCGTCGGCTCCCCTCTTCTCCGTACTCGACGGCGACGATATGTGGCTTCCTTGTTACGTCGAGCTCGTCGTGGGTCGCCTGGAGGCCGACCCCACTGTGGCCATCGTCTCCCCCGAGGTCGTCCTCGCCGTCGAAGAGCAGATCACCAGCCGCCGCTACTATGCCGACGGCTATCCATTGCGATGGTTCGAAGACGACCAGCTCGAGCATCTCGCCGAGATGAACTACATCGTGCCACTGTCCACCTACCGCCGTGAGGTGGTGGACACCGTCGGAGGCTACGATCCGACGCCCGACGCCATCGAGGATTGGGATCTGTGGTTGCGCGCCCTCCAGGCCGGGTTCCGCGCCGGGCATGTGGCTGAGCCGTGTGGCATCTACCGGCTGCGGCAGGGAAGCACCACGTCCAACCGCCTCAAGCTGGTCAGGGGCCGTATCGCCATCTTGGAGCGCCTCGCCGCGACAGATGGCCCCGTCGCCGAGAAGGCACGGCGGTCCCTGCGGTTCCAACAGTTCCAGCTTCTCGTCGGCGAAGGCAAAGAGGCTGTCCGGGTCGGCGATCGCCGTAAGGCTCGGGCCTCGTTGGTGGCGGCGGCCCGGCATCCCGATGCGCAGTGGTACCAGCGCGCCGGGGCGCTGGCGGCGGCGGCGTTCCCCCGCATCGGTCAGGCCGTGATGACCCGGCGCGCCACCTCCCTGCCGGCCCGCCGCGTGAGCAAGGACACCCTCCAAGCGCGCCAGTGACCGCGCCATGCGTCGACGTGCCGGACTAACCGGATGGGCGGAGAGAGGATGGTGGCCCCGTCGGCCGGAGCGCCTTACCGTTGGCGCCGTCGGAGCCGGAGTGGACGCTCTTGCTCGGCCCGAGATCCGGTGGATCCATGGGTATCGGCGGCACGCCGTAGTCGTAGTGCGCCCTGCGCCTCTTCGCCCCCAGGCGGACCCGGTTGAGGACCACGCCGATGACGGTGGCCCCAGCCTCCTGCAAGCGCGCCTGGGACTGTTGCACGTGCGCGGGATCGAAGCGGCGGGCGTCGACCACGAGCACCACCACATCGACGATGGAGACGAGCAGGAGAGTCTCGGCCACCCCGTTGAGCGGCGGGCAGTCGACGATGGCGTGCCGCCCTTCGTCGCGGATCTCGCTGAGGAGAGCCGGCACGTAGGCCGAGACGATGTCCACCGGGTGCCGGTCGGGAATCCCCGCCGGAATGAAGTTCAGGTGCGGGTTGCGGGTGGCGCACACCAGCTGGTCGAGTTCGAGCGTGCGCCGGGCGCCGACGCCCGGGCCGATGGCTGAGCCGAAGAGCAGGTGCAACGTCGGTTTGCGTAGGTCGCAGTCCACCGCCGTGACCGGGCGCCTCTCCGAGGCAAGCGCCCACGCCAGATCAGCGGTCACCGAGGACTTGCCCTCGCCCGGGTCGCCTGAGGTCACGGCGATGGAGGCCGGACGATCTGACGGCAAGGCGAGCAGGAGGTTGCTGCGCAACTCCTGGAAGGACTCGAGGAGCAGCGGCTCTGCGTTCGCGTCGAACACCTGGGTGGGACGCAGGGCGTTGCGGCCCATGCGCGGTACCTCGGCCAGCACCGGCAGGCCGACAGCCGCCCGGGTCTCCTCCACCTGGCTCATGCGGCGGCGCACCGCGTCCGCGATCACGGCGGCGAAGATGGCCGCGATGATGCCAAAGGCGAGGGCACCGAACAGCAAGGGCTTACGGGGGTTGGAGGGCGTGACGGGCACGATCGCGAGACTCGGTTCGTCCAGGGTGTAAATCCCGTTGTGCTTGTTTAAGCTGGTCAGAATTTTGGCGTCGGCGTTGACCCACTTTGCGGCGGCGGAAGGATTGGTGCTGTTGCCATTGATCACGATCGTCCCCGTGGACGGGTCGGCGGTACCGGTCATCGTCACGGCAATGTGGGCGTACTTGGCGGGAACCTGCTGATACACCTTGTTCAGCACAGCATTGTCCGTTGCCTCGAGCGCCAGCTGGGGCAGGAGGTACTGGATCGCGACCACCGCTCCGCCCGCCCCCCCGAATCCACCGAGAGGCTCGGCCAGCAGGATGGTGCCGGCCTGGTACTTCTTGGCCGGCAGGTAGGCCGCCGCGCCGCCGACGACGACACAGAAGAGGAAGGCCGCGAGCGCCACGAGCATGTTGCCCCGGATTGCCCGCCCTACCTGTCGCCAGTCCATATGTCAGACCCTCTCGTCCGTTTTCCGTCCGGCCTCGTCGAGGACCGGAATGAGGGGAAACGTGCTCTCCCCCGAGGTGGCGGTGCTCCGCAGCATACCGAGCAGCACCCCCAACATGGTGGCGAGCCGGTACTTCTCGAAGATCGACTCGAACCCGCCCTTCACCAAGAATCCCAGCACAACAGCCACGAGCGCGATCGCGAAGATGGCGATCATGCGGTCAGGGTCACGGCGCCAGGTCCGAAAACCCTCGCCGAAGGTGACTAGGACGGCCAAGACGAACAGCCCCAGTCCGATCAGACCCGTGCGGAGCCACAGGTCGAGGTAGATGTCCTCGGTCAGCGCGCTGACGAAGTCGACATTGGGCCCGGGGGCCCAGTAGCTGTACTCGATCCCGAGCCCCGATCCGAGGATCCAGTGTTGGGGAATCATGTGCTCGGCCGCGTTCAATTCGTTGAGGCGATCCTGCGCGGACTCCGCCTTGCCTTCGCCGTTGAGCGTCGAGCTGACGGTCGAGGTGAACGGGATCTTCGGCGGGCGGTCGTGCAAGACGGCCGGCGCCAGAACGACCGCCAGGAAGATGGCGCACACGGCGAGCAGGGCCAGCCCCGCCTCCGCCGAGTGCACCGTCAGGCGATGGCGGATGGTGGGCCCCAGGGTGATGATGAGAACCAGGCCAAGGGAGGCGCCGAGACCGACCAGCGCGGCGCGCTGGCTGGCCAGCACGACACTGATGAGCATGGGCACGGTGCAGACGATGGTCCAGACGTTGCGGCGCGGCTTGCCCATCTCGAGCATAAGGGCGACGACCCCTACCGCCGCCAGCATGGTGGCGGCGTCAGTGCCCATGATCCCGAAGGAGGTCAAGGGCAGCAATGGCAGGTGCAGCGAGTAGGCCTTGTGGCCGGCGGTCATCACGTCGAGCAACAACGCCAGGGGACCGAACCACCGGGCCAGCCGTTCGAAGACTTCGGCTTCGACGTAGCGGCGCGCCGGGACTCCGGCGGCCAGGGCATAGCCGCCGCCGACGTAGATGATGGCCTTCGCTTCGTAGGGGATCTGCGAGTGGACGTTGCCCCTCATGTAGCCCTCCACCGCCTCGATGGCCAGCCAGACCCCGAAGGCGGTCCACAGCAGGGCGGGGTAGCCGATGCGCTTGGGCAGCTTCTTGGCCACCAGCCGGCCCAGGAGCGCCAGCGTGATGACGATCTCGGGCAGCCGGAACTGGGACGAGCCGCTGCCGGGGTGGAACAGGCCGCGCGGCACCAGGTCTTGGTTCTCGTAGAGGCACGCCTCGGCGATCTCGAGCACGAGGAGCAACACCACCGCCCGGAGGGCGTGTCCCTTGCGCTCCCACCGGGCGAACCCCCAGATGCAGGGGATCGCGACCACCACGGCCGCGAGCAACAGGACGGAGGTCTTCACGACGCCACCGCGGCGAGGAGCGGGGCCAGGGCGGCATCCCACGTGTGGTCGTCCAAGACGGCGTCGTGACCCAGTTTCCCGAGGCGGGCGGCCATGCCCGGATCGTGGAGCAACGCCGTGATCTCCTCCACCATGGCCCCGGCGGTGTCGGCCACCACGACGCCCCTGCCCACCAGGTCCTCCAGGCCGTCACAGCCGATGGAGGTCGCCACCACCGGCCGGCCGGCGCCGAGGGCCTCCATGATCTTGAGCCGGGTCCCCCCACCGGCCAAAAGCGGCGCCACCAGGACCTGGGCCTGCGTCAGGTAGGGCGCGACGTCGGGCACCGTGCCGGTGACCTCCACGCGGGGGCCGGCCAGGGCGCGGACTTCGGGCGCCGGGTCCCGGCCGACCAGGAGCAGCCGGGCCTCGGGTACCCGCCGCGCCACCTCGGGCCAGATCTCCCGTCCCAGCCACAGGGCGGCCTCCACGTTGGGAGCCCACCCGAGGGTGGCCACGAAGGCAACGACGGGCGCCGTGGCGGGGGGCAGCAGCACCGGCAGGTCCTGCCCGTTCGGGCAGACGAGCACCGAGCCGGCGCCGGCCGGGAGGCGATCCCGCTCCCGCTCGCTGACGACAACCACGGTGTCGAAGGTCCGGATCACCCTGCGCTCCAAGGCCCGCAACGCCGCCGCCTCCAGGCGGTACGGGAGCGCAGCCGGCCCCGAGCGCGCCCGGCCGTAGCTGGCGACGAGCTCTGATTCCACGTTGTGCAGATCGAGCACGCGGCGCCGCGCCCACAGCCCGACCGCCACGGGCGCCATCTGGAGGTACTCCACCTGGAGCAGGTCGACCGGCGCTTCGGTGACCGCCCGGCGGACGAGAGCGACCAAGGCGGTGCTCCAAAAGCGCGCCGCCGTGATGCTGCGGGTCGCGGCCGCACCCCGGGCCACCGCCATGGGCGAGGGACGCCAGGGCACACTGCGGACGTCGATCCCCATGGCCCGGAGCCCCTCGGCATCACCGCTGCCGTCGTCGTACGCGCACAGCACCAGCTCGCCCTGGCCGGCGAGGCGGCGGGCGATGGCCAGGGAACGCTGCCGGCCCCCAGAATCGGCGGGAAGCGGCAGGAACTTGGCGATCATCACGGCACGCATGGCACCGGCTCCCTCCGGGCAGCCGCCCGGTAGATCCCGGCCAGCACCGCGGCGCGATGGGCCAACCCATGCTCGGCGACGGCCGTCTGGCGGCCGCGCCGCCCGAGGCGCGCCCGGAGATCGGCATTCCCCAACAACCGTTCCAGTGCCTCCGCCAGGGCCGCCGCATCCCCCGGCGGGACGAGAAGGCCGTTGTCGTCGTCCTCCACGAAGTCGGGGATCCCCCCTGAACGCGGCGCCACCACCGGCACCCCGCTGGCCTGGGCCTCCAGCACCGTCAGGCCGAAAGGCTCGGCCGCCGAGGCGTTGACCAGCACATCGAGGGAGCGCAGGACCCCTCGGACGTCGTCCATCCGCCCGACGAACCGGGCCCGCACGCCCAAGAGCCGATCGGCCTCCGCCCGCACCTCGCGCTCGTAGCCTCCGGGATCCAGGCCCGGGGAGCCCACCACCACGAGCCGGGCCTTGGCGGCCGGGCCGCCGAGGAGCGCCATTGCCCGCACGAGCACGTCCACCCCCTTCATGGGGTCGACCCTTCCTAAAATGCCGACGAGCAACTCGTCGGGTTCGTCGCTGAGCATCCGGCGGATGGACGGATCGGCCGGGCCGGGCGAGAATTCGTCCAGATCGACGGCGTCGAGCACGACCCGGACACCGGGGACGTTCCCGTTGCCGATCACGCCGGCCACCGCCGTGCTGATGGCAACCGTCGCGGCGGACAGCCGCGCCGCGGCGGAGAGGAGGCGCCGGCCAAGGCCCGGTCGCACCAGATCCTGCAGCTCTATGACGACGGGCCGGTGGGCCAGTCGCCCCCCCAACGCGCAGTCGAGATGTCCCCACAGGGCCTCGGATTGCACGACGTCCGCGTGGCGCGCCGCCCGCGCCACCAGGCGGGCCGACCGGGCCGTCGTGAGCAGTTCGCGGGCTATGGCACCCGGAGGAGGCCGCCCGCCGTCCTCCTCGCCGGCTAGGCCATCGCCGACGGCAGCCCGTATGCCGGCGTGCGGCGGAAGGTCCAGGGGCACATGGGTCAGTCCGAGGCCGCGCCAGGCCGCCTCCAGGTCCCCGCCGGGGGGTGAGCCGAGGGACAGGTCGATGCCGAGCTCGGCCAGCGGGCCGGCCGTCGCCATGACGCTGCGCTCGGCTCCCCAGACCTGTCGCGACGACGTGACCACGAGGACACGCAGCCGGTCGACGCCCGGAGCGGTGGCGTCGCTCAACGCTCCACCGTGGTCCACGTCGTGCGCCGGTCTCCGCGGAGGTAACGGACCAGGCCGCCCAGCGCCACCGCTTGGAGGAACAGAACCTGGCCGCCCAGGACCACCGTTCCACGCCACCAACGCCCCGGGGGGGGCGGGCGCAGCAGGCCCCACGTCCCGATCACATGCCCGAGAAGGAACAGGCGGGCGAGCCGGCTGGTGCGCAAACGGCGGGCCGCCATACCCAGCAGCAGCACATGGGCAAGCGGGCTCACGGTGTAGCGGCCGAGGCGGTGGCCCCATATCTCGGCTGCCACCAGTCCCCCCGATGGGCCGAGCTGGTGCCGGCGGCGGACGAACACGTAAAGGGCGTTGGCCACACTGCGGGTGCGACGCTCCCATTGCTCGGAATGGGAGAGGGCTGGTGGGTCGACCGCCTTAGCCTCGGGCTCGTAGTCGATCCTCCACCCTCGCTCGCACAGGTCGAGCGCGGCCCAGAGGTCGTCGATGGCCACGTCCGGTGGAATGGGCTCCCACGCCTCCGCCCGGAATGCCGTAAGTTCGCCCACCACCCCGATAGTGGTCCCCAAGTCCGCCTCCCGCTGCTTGAGCCAGGACTCGAAGCGCCAGTAGATGCTCTCACCGCCGTCGTCCTCCTCGACCTTGGCACCTGCCACGGCGCCCACCGACTCGTCGTCGAAGTGGCGCACGAGGGCGCCGAGGGCGCCGGGGGCCAACCGGTTGTTGGCATCGCTGATCACCACAATGGGCGAGTGCGACTCGGCGAAGCCCTGGTTCAACGCCTGGGACTTGCCTTGGCGCTCGGGGCGCGCCAGCACCCGGGCACCGGCTTTCTCGGCCGCCGCGGCCGTGTCGGGATCGCCGTCGGCGACGACCAGCACCTCGAGGGGCCCGAGGTAGCCGTTGGCTTGCAGGTCCTCCACCTTGGCGACGATGACGCCGGCCTCGCGGAAGGCAGGAACCACGACCGTGACGGCCGGCCACGGGACCGGGTCGGGCGGCGGGGCCGCGGGGCTCTCCACCCGGCGGCAGGCCCAGGCCAGCCAGGCCGGGTACAGCACGTGCCCTGCGCACGCCGCCGCCGAAAGGCCTCCCACCATGACGAAAGTGCGACGGGGCACGCCTTACCTCTCCCCCGTCCCCGACGCCGGACGGGCATCCAGCAACCGATCGTAGAGATCTTCGAGCCGGTGCGTCATGGTCGCCGCCGTGAACTTGTCGAGGACTTCCTGGCGCCCGGCCGCGCCCAGTCTCTCCCGCAGCCCGCCATCGGCCATCATCCGCTGGGCCGCGGCGGCCATCCCCTCGGTAGTCGCCGGGGCCTGCAAGCCGGTCTGCCCGTCGTCGACGATGAGGGCGGCGCCGCCCGTGTCGGCTACCAGTACAGGCACGCCGGCGCCCATCGCCTCCAGCACGGCCAAGGGCTGGTTGTCGTCGGGCGCGGGATGCACGAACACGTCCAAGGCTGGGAGCAAGCTGACGGCCTCCGGGCGGAATCCGGGCAACCGGAGATCCAGGCCCTGAGCCATTGCATGGAGACGTTCCTCTTCGGGGCCGGTGCCGAGGATGACAACGACTGCGCCCGGTACCGCACGCGCGGCGGCGATCACCAGGTCCGGGCGCTTCTCCGGCACGAGGCGCATGGACCCCCCGATCACCGTGGCATCGGCGTCGATCCCCAGTGCAGCCCGGGCCTCCTCGCGGGTCAACAGCGGCGGGAGGGCGATGCCGTTGGCCACCACTTCGGTCACCGGGTGCAGCTGCCCCATCCGGCGTAGCTCCGATCGGGTCCACTCCGAGGGGAGGACCTGCACGTCGACGCCCCGCAACAGCAGCCGGCGCAAGACCATTTGCAGGCGGCTGTCCGAGTGCGTGGGCAGATGGGCGGTGATCACGACCGCCGGCGTACACCGTGCAATGGCGGCCAGGAGCGAATACTGCGCACCGTAGGACTGCGAGAGCATGGCGTGGAACACGTCGGGGCGGGCCCGGCGTACCGCGCCGGCCATCCGCAGCCATCCACGCGCGTCGAACTTGGAGGTGACCCGGTCGAGGCGGACCACGGGGACGTTCCGGGCTTTGATGGCATCGCTCGTCTCGTCGGCCATGACCCCGAGCACCATGGGAGCGAACCGCGCGCGATCGAGCTCGTCGAGTACGTGCAGGAGGTGCCGCTCCACACCGCCGAAGGTGTCCCCTTCGACGTAGTACGTCACCCGGACCGGCGCGCCGACCCGGCGCCGGCCGCGCTGCCGCGGGGGCCGGTGCGGTTTCGCGCTACCACGGGCCGCCAACACCCGGCGGTACACCGCCAGGTTCCCCTCCGCGCTCTGGCGCCCGCGCGGCGCCCGGGGGCGCGGCAAGGGATGCTCGCCCAGCGCGTCGATCAGGCTCTCGGACCACTGCGCGGCGTCGAGGGGCACCACGCGACCGGCGCCGGTCCGCAGGACCTCCTCGGACAAGGGCGGTGAAGCCAGCACCGGAGTCCCTGCCGCCAGTCCCCGGTGCAGGACGCCGGAGTGGGCACCGTGGTGGTAGGGAAGGACGAGCACGTCAGCGGCAGCGGCCCACCAGTCCAACTCCTCCTCAGGGAGGAAGCCGCGGCGCACCGTCACCCCGGGCTGGTGCTCGATCTCGTCGAGCTCCACCCCCTCGTAGGGCTCGCCGACGAGGAGGAGCCGGGCGCCGGGGAGGGCCGCGGCCACCTTCGGCCATGCCTCGGCGAGCAGCCCGATGCCCTTGTACGGACGCATCTGGCCGAGGAGGAGTGCGATCGGGCAATCGAGCAGCCCCAAACGCTGGCGGGCCTCGAGGCGCGGCACGGCCGGGCCTCCGAGCCGCAGATCGACAGGGACCACATGGACCGGGGTCCCTCCGGCGCGGGACTCCACTATCCGGCGGGGCTCTTCGCCGTGGATGATGACCGCGTCAGCGGCGCGCCAGCGACGGGCCTGTTCGGCGATCTCCTTCTCGCCCCCGAAAGAAGGGACCGGGTCGTGTGCGGTGATCACCACGGGAACCCGCCGGCCGATGAGCCGCAGGAGCAGGTGATCGATCCCGGAGACCACGTTGGTTTGCACGTGGACGACGTCGGGGCGGGCTCGGCGCACCGCGCGCAACACGCTCAGCGCGGCGGGGCCGAGCTCGGCCAACCGGAGCCGGTACAGGGCGAGACGACCCAGTTGGTCGATGTCCGGGCCCCATCGACGAAGGAAGAGCACTGCGTCCTCGTCGCCCAGCCCGGACGGAGCGGCCAGGACGACCTCAGCGCCTTCTTCCTGCAGGGCCTGCCGAAGCCGCGCCGTATAGGTGGCGATGCCTCCTCGCTCGGACGCGTCCACGAGCAGCACCTTCAGCACGGGGTCCCGTTCCGGCATGGGACCAGGGGGAGGGGCTTCGGACACCCCTTGAGCGTACTGCTCGACCCCTTTGTGACCGCATGCAACAGGAGCACAACTTCGCCCCAACTCCGGGCGGACACGCACGAAATTGGAGAGATCAGCGAACGTTCACGACGATCTCGACGGACGCTCGCAGGACCCGACGCACACGGGGGAGCAGTCCCCCCTGGTACTGCTCCCCCGTGTGCGCTCGAGTCCCGCCGGGATTCGTGCTGCCGTGCTCCCTGACGGCACCCAGCCGGTTAACGGCCCGGCAGCACTCCCGAGCTTTGCGATGTTCAGTTCCGGGCTTGTTTGATGACAGCCCCCGCTGTCCGGGCCAGGATGACCAGGTCGTGCCCCATCGACCAGTTATCGATGTAGTGGTTGTCGAACCAGGCCCTCTCGTCAATGGAAGTATCGCCGCGCAGCCCGTTGACCTGGGCCAGCCCGGTCAGACCCACCGGTACGCGATGGCGATCCTGGTAGTGCGGCACCTCCTGCTTGAACTGCTCCACGAAGAACGGCCGCTCCGGACGGGGGCCCACCAGTGACATGTCCCCCCGCACGACGTTCCACAGCTGCGGCAGCTCGTCGAGGGAGGTCTTGCGCATGATGCTCCCGATTGACGTCACCCGCTCGTCGGCGGTGACGTCCCATTGTGTGTCCGAATCGGTGTTGACCCACATGGAGCGGAACTTCAACACCTCGACGACCTTGCCGCGCTTTCCCACCCGGGTCTGTCGGAAGTAGACGGGACCGCGGCTCGTGATCTTCACGGCCAGGGCCAGCGCGGCGTACAGCGGGGACAGCAGGACCAACATGAGGCCCGCCACGCAGACATCGAACAGCCGCTTGGCGATCCGCGGAGAGAGCCGCATAGCGTCCCGGCGCAGGCGCAGTAGGGGGTAGCCCCAGACGACATCGACATCGTGGCCCGCCGCGCCGAACCCCAGCTCGAAGAAGCGGGGCAGCACATGGATGTCGACGACAGCGTTGTCGCAGGCGCGGAGCACGTCGACGAGAGCCGTCTCCCGGCTGACGCCGAAGGCGAGGACGACCCGGTCGATGGTGTGCTCCCGCAGGACGCTGTCGAGATCCTCGACCCGGCCGAGCAAAGGGTGAGAGAGTTCCTCCTCGTCGCAGTCGTCGAGGAACCCGACCGGCCGCAGGCCGTACTCGGGGTGCTCGTCCAACGTCGCGGCGAAATGGACGGCGACCTGACCTGCCCCCACGATGAGCGTGCGCTCGCCGAAGGCCCCCCGCCTCCGGACACGGCGGACGAAGGCGTAGGAGATCGACCGGCCAAGCAGGATGGCGATGCAGGCGGCGAACCCGACTTCGAGGACACTCACCTCCTGGCTGCCGAGGCGGGCGACGACGGCGAGGGTCACCAGCGGTACGGCGACACAGGTGACGACGGCGCTCGTGTCCCGGGCCACGCTCATGGTGATGCGGGTCCTGTAGTTGCCCCGGAAGGCCGACAGCCCTAGGGCCATCAGCACGAAGGCCGGGACCCACCACTGGAACAGATTGGGCACGAACACGGCCAGCGTGACGATGATGGCAAGCAGGTCGCCGCCGGCCACTACCGCACCTCTCGAAGCCGTGTGCCGCAGACGGGCCGCGATGGCCCCCGTCTCGGCCGCTACCTGCGTGGGCGCCCCGCTTGGCAGCCAGGGCGAGTAATCATTATCAAGAGCAACAGCCCCGATTGACATCGCTACCTACTCCCTAGTGTTCCCCGGAGACCCATGGGCCGCGATTGCGGCTTGTGAGCCTTTCCACCTAAGACCATGTGACGCGGGACCTGCACAATGAAACTCCCTCTGTCGACAGCAGGAAAGGAGCGGGCGCCGGGCGACCCACTCGCATTCCCCGCCCCGAGGACCCCCGACCTCGAGCGGAGCGGTGCATCACCTACACACAATCCGATTGCTTTGCCGTACGACGTCTCCTGTGTCCGTGATCCAGAGGACCACTCGCACTCCCAACCAACATCATTGCGGAGATGATCTCAGAAATCTTGGGGCCGAAAGTCCCATTCGCTGACCTGTCACTAGGGTCGAAAGTCCCATTCCCGATCAAGACCCGCGCGGGCCCGCAAAACTGCGCCCGAAAACAAACCGCTCTGCAACGCGATCCCAAGCCAGGGTTCAGCCGGACGATGTCCACCGGCTCCGACTCCGGATATTCCTCCCTCGCTTCCGCACCAACAGTGGGCTTGCCAACCCCACGAACCCTCCTCCACTCGACCGTCCGGCGGCCGCCCGGTTCAGCCGCTCCACAACGACTGTCCGGCCCCGACCGTCCGACCCCCGACTGACGGTACCGAAGGCTTACCACGTCGCTCTGACAAAGAGGCGGTCCCCCCGACATCCCCGGGCGACACCGTGCTGACCAGCGGTCGCTTGCCACCAGCCGGCATTCGGGGGCGGTTACCCTCGCCTGGTGAGTGACGCCGGAAAGGGTGATGACGGCGTCACGCCCGACGACGTGGCATCCGGAGCCGAACCGCCCCCGCCCGGCGAGGAGCCGTCCGGTGGCCGCGCGCCGCGCCGGCGCCGGCGTTCCCGGCGACGACGTCGTGTCATCGTGGCCGCGGTGATCGCGGTGTTCGTCCTCTGGGTGGCGGCATCGGCGGTGGACGTCCTGCTGGCTGCCCGCCACGTGCACCAAGGCGCCAACTTGGTGCAGGACGCACGGAACACCCTTTCGGCCGACGGCCTGCTCTCGGGGGAGCCGCTGGCTCCGCTGCGGTCGGCCGAGGCAAGCTTCGCCGCGGCGCACAGCCTGCTGTCCTCTCCGTTGCTCTGGCCGGTCGACGTCCTCCCGGTCCTGGGACGCCAGCTGCGCTCGGTGCAGGACCTGGCCGTGGCGGCCGGGCAGGTCTCCCGGACGGGGGTGGCCACCGTCGGACGCACAAAGGCATTGCTCAAGCTGCCCCACGCTGCAGGCCCGGACCGTATAACGACGCTCAGGCGCCTGGCCCAGCTGGCCTCGAGCACCCATGCCTCGTTGAGCCGGGTCAACCTGGGCCCGGCTAACGCCCTGATCGGCCCGCTGGCTCGGCAACGGGCCAAGTTCTCGAGCGACCTCGTCCAGGTGCAGACCACCCTGGCCCGGACCTCCGCCGCGGCGACCGCGGCGGCCACCATATTGGAGGGACCACAGCAGTACCTACTGTTGACCGGCAACAACGCCGAGATGCGCTCGGGATCCGGCGCGTTCGAGGAAGCCGGAATCGTCACCACTGGCGACGGCGAGCTCCACCTCTCGGACCTGATGCAGACCTCCACGCTCACCCTGTCGCCGGGTGAGGTCCCGGTGGGCGGCGACCTCGAGGCCCGGTGGGGCTGGCTGCTGCCTGGGGTGGACTGGCGCAATTTGGGGCTCACGCCCCAGTTCGACGTCAATGCGCCATTGGCGACACGGATGTGGAAGGCCGCCACGGGCCAGTCGGTCGACGGCGTCATGGCCCTCGACGTGACCGGGCTGAAAGAGCTCCTGGCAGTGACCGGCCCCGTGACCACAGCGAATGGCACGGTTGTTGCTGCCAGCGGCGTCGATCAACTGCTCCTCCACGACCAGTACGCCGGCGAGGACTACACCACGGGCTCTCCCCAAGCCAGCCGCGTCGACCAGCTGGGCTCGTTGGCCGCCGCGGTCCTGCACGCGCTGGAAACACAGCCGCTGGCTCTGCACGCCATGGTCGACGCCCTCTCCGCAGCGACGGAGGGACGCCATCTCATGTTGTGGTCGGACGATCCGGCCACCGAGGCCATCTGGCGCTCAACGGGGGTGTCGGGCCAGCTGACCGCCGATTCCCTCATGGCCGACGTCATCAATCGAGGGGGAAACAAGCTCGACCAGTACCTATCGGTCGGGACCAACCTCCACCTGGTGTCGCACGGAGCGCAGACCGCGGCGACCCTCACCATCACAGTGGCGAACCACACTCCTCCTGGGCAGTCACCCTTCATCGCCGGCCCGTACCCCGGTCTCGGCACCCGCTACGGGGAGTACGTCGGCATCGTCACGGTGAATCTCCCTGACGACACGCGGAACCTGGCCCTCGGTGCGGGTGAATCAGCCGTCGTCGACGGCCAGGAAGGTCCCACGTTGTTGGCGGGAGTGAACGTCGACGTGCTACCCGGGGCGTCACAACAGGTCACCTTCCGGTTCACCCTCCCCCAGGCGCACGGCGTTTTGACCTTGGTGCCCAGCGCCCGCATCCCATCGGCGTCGTGGGACGTGGACGGCACGACGTTCACCGACGCGACGGCGCGCACCATCAATTGGTGAGCACCGTCCAAATGGTGCGCATTGTCAACCGGTGCGCATTGTCAACCGGTGCGCATCGTCAACGTCACGGGTGCGCTCTGTCACTGGTGCGCACCTAGGGCCTTTCGACCTTAAGACCAGATCAAGGGCACGATTAGGACCTTTTACCCTAGATCGAGTCCCAGCATGCACCGATAATGGGGCGTGTTGACCGGCAGAGAAGTGGCCCCGGGCAGGACAGCCGAGCCACTTTCGGGAGACGAGATTTTTCTGCAGCGGAGTAGCTCGAGGATGACCAATCCGGCGAAAGTCCGAGACTAGGGTGCACCGAGAGCCCAGTACCAACCGAGGGGACATAAGATGATGAAGGTGCGCAAGGGACTGCAGGGCAAGGCAAGGAAGATGGCCATCGGGGTCGGCATGGGCGCCCTCTTGTCGCTTCCCGTCGCCACCATGGTTTCGACCACGGCCGGCGCGACGGCACCGTCGACGTGCTATGTCGCCTGCAGCTCTCCGAGCACCGGCCTGCCGGTCACCAGCGGTGACGGGACGGCCGCGGCGACTGTGGCGACCGTAAGCCCATCGACGTCGACACCCAGCGGCTTGGCATTCACCGGTGCAGACATAAGCGAGCTGGTCGTGATCAGCGTGGGTGCCCTGGGTGCCGGCACCGTGCTGGTGCGATTCAGCCGTCGCCGCCGGACGGCCTAGGCCGACGGCGGCACTGGCCGCCAAATGCTTCGAGCCTTCGGGCGTGGGTGCAGGGGGGGTCTCCATTGAAACAGCGGCTCGGGAAACCGAGCCGCTGTTTCAATTCCGCCGCAATGACGGCGCCACCTGGTCAGAGGGTTCTCGCTTCGTCCTCTCCGTAATGGAGGGGGATCCTCCATATCAAGCGGGTGCCCCCCTCGCGCGACGTTCCGAGCTCCAGGCTCCCACCCAGGCGCTCGGCCCGGGTGCGCATGTTCTTGAGTCCGCGGCCGGCCGGCCCGGATTCGCCCATTCCCGTCCCGTCATCGACCACGACGAGTCGCAGGTCCTCACCGGCGGCGACGGTGACGGCGACGTGGGTGGCGGCAGCGTGCCGGCCCACATTGGTGAGCGCCTCGCGCAGCGTGGCCAACGCGTGGTCAGCGATCGATCCGGTCACCGCGCTGTCGACCAGGCCGGTGAACGTCACATGGGGCACGACGCCGATGACGGGGGTCATCTCGTGCAGGAGATCGAACACCATGCGCCGGAAGCCGTCCTGGTTGATGGTCATCTCCAGGTTGAAGATCGCCGTACGCAGATGACGAATGGTCTCATCGAGCTTGTTGATGGCGTCGCCGATCCGGCTGGCCACCTCGGGCCGGTCCACCAGGCGCGCCGTCCCCTGTAGTGAGAGCCCTACGGCGAAGAGCCGTTGGATCACCGTGTCGTGCAGGTCGCGCGCGATCCGATCCCGATCCTCGGTCAAGGTGTGGTCCCGGGCCACGCCGTGGAGCCGGGCATTCTCGATGGCGATGCCGGCCGCCATGGCCAGGGTCACGGCGGTGGCCTCATCCTCCTCGGAGAATCCCGGCGCATCGTTCTTGTCCGTCAAATAGAGATTCCCGTATACCTCACCGCGCACTCGCACGGGCACTCCGAGGAACGACATCATCGCCGGGTGCCCGGGCGGGAATCCATAGCTGTCCGGGCTCTTCGAGAGATCGGCCAGCCGGAGCGGCTTTGCCTCAATGATCAGCGCACCGAGGACGCCACGCCCGGTGGGGCGGGGCCCGATGGCGAATTCCTCTTCCGGTTCGAGGCCCACCGTGATGAACTGGTCGAGCGTCGTGCCGTTCTCGCTCAAGACCCCGAGCGCGCCGTAGCGGGCGTCGACGAGTGAGCATGCTTCCGTCACCACATGGCGCAACACGGCCGGAAGGCTCAGCGTGCCTTCCATGAGCAGCATCGCCTCCACGAGCCGCCGGAGTTTCACCGGATCATCGATCTTCTCGAGGGGTGGCACCGCCTTTAAGGGTACTGGCCGGGAGGATTGTCGAAAAGAGACCTCCGTTGCGCCCGGAATTGCCAATGGTGGTAACCGATGGCCTGCGCCGTGGCAAGATTGTGGAGATGCCGATTCGGATCTATGTCCTCGATGACCACGAGTTGGTCAGGACAGGCCTGCAGACGCTGCTGGAGTGCGAAGAGGACATGGACGTGGTCGGCCAAGGCTCGACGGCCCAACAGGGGTTGGAGGAGATCGCCACCCTGCAGCCCGATGTGGCCATCCTCGACGTGCGCTTGCCCGATGGCAGCGGCATCGAGGTGTGCCGCGAGATCAGATCTCTGTACCCCGACATCGCCTGCCTGATGCTGACGTCCTACGCCGACGACGAAGCGCTCTTCTCGGCGATCATGGCGGGCGCCGCCGGCTATGTACTCAAAGAGATAGGTGGCAGCGATCTCATCGGCGACATCCGCCGGGTGAGCCAGGGAGCCTCGCTCATTGATGCCACGCTCTCCAAGGACATCTTTGACCGGCTGCGCAAGAGCCAGAAGACCGAAGCGCGCCTGTCGAGTCTCTCGCCCCAGGAGCGCCGGGTGCTGGACCTGATCGCTCAGGGTCGTTCCAATCGCCAGATCGCAGAGGAGATCTTCCTCGCCGAGAAGACGGTCAAGAACTACGTGTCGAGCCTTCTGTCGAAATTGGGCATGCAACGCCGCACCGAGGCCGGCGTCTACGCCGCGATCCTGGCCGAGCGCAGGGCAGTGAGCCCCAAGACGCCCCCTCCTGTCCCGAGCTGACCCAGGATCACCTGGCCCAGACCCGGCGACGAGCCTCCATCAGATCGGATTGGACTCCATCAGATCGGGTCGATCTCGATCCCGCGGCGCCGGAGCAGCTCTTCGAGTCGTGCCCGCTCGGCAATCGGGTTCACGAAACGGGCGGGGTCATGCTCGATCTTGAGGGCGGCGCACAAGGAGAGCAAGATCCGGTCGTGGTCGAGCTCGCGCGCCAGGTCCTCCGCCACCACGTGCTGGTGAATGGCGGCGCGGCGGTGAAGGCGCAGACGGCATTGGCGCAGGTCGGCGACGAGCTCCTCAGCAGGCACATCTTCGGGGTCGGTGCTCAGGCAGAGATCACTCAGCAGCTCGCTGTACATCGACACACCTCAGGTTTACAGATCCGCCCTGCGATGAACTAGGGCCAAAATCCCCATTCTTGCCAAATGGTTGCAAAAAGGGTTCCATCCCTGACCACAATGGGCGTTCCTGATCGCCCGCCGGGATGGCCCACGCAACGGCGCGCGCGGCGCTAGGCGGCGTGCCCGGCCCTCACCAGCACCTCTTCGGCTGACTCGCTGGTGCCGGCCGTCACGGTCCCGAGGCTGGCCGACACGCGCACGTCCCGCCCGGTGACCGCGATCGGATTGTCGAGCACGTTGCGCAGTCGCTGCACCAGGGGCTCGGCGGCCTGCTCGTCGATGATCGTCATGACGGCGACCAATTCACTCTCACCGACCCGGCTGACCGTGTCCTCGCTGCGCAACATGGACGTCAAGCGCCGGGACACCCCGCGGAGCACCTCATTGCCCGAGACGTAGCCCAACTCGTCATTAATGTCCTTGAGATTGCGAAGATCGATGTGCGACACCATCACACAGCCACCGTGCCGCCGGCGGCGTGCCAGTTCCCGGTTCAGGCGATCGAGAAGGAGCATCCGGTTGGCCAGCCCCGTCAGGGGATCGGCGAGGGCGAGCTGCCACAGTTCGTCGTACCGCCCCATGGGACCGGCGGGCGGCGGATGGCCCTCGTCACCGGTGGAGATCTCCTGGAACATCGCTTCGACGCTGCCGAACAGCTGCTCCGGCGCCGCGTCGGGCACCGGGCGGTCAGCAGAACCCGGGTCCAGAACGCTGAGCGCGGCCGGGCTCTCGGCATGCTCCGTGTGGCCCAGCCCTCTCTCTGGCCTCGACGACGGCCGTCTGAAACGCATTGATGCCCTCCGCACCCAATCCCCCGTGCCGAAATTTTACCCGGACTCCCACACGGAAGAAAGGACCGTAAGTCCCTAATCTAGAACCAAAATCCCACTTCGGGGGCCATAAGACCCCATTAATTTGACTGCGGATAGCCGGGCCACCTTGACCCAACCCCTCGGCTGGCCGTCGGCCACAACCCCGGCCCTGGCCTGCAACGGGATGCGCCGAGCCGCCCTCGGGGTCGCCACCAAGAGGCGGCGCCCGGATTCGAACCGGGGTACGGGGCTTTGCAGGCCCCTGCCTAAACCACTCGGCCACGCCGCCGTGACAGCAGGGCGGTCAGCCTAGTGGTCGGGGTCCG
>Ga0182018_10001835_pt1 | contig 22947 bp, 21 predicted proteins | sample 812P2MmetaG_FD_120490 | JGI IMG/M metagenome (GOLD analysis project Ga0182018, IMG submission 120490) | Permafrost microbial communities from Stordalen Mire, Sweden - 812P2M metaG | ecosystem: Environmental > Terrestrial > Soil > Wetlands > Permafrost | place: Sweden: Stordalen | collected...
ACGATATGCTCGCGATAAAGGCGAGCCTAGATCATCACAGAAACCCCTCAAACCATTGGGCGGCCGAAACGCACGGCGATAAGTCCGAGAGCCCGGCCGCCCGCAACGTCCCCGAATTCCCCTGATGTCACGCCCGTAGTGTCTCTCTACTTACCCAATCGCCAGCGACAGATCCTTTGCCTCCACAATGCTGCCCCGGTCGTCTCCTTTCAGGCGCTGCTTTAATTCCACCGCCGCTATCGACACCACTCCGGGAACCGGCGCGCCGCCACTGTCAAACGCGGTGGGACGCCTCGACGATCGAAACCAAATCACCGGGAACGGGGACGATGCGCCGGCATTCGAGCGAGGCATCGCCGAGGAGGTTCTTCCATTCGACGCCGCTGCGCTCTTTGCCTCCGGTGACGGCCAGCATATTCAGGTCGCTCATCAAACGGCGCTCAAGTCCCGCGTCGGCACGGTCGATGATATCGGGAAGAACAAATTCGATCACCAGCAGCCGGCCCTCGGGCGGCAGAACCGATCGGCAATGGCCGAGGATTTCGACGGCGGCTTCGTCGGCATACCCGTGAAGCACGTGCTTCAATATGTAGACATCGGCTCCGGCAGGTACGGCTTGGCACAGGTCGGCGCCCAACGCCCGGCAGCGTGCGGCGAAGCCTTCCGCGGCAAGACGCGATTGGGCGGGATCGATGAATTCGGGCCGATCGACCAGTATGCCGCGCAGGTGGGGGAAGGCGCTGAGGATCGCGGCAATCAACCCGCCGCCGCCTCCGCCAAGATCGGCGACGGTGTGGCGCGTCGAGAAATCCCAGGCTTGCGCGATGGGCAGATACTCCTCGGTGGGCGCGGCCCCCATCACGGCGCCGAAGATGGCCCTGGCGCCGGGATCTTTCGACCAACGCGACGCCACGCCCTCGCGCTCCATGATGCACGCGGCGTTTTCGCCGGTGCGGACGCACTCCGTAAGATACGCCCAACTGTCGGCCAGCAGGTCGGCCCAGAAGACCACGGCGGCCCATTCGGAATGGGGCGTGTCCTTGCGGAGCGGCCGGCCGGGCGGCTTCAGAACGAAGTGGCGCGGACTGGTTTCGGCGACCACGCCGATGCTGGCGAGGGCGCGTAACAGGCGATATAAGGAAGCCGGCTGCGCGCCGCAGGCTTGGGCGAGGCTGTCGGCGGAGCGCGGACGGTCGCCCAACGCCTCCGCCAGGCCCAAACGGGCGGCCGCGGCGAGAATCCGGCTGCGCGAGTAGGCCATCGCCATTTCGGTGAGTTCCGCCATCGGTCGTCGCACTCTCCATTTGCGAGTATATAGATTATTGACGATATGCGAATCGATAAGTGGCTTTGGGCGGCTCGCTTTTTCAAGACGCGCTCGCAGGCGGCGCGGGCTTGTGAACTCGGCAGGATTGAATCCGATGGACAAGCGGCTAAGGCGGCGCGCGAGGTGCGGGTGGGCGGTATGCTGCGCGTGAAGAACGATAGCGGCGACTTTCAGGTGGAGGTGTTGGCGCTCACCGAAATGCGCGGTCCGGCGGCGGTGGCGCGGACGCTCTATCGTGAGACGGAGGCGAGCCGGGAAGCTCGTCTGAAGTTGGCGGAAGAGCGCAAGGCGATGCCGGGTTTCGAAGCGTGGCGGGACGGCAAGCCCTCGAAGCGCGACCGGCGGGAAACCGACCGGTTCCGGCGAAAGAACCTATAATCTTCGGCAGGAGGCTCCATGAAGAAGGTTTCGCCGCGCGAGAGCAACTGTCTGCCGCCCCCGAAGGGGCCGGCGGGCGCCGGGGATTTATCGTAATGGTCCCCGGTGCGCTGGGCGATCTTGCGGAGAATGCGGCCCTGGTGGTGGGGGCGCTGTTTCCAATCGTCAACCCGATCGGGAATACGCCGATCTTCCTGTCATTGACGCACGGCCTATCCAGCCGTGGCCGCGCGGTGCTGGCCCGGATGATCGCGCTGAACGGCCTGATTCTGATTCTGGTCTCGATCTTCATCGGCACGCACATCCTGGCTTTTTTCGGCATCTCGCTGCCGGTGGTGCAGGTGGGCGGCGGGTTGGTGGTGATCTCCACCGGATGGACGCTGCTGCGCCAATCCAACTATGACGAAACCGGCGAAAAGGCAGGCAGCCGGGAGTGTCATGAGACGGATTACTCCCGGCAGGCATTCTATCCGTTGACGCTGCCGCTGACGGTGGGGCCGGGCACGATCTCGGTGGCGATTACGGTGGGCGCCAACCGGAGCGAGGGATTGGAGTGGCGGTGGTCTCTGATCGCGGGGATGGTGCTCGGGTCGGCCTTGATCGCCGCGTCCATCTACCTGAGTTACCGGTTCGCCGAACGGATCGGGCGCACGCTGGGCGATTCGGCGATGAATGTGATCATCCGCTTGTCGTCGTTCATCCTGGTATGTATCGGCGTACAGATTCTGTGGAACGGGCTGAGCACGCTGCTGCGGACAGTGGTGCGGTAAATGGAAAAATGAATTCTGTTCGCCGCACCGGACGTTCCGGAGCGGGACAGAGCCGCTTCACGGATTGCGCGGCATCCCCGGCCAGGCGGACTGGCGCGATGGAAGCGGAGTTTCCTGCGCGAGCGCGATTGGTTGTATGTAGGCGTCAGCCTGATGGTGCTGGCCCTGCTGATGTTCGGGCTGGCGTCCTGTTTATAAACTCTCTCATTCGTTCCCGGAGCGATCGGACTGTCGTCTCCGAAGGCAGCAAGCCGGCGATGACCGCCACGGAATCCGCGCCCGCGCGCAACACTTCGGCGGCGTTCTCCAGGGTGATGCCGCCAATTGCCACTAGCGGTTTCTCGATCGACGGACGGCAGCGCCGCAATTCCTCAATGCCAACCGCCGGGTCCGGATTGCGTTTCGATGCCGTGGCGAAAATCGGGCCGAGCGCCACATAGTCTACCGGCTCTCCGCCCGCGGCGCGGAGTTGGCGGGAATCGTGGCTCGAAAACCCGATCAGCGCGCCGGTACCCATCAACTTGCGGGCATCCCGCGGCGGCAGATCGTCCTGGCCGACGTGCAATCCGGCTTCCAGAAGAAGCGCGAAATCGGCGCGGTCGTTCACTACCAGACGGGCGCCGGCTTCGCGGCACAGACGGGCCACCACCTTCGCCGAATCAAACGCCGCGCGGCTCCAATGGCCCTTATGACGAATCTGCAGAATCCCTGCGCCGCCTTCGAGAAACGCGGCGGCCGCGGTTTCGAGCGATACGGACCGGGCCGCCAGGGTTTCGGTATCCAGAATGGGATAGATTCGCGGAAGGTTCATGCCAGCACTTCCGCGGGCGCGGGATAGCCGCGGCGGGCGAAACGGATGACGCCATCGGGACCGATGCGGTAGACCGTGCGCTTCACAATCAATCCGTTGGCGTGGTACAGAGATCCCACTTTCTGTCCGCGGTCCACCAGCAGCGGAAAGGGAAACCCGAACTTCCGGCGGAACTGATCGTGCTTCCGGGCATTTTGCGGATTGACCCCGAAAATCTGCATGCCGCGAGCTTGCGCGTCGCCCCAGGCGTCGCGGAATTCGCAGAGCTGTTTGGTGCAGCCGGGAGTGTCGTCGCCGGGGTAGAACACCAGGACGACGCCGCTGCCGCGCAAGGCGGAAAGCGTCACCATGCGGCCGGATTCCTCCGGCAAGGAAAAGTCGGGCGCGGGGGCGCCGACGGGAAGGGGCGATGAAAAGAGCCAGGACATTCTTCCATTCATCATTGCACGCAAACAGCCTGTAGCCATGAGCCGTTAGCTCAGCGCGTGCGCCGGGCAGCCGTCTGAGCGCGTCGCGACGAAGCGTCCACGAATTCGAGCGGCGCACGGAAAAGCTAATGGCCGATTGCCGAAGGTAGCAACTGCAACGTGCTGGCAGGCTTCACGTTCTGAAACTGCATTGGGTAGCTGCGGCCCTGCAGATAGTCGTCCCACTGGTCCCGGTAGTGGCTCGAAAGAATCTGGCCCGATTGCCCCGTCACAATGTTCAGCAGCGATCGGTCCCAATTCCCCAAGTCGGCGTTCATCCGCATGGAAGGCGCCAGAGTTTGCGTGGACTGCTTGACCGTCGTGCCGGATCCGCTCATCGCGACCGGTGCGATGTCGAAATACTTGCCGATCACGGGCACGCGGTGAAACACCGGGTTGGTGATGCCCACGTTCAGATAGGCGCCGTAGCGCCATCGTTTGACGTCCTGGCCGAAACGATTCTTGCCTTCCTCCACGGCGTCCACCAGGGCCCTCAGGAGCATCTGGTTGTAGTCGCGAAACCAGCCTTCCGGACGGTCGCGCAAGAGTTTCTCCACGATCGCGCTGCTTAGCTTCGAGTCGTACAGGCGGCCTTTGCCCGGCGCGGCGGCTTCGGCCACGGACATCCGGACGCGCTGGTACGCCAGCGTCGCCAGCAAAGGCGCGGGCTGGTCTTTTTCCATCCGCCCATCCCATGAGCGCAGCACCGCGACGGCGTCCTCCAGCCCCGGGTTGTGGGCCTGGCGCGCATCGTAGGCCGCCACAAGCTGGGCCGCCAGGAATTTGCTGAGCGCCGAATAGATGTCCATTTGGACACTGAGCAGATCGGGCGCATGCCAGCCGTCGTGCGCCGACAGGCGGTCGCGGATCTGCCGCGCCCGGTACGGCGCCGCGAAATTGCCATTTACGGGGTACGGGTAGCCGGGCGGGAATGGATTCTGATTGGCGGTAGCGATAATGCCGCTCGGCGGGTTATAGACCGAGGGCAATTCGTCGAAGGGGATGTACCCATCCCAATCGAAGTCACCCGACGAACCGTCCACCGGAAGGTCTCCGTTATACCCATGACGCTTGGGCAGGATGCCGGCGGCATGATAGCCGATGTTGCCATCCACGTCGGCATATACGAAATTCGATCCGGGCCCGGGGAAGCGTGCGAGCGCTTGGGTGAAATCCTGCCAGTTCCGGGCGCGGTCGATGTCCAGAATCGGGAACTGAATACTGCCCGCCTGCAACGCCGTCCAGCGCAGCGCCATGCGATCGTTTCCTTCACTCAGAAACAGGGGACCGTGGCGCGTTACCCAAACTGAAAGTTCGGTGGGGTTTTGCCCCTTCACGCGGATGATTTCCCGTTCCTCGCGCGCCACTTCCCACTGGCCGCGATAGAGGTAGCGGCCGGTGCGCGGATCGAGCTTCTCGATGTATAGATCCTGCACGTCAAACTGGAGATTGGTAATCCCCCAGGCGATCCGCTGGTTGTGTCCCACGACGATTCCGGGCGTTCCCGGAAGGGCGACTCCGGAGACGTCCAGGCCCGGCGCCTCGAGGTGCGTCATGAACCAGATTCCCGGCAGCGAATACTCCAGGTGCATATCGTTAGAGAGCAGAGGCTTTCCGGAAGCGGTGTGGCGGCCCGAGAGAGCCCACGCGTTGGAACCGGGTTGGGGTTCTGTTCCGGAGCGGACCGCGAAGAGATAGTTCACCTTCCCGGCATCGCCACCGGCAAGCATTTCGCGCTTGGAGATTTCGTCGCGCCACGTGCTGGTGAGGTTGCGGAACATGTGGAAACAGATCAGCAGGGAATCCACCGCGCTCCAGGGGCGCGGCTGATATTGAAGCAGGGTGAACTCCAGGGGAAGGTTGTGGATATGGGTCGCGATGTAGAAATTGACACCGCGCGCATAGGCGGCAAAAGCGGCCCGGTCGGCTGGCGGCAGGGTGGTATAGGCTTCCTCGGCAATTCGCCGGAACCGGAACCGTCGCGCTTCGCGATCGTTTTCGAGGCCGGCCGCGCCGAGGATCTCCGCGAGATCGCCGCCCGAGAGGCGGCGCAGACCGTCCATCTGAAAGAGCCGGTCCTGTGCCGTAACGTACCCTTGCGCGAAGAGAGCGTCGTCCAGACTGCCTGCGTGAATGTGCGGCGTTCCCAGACGGTCGTACACCACCGACACCATCGCGGATACGGGAGCCTCCAGCGTTCCCGACCTCCGCGGCAGGGGACGCCACACGAACCAGTACGCGGCGCCGGCGGTGGCTACCAGCAGGATCGCGATCACGATGTTGACGAATCGGACAACACGTCGGAGCATGGAGTGAAAACTTATGATAGCGGGAGAAGCGGTGTGCCGGTTGAGAGTGCCCGAAATCGGACAATGGCCGAATCGGTACAGCGGCCGGGAATGGGACTTCCCAAAAAGGAGAATGTGGATTACAATCGGATCACGATTTAAGACATGAGCGCCCACCTGGGATACAGTTCAGGAGGGCGCCCATCTACGTAACGGAGTTAGTTGGTTACCTCTATAGACGTTTGCCCACCCGATTGGTTATGGTTCCGATAGAATTTATTTTCGGGGCCATGTGAATTTAAACCTGTTTCGCTTCCTTCTGGTTGCTTCGCTGATCGCCGTGAATGGGTTTTTCGCGGGCGCCGAAGTGTCCTTGTTATCGGTGCGGCACTCGCGGCTGCGCCAGATGGCGGAAGAAGGCCACGCGGGCGCGCAGGCCGCTCTGAATCTGCTTTCGAACCCCGGGCGGCTGCTATCGGTCACGCAGGTCGGCGTGACTTTGGCCAGCCTGGGACTGGGTTGGGTGGGGGAGGACGCGCTGTACCAAACTTTGGTGCATGCGTTTCATCCGGCCACTACGCCCCTGACGGCTAAGCTGCTGCACGGCGCCTGCCTGGTGGTTTCTTTTCTCACAATCAGCTTCTTTCATGTGGTGCTGGGCGAGGTGGTGCCGAAGAATCTCGCCATCGCCAAAGCGGACCGGCTGGCTGCCCTGGTGGCCCCCGCGCTTCTGTTGTTCTATCGTGTTTCTACTTTGTTCGTTGTGGTCATCGAGCGTTCGGCCGGCGCCATCACCAGCTTGCTCCGTCTGGGCGGATCCCCGGACGCCGGCCATTCGGCCGAGGAACTCAAACTCATCGTAAGTTCCAGCCGCGGACTTGGGTATCTGCCCGAAGCCCAGGAGGACATGATTCACCGGGTGCTCGATTTCGGGATCATCGCGGTCCGCGAAATCATGGTGCCGCGCAACGACATCGTTTCGGTGGAACTCAACGATTCGCTGGACGACGTACTGCGCACCATGGCCGAGTCGCAACATTCCCGGCTTCCGGTCTACGACAAGGATCCCGAGAAGATCGTCGGTGTCCTGCATTACAAGGACCTGCTGCCGGTATGGCAGGAGCGGCGGCGCGCCAACCGCGCGGGCCGGGCTACCCGGCCGTTCCACATCTCGCGGTTGATTCGCCGCCACCTGGTGGTCCCCGAGACCAAACCGCTCTCCCAGATGTTGGAGGAGTTCCGCCAGGGCCATTCGCACATGGCGATGGTGGTGGATGAATTCGGCACCATCGCCGGTATGCTCACCGTGGAGGATGTGCTGGAGCAACTGGTGGGACGGATCGAGGACGAACACGATGAGAAGAGCCAGCCTCTCCCGGTGGAAGCCCACGAGGTGGAGTTGGACGGCGCTACCCGTATCCGCGATCTGGAGACCGAATACGGGATCGAAATCCCCGCCGACGGCGGTTTCGAGACGCTGGCGGGCTTTCTGCTGTTTCGCCTGGGCGAGATCCCGCGCGCGGGGGCGTCGGTGGAATTCGACGGCCGCCGTTACAACGTCCTGGAAATGGACCGCAATCGCATCGCTCGCGTACGGATCGAGAAGTTGTAAGGACACCAGCCCCTGGTTTCAGGCTCCTATGGACCGCTGAAGGCCGATGGTTGAGGCTGCTCTATGATAGGGTAATGCCCAGCAGCAGCCCTTTCTCGAGGCTTACCCGTCGCGAATTGGCGCAATGCCTGGCCGGCCTCGGCGTGGCGTGCGCCTGGCCTGCAAGAATGGAAGCGCAGGCCGGCCGAGCCCAGTTCCAAATGAATGGGGAGACGCTGACGCTCTCCAATCCCCTGGTGGCCATGCGTTGGAGCGCGGCGGCCGGCCGGTTGCGCGCGCTGCGGTTTTCGGATCTGTCCACCCGCCAGGCCGTCCCACTTGCGCCCGATCTGTTTACGCTGGTGCTGGCGGGAGGCCGCGCCGTACGGTCGAGCGAATTGAGCCTGGCGGGGCGCGTGGAATCGGGACGCGTGGCCGGCGATCCGAAGTCCATCCGGCGTGCCGGCCAACGCCCGGGAGTACAAGTATCGGCCACATTTCGCGACGCGGCGTCGGGCGCCACGGTCAAGTGGCGCGCTCTTCTGCTGGATGGGTCGCGCTATCTGCGGCAGGAATTCGAGATTACCTCCGGGGCGCAGGACCTTCCCATCCGCGAGATCGTGCTGTGGGATTGCGACGTCCCCGGCGTCCAGGAAGCCGGAACGGTGAAAGGCTCGCCCGCGGTTGCCGGCCAGACCTGGCTGGCGTTCGAACATCCGCTCTCCACCACCACCGTCGCCGGGTCTCGCGTGCGGTGCGTGCTGAGCCGGCAGTTGCCGGTGCATGCGGGCCAAACGTTTCAGTGCTCCTCGGCAATCGGACGGACGGCGCCGGGACAACTGCGCCGCGGATTTCTGGAATATGTCGAGGACCAGCGCGCCCATCCGTATCGCACCTTTCTGCACTACAACAGTTGGTACGATATCGGCTACTTTTCGAAGTACGACGAAGCGGCCGCGCTCGGCCGCGTCCGGACGTTTGGCAACGAGTTGACCGAAAAGCGCGGCGTGGTGCTGGATTCGTTTCTGCTGGACGATGGGTGGGACGATCCCGCCAGCCTCTGGGGCTTTCACTCCGGATTCCCGCAGGGCCTTACCAACCTGGCGAAGGCCGCCGCATCCTATCATGCGGCCATGGGCTTGTGGCTCTCTCCCTGGGGCGGATATGGCAAACCGAAGCAGGACCGGCTGCGCCTGGAGGCACAGCAGGGCTTCGATATTCAGGACGGCGGCTTCGCTCTCTCCGGCGCGAAATACTACCAGCGCTTCCATGATGTCTGCCTGCGGATGATCTCGGAATTCGGGGTTAACCAGTTTAAATTCGACGGCACCGGAAACGCCGACAAGGTGGTCCCCGGCAGTAAGTTCGACAGCGATTTCGATGCCGCCATCACGCTGATCGCCGACTTGCGGAAGGCCAAACCCGACCTGTACATCAACCTCACTACCGGGACCTATCCATCGCCCTTCTGGCTGCGCTATGCCGATTCCATCTGGCGTGGCGGCGAGGACCACGCCTTCGCCGGAACGGGCGCCTGGCGCCAGAAGTGGATCACCTATCGCGACGCCGACACATTCCGGCATGTCGTGAAGGCCGGCCCGCTCTACCCCATCAATTCGCTGATGCTGCACGGCTTGATTTACGCGGAGCACGCCAAGAACCTGGACACCGACCCGGCCGGCGATTTCCGCAGCGAGATCCGCAGCTACTTCGCCACCGGAACCCAGTTGCAGGAGATGTACATTTCGCCGAACCTGCTGTCTAAGAGCAACTGGGACGATCTGGCGGAAGCCGCGCGCTGGTCCCGCGGGAATGCCGGGACGCTGGTGGACACGCACTGGGTGGGCGGCAATCCCGCCAACCTGGAGATTTACGGGTGGGCCGCCTGGTCTCCGGCCAAGGGGATTCTGAGTCTGCGAAATCCCAGCGACCAGCAGCAGACGCTGACGCTCGACATCGCAGCGGCGTTGGAATTGCCACCGCATGCGCCGCGACGGTATCGGATGTCGAGTCCGTGGAAGAGCGAGATCGGCAAACCCACCCACAATCTGGAAGCGGGCAGCCTGCACGTCTTCCGCCTGGCGCCATTTGAAGTCCTGAATCTGGAAGCCGTCGGAGAGTAGTTGCGCGCCACATCAAGCGTGGCGCGCCATAACGGAAGGCTCGCGGCCAACACGGCTATTGCGACGACTGCCGCTCCGGCCACAATCAGCAGGGCCGGATTCTTCGCCGGCACGCCGAAGACCAGGCTCTTGAGCCATCGCGACGCCGTCCACGCGCCAATCCCGCCAATCGCGATCCCCAATCCGGCAGGCCGCGCGGCGTGTGCCCCGGCCCAGCCGGGAATCGCCGAGCGCTACGCGCCTACCGCCATGCGGATCGCGATTTCCCTGTGCCGCACACCGCCCAGTACCATCGCCAGGGCCGCGAAGATACCGAGCAGGAGTGTGGTGAAGCGCCATCGTTCGAATGGGCGAAGGGACTGAACGGGCACGTCACGATCGAGCGAAGCGACGTGACGCCGCACCGGCGGTATCGACTGTCCGGAGTCGCCCGCCGTGCGGATCATCGCTACTATCGCCCCTGAGGGCTGCCGCAAGTCCCGCTGAGAATGAGATCGCTGCCGGCTTCCGCAGGGTCGGCGCGCCCCGAACGCTGTAACGAAGATCCTTGCAGGAACGCTTCCGTCATACCTCTATATACGGAAGAGGCGAGCGGAAGGTAGGCAGCGAATTTGCCGGCCGCTATGGCAGCACAGCGCGCAAGTCCGCGGCGCGAGGACGCGCCGAGCGGCCGATCCCGGTGTAGTCGAAGCCGGCGCGGATGGCGGCCTCGGCCTGATACGTATTGCGGCCGTCAATCAGGATGCGCGAAGCGGTCAGCGGCGCCAAAGTGGCCAGATCGAGGTTGCGAAACTCCTCCCATTCCGTCACCAGCACCAGGGCGTCGGAGCCCGAAGCCAGCTCCTTCACCGACTCGCAATAGCGGATTTTCAGATCGGGCCACTGCAGCCGGCAGGCCGGCATGGCGATGGGGTCGTACGCCTTCACCCGCGCGCCCATCTGCAGCAGGCGCTCGGCGATGGTCAGGCTCGGCGCATCGCGCAGATCGTCGGTATCGGGCTTGAACGCCAGTCCCATCAGACCGATGGTGCGGCCTTTCAGGATGAAGAGCTTCTCCTGGAGCTTTTGAATCACCGCGACACGCTGCGACGCGTTGACATCGAGCGATGCCTGCAGCAGCCGGCTCTCATAGCCATACTCCCGCGCCGTGTGCAGCAGGGCGTGCACATCTTTTCCGAAACAACTGCCGCCCCAGCCAAGACCCGGGTTCAGGAACTTCGCGCCGATCCGCGAATCCAGTCCGATTCCGGTCATGACCTCCGTGGCTTCGGCGCCCACCCGCTCGCAGATGTTGGCCATTTCATTGGCGAACCCAATCTTCATCGCAAGAAACGCGTTGGCGGCGTACTTGATCATCTCCGCGCTGGTGAGCGAGGTGGTGACCAGGGGCGCGCTGGTGACCGATGCCGGACGCGGCACGCCCGGCGGCGGATCGAAACTCTGCGTGACGATCGGTTCATAGAGTTGCCGCATCAGATCGAGCGTCTGCCTCTCCGCGGCGCCAACCACAATGCGGTCGGGGTACAGCGAATCGGCCACGGCGCTGCCCTCGCGAAGAAATTCGGGGTTGCTGGCGACGCCGAACCGGATGCCGCACCGGCCGCCCGGATGGGTATCGTCTATGCCTTCGCGCACCAGGGTCTCCACCAGGTTCCCGCTGCCCACCGGTACAGTCGATTTGTTGATCACGACGCGAAACCGGGACCCGTCCATGGAGGCGCCGATGCTGCGCGCCGCGGCTTCCAGATAGGCCAGGTTGGCCTCGCCACTGGGAAGCGGCGGTGTGCCCACCGCGATGAAGATCACGTCGCTCTCTCTAGCGGCCTCAGTCAGATCGGTAGTGAAGCGGATGCCGCCGCGCCCGGTGGCGAGAACCAGCAACTCCTCCAGATGAGGCTCATAGATGGTCGATTCGCCGCGTTGCAGCTTGGCGATCTTCGCCGCGTCCGTGTCCACGCACGTGACGTGGTGTCCCAGGTAGGACAGGCATGCGCCCGTCACCGTACCGACATATCCCGTTCCGATTACTGTTACTTTCATGAGAAATGGGGGCCGTGAGCGGCCACGTGTGTTGAGTATAACAAGCCTCGTGGATTCATTCCGGGACCAGGGGTACTGCCGGTTTCTTCCGTGCGGCGGTTTCCCCGAGCTGCCTCGCCAGCCGTGCTATAATTCACTGGTCTACCTGTTCCAAGGACATCAGTGGATTTCTATGCCTAAGCTTAAGACCCATAAGGGTGCGTCTAAGCGGTTCAAGAAAACCGGTACGGGCAAAGTGGTTCGTAGTCACGCCTTTGGCCGGCATATTCTGACCTCGAAGCCGCACAAACGCAAGAAGAAGCTTCACAAGAGTGTGGTTGCCGATCCATCCAATCAGCCCACCCTGAAGCGCATGCTCCCATATTAAGGGAGCGATTCGCGCGGACGGCGCGTGTGGCACGTGCCCGATCCGCCAGTCGATACTGAATCAAATTGAGGAGAGAAAAACGTGCCCAGAGTAAAACGTGGGACTCACCGCCGGGCGGCTCGCAAGAAGACGCTCAAACTGGCATCCGGCTATTTCTTAACCAAAAGCAAGTTGAACCGCGCCGCCCAGGAAGCGGTGGAGCGCGGCCTGAAGTTCGCCTATGTCGGGCGCAAGAATAAGAAACGCGATTACCGGGCACTGTGGATCGTCCGCATCAACGCGGCCTGCCGTGCCGCCGGTATTTCGTACAGCAAGTTTCTGCACGGGCTCAAGGCCGCCGGTCTGGAACTGAACCGCAAGGTGCTGGCGGACGTGGCTCTGCATGACGACTCGGGCTTTCAACAGTTGGTCGCGAAGGCCAAGGCGGCCATGGAGCCGGCATGACTCCGTCCGAGCAGGAATCCGATTCTCTGAGCAATCTGGAAGAACGCATACAACTGGCGGTTCAGCTTGTAGCCCGGTTGCGCAAGGAAAGAGAAGCCGCGCTCGGGGAAGCCGCCGAAGCCAGGGCCGAGAAGGAACGCCTGGCCCAAGAGGTGAAGGCGCTGCAGGCGGACCGCAAACAAGTGCGCACCCGCATCGAAAAGCTGTTGGGACAGATCGACCAGTTGAGCGCCAGTTAGCTGGCCATTCCGGAGAACGCGGGTGGAACCTCCCGATAAACAAGCCGTTCGCGTGACCATTCTGAGCCGGCCGTATGTGCTGCGCACGTCCGGCGATCCGCGCGAGGTGGCCAGAGTCGCCTCCAGCGTCGACGAATTGATGCTCAACATCGCGGCGCGCGCGCCTAACGCCGATTCCACCCATATCGCCGTGCTGGCGTGCATGCATCTCGCCGACAGGCTCCGGCAACTCGAACAGGAGCTTAGCCAATATAAAGAGCACGTGGACCGCAAGAGCGAAGAGTATGCCGGCATGCTGGAGCAGTTAATCGCTTCGGCCCGGGAGGAGTGATGGGTCAGCGGCTGACGCTCGTGTTTCTGAGCGGCCTTGCGGTGTTTGCGGTGTCCGCTTACCAGACGGCGTTTCAAGCCGGGATCGCCACGTGGCAGCGCGACCGCGCAGCCGATCTTACGGCGGATGGCGGCTGGCTGACTGTTGCCGGGCTCTTCTGGTTGCATCCGGGACCCAACTCCATTGGCAAAGACCCGGCGGCCGACATTGTCCTTCCCGACGGCCCGGTGCATGCCGGGGTCTTCACGTTCGACGGCCATCGCGTGACCGTGACTATCGACGGAGCCACGCACGAGGTGAAGCCCGATTCGGCCGATGTGGTTAAGGTGGGCAGGCTGAGCCTGTTCGTGATCCGGCGTTCCGGCAAGTACGGCGTCCGGCTGAAGGATCCCGAGAGTTCCTTCCGCCGGGAGTTCCACGGTCTGGAATACTTTCCGCCTGGCGAAGCCTGGCGCGTGACAGCCCGGTGGGTGGCCGCTCAGCGGAAAATTCCTATCCTGAACGTGTTGGGGCAGACCGAGCCGTCGGAGTGTCCGGGCTACGCGGAGTTCCAATTGGACGGCAAACAGTTGCGCCTGTACCCCATTCTGGAAGAGCCGGACGCCAAGCAACTCTTCTACATCTTTCGCGACGAAACCGCCGGTAAGGAAACCTATGGAGCCGGCCGATTTCTGTACGGCGACCTGCCGCGCGATGGAAAAGTCGTGCTGGATTTCAACAAAGCCTACAACCCTCCCTGTTCCTTCACGCCCTACGCCACCTGCCCATTGCCGCCTCCCGAGAACCGGATGGCCGTGCGAATCGAAGCCGGGGAAAAGAAGTACGGCCATTGAGCCCAGGCCTTCACCCGTTCACTGGATGGAAATGGGAAACCGGAAGCTATCTCCGGGCGCCAATACATCTCGCAGAGAACGATCCAGATTGGCCAGCGACCCCTCGATCCCTTCACCGCCGGATGGCGAAAGCGCCGCGCTGTGAAGTTCCAGGAAAATCCGCACCACTTCCGGATCCCGCCAGCCGCGGGCCGTCTCTTCGCGAAGAATCCGGATCGCCTTGCCGGTATCGCAGGCTGGGCGGTATGAGCGCGGATTCGTCAACGCATCGTAAATGTCCGCCACCTGCAGAACGCGCGCCAGCAACGGAATCTCTTCCCCCTTCAGGCCATCGGGATAGCCCGAACCATCCCACCTCTCGTGGTGGTGGCGAATGATGGGCAGAACCGCGCTGAGCGATTTCAGGTAACGGCAGATCTCCTCGCCTTGGGTGGTATGTCTGCGCATCGTCACCCACTCCTCACCTGTCAGCGCCCCTGGTTTCAGCAGAATGGAATCGGGAATTCCCACCTTGCCGACATCGTGCAGGTACCCGCCGAGGTACAGCGACACCAGGCTGTCGCGATCCAAGCCCATACGGATTCCGAGAGCGACCGCCAGGTAGGCCAACCGTTGGCAATGGGCTCCGGTGTGTTCGTCCCGCTGCTCCACCGCCAGCCCCAAGGCAAGCATCGTGGCCTGCATTTCGTCGGTGGTACATTCCCTGAACTCATGCGTGGCCGGCATAATGTCTCCACAAGATTTATCGGCCGATCACCGAAAAGAACTAGAGGCTCCTAAAAGAAAAACCCGGACGGTCTTAGTTCGGAGGTCCCCGGCAGGGGTATCGGTCTACCCTCACCACGCCGATGGGCGCCACGCCACCCAAGCTGAGAATTTGTCGGTCAAGCGCCCACCAAATCGACAGTCCCATGAAACGTACTCGCTTCTGGCCGATGGCCCTGCTAGGGGGCGCGCTGGCCTGCGCCGCCGGCGCTCAACCGGCGTATCAGATTCAAACCATTGCAGGAAGTTCCCTTACCGGAGATGGTGGTCCCGCCACCTCCGCGCAACTGGGAAACATTCAGGGAATTGCCACGGATCGTCTGGGAAATCTGTACCTCTCGGATACGGACAATCACCGCATCCGTAAGGTCGCAACCAATGGCGCCATCACCACCATTGCGGGAATCGGAACCCCGGGATTCTCCGGAGACGGCGGCCCCGCCACCGCTGCGCAATTGAACCTTCCCTACGGACTGGCGGCCGACCTCTCCGGAAATCTCTACGTGGCCGACCTGGGGAACAACCGCGTGCGGTGCATCTCACCGGACGGCTCCATTCGGACGCTCGCCGGTGGCGGCGCCGTCCCTTCGGCGGCCGACGGCGGTCCGGCCACCAGCGTTCCCCTGCTCACCCCTCGCAATGTGGCCACCGACGCAGCCGGAAACCTGTACATCTCCGAATTCTCCGGCCACCGAGTCCGCAAAGTGACCCCCGACGGCAATATCTGGACCGTCGCAGGCACGGGCATCGCAGGCTACTGGGGCGACGGTGGGCTGGCCACCAACGCGCAACTGGCCTTCCCAGCCGGGCTGGCCGTGGACCGCAACGGAAACCTGTACATCGCCGATTCCGGGAACCAGCGTATCCGCCGAATTCTGCCCGGCAACATTATGTCGACGGTTCTAGGAGGATCGCCCGCCACGGAGTTGTTCACGCCGATCGCCGTCGCCGTGGACAGCAATACCACCATCTACACCGCCGATAGCACCAACATCGTCCGATCCTATACGTTGGCTGGAGTCTGGAGCGCGATGGCCGGAACCGGGGCGCCGGGCTACTCGGGCGATGGCGGCCCGGCCGCATCCGCTCAACTCACCGCCGTTCACGATCTGGCCGTGGCCCTGACCGGGGTTCTGTACATCGCCGACTCCGTCCGCGTGCGGTCGATCAACCAGTCGCTCATCATCCACACCGTGGCGGGCGATGGTTACCTTCACGCCATCGGCGACGGCGGTCCGGCCACCTCCGCCCAACTCTATCTGCCTTCGGCGATAACCCTGGATTATGCGGGCAACCTCTTTGTCGCCGACACCGGAACCGAACGCGTGCGCCAGGTAACCCCTTCGGGCATCATCGTCACGGTGGCGGGGACGGGTGTCGCGGGTTACCAAGGGGACCAGGGACCGGCCTCGGCGGCCCTGCTGAACGCGCCCGGCGGCGTGGCCATCGATTCGGCGGGCAACCTGACGATCGCCGACACCGTCAACCAGCGCATCCGCAAAGTGACTGGCGGCGTCATCTCCACCGCGTTGGGTACGGGAACCGCCGGAACCTCGCCGGAGAACACCGCCGCGCTCCAAACCACGGTGCGCAGTCCCGCCGGGATCTGCTTCGACCTCGCAGGAAATCTGTATGTAGCCGATACGCTGAACAATCGGGTACTGCGTTCGCCTCTAGGCGCGTTGGTGGTGACCGAGGCCGGCAACGGAGCCCCCGGCAGCCAGGGCGACGGAGGCTCCGCGCCCACGGCACAGCTCGATATGCCCGCCGCCTGCACGGCGGATGCGGCCGGGAATCTCTATATCGCCGATACCGCCAACAACGGCATTCGAAAAGTTACCCCCGCGGGGATCATCGGCACTGTGGCGGGCACGGGCTCGCCTGGAGCGTCCGGCGACGAAGGTCCCGCCACGGCGGCGGCCTTGAGCTCTCCGCGCGGCGTCGCTGTGGACGGCAATGGAGACATCTTCATCGCCGATACCGGGAATCACAAGATCCGCATGGTCACCACGGATGGCGTCATTCACAACATCGCGGGTCAGGGCACGGCGGGATTCGCGGGCGACGGCGCAGCGGCCCTGTCGGCCCAACTCAATTCTCCCGCCGGCCTTTTCGTGGATGGCTCCGGGGATGTGTATGTGGCCGACTCCGGAAACAACCGCGTCCGCCGTCTGGTTCCCGGACCCGCGCTGGTGGTCGTGACGCCGGTAGGGCCATCGCTTCCTCTTCCCGCGGTTGTCCAGAACGCCGCCAGCCAGACTACGGGCGCAGTGGCTCCGGGCGAACTGGTCACCATCACCGGAGCCGGGCTGGGTCCCGAATCGGGAGTGGCCGGACTCTTCAATTCCGCCGGACTGGTGGCCAACCTGGTGGCCGGCACGCAGGTACTTTTCGACGGTGTGCCGGCGCCCGTATTCTACACCGAGTACAGCCAGGTCACCGCGCAGGTACCCTACACCGTCGCGGGAAACGCCACCACCCAAATTCTCGTGCAGTACCTGGGCAACACGGCCGGCGCCGCCGCTATCCCGGTAGCCGCTGCCGCTCCGGGAGTGTTTCCGCAGGTCCTGAATCAGGACGGCTCGGCCAATTCGGCCGCGAACCCGGCAACTCGCGGTTCTACCGTTATCCTCTCGGCCACGGGAGAAGGCTTGAGAAACGACGCCAACACTACCGGCCTTCCCGCGGCCGCTCCCTACGCCTGCCCTACGCAGCCCGTGGTGCTTACCATTGGCGGCGCGATAGCGTCCATCGCCTACTCCGGCGCCGCTCCCGGATTGGTGGGGGTCTTGCAGGTGAATGCCGTGGTCCCCTCCGACCCGCCATCGGGCCAGGCGGTCGTGGTCTTGACCATCGGCGCCGCGAGTTCCGCGCCCGTCACAATGTGGGTGCAGTAGCGCGTCGCCTCCTTCTGCCTGCGGCTACAATGGAACCATGCCGGAAATCTTAACCATTGCCGGCCGCGAATTCCCTTCGCGGCTCATCGTCGGAACCGGAAAATACCGCAGTTTCCAGGAAATGCAGCGATGCCACGAGGCCTCCGGGGCGGATATGGTCACAGTCGCGGTGCGCCGCGTGAATCTCACCGACCGCACCAAGGAATCGCTTCTCGATTACATCGACCGTTCCAAGCTGTTCATCCTGCCCAATACCGCCGGCTGCTATACCGCCGACGATGCCGTGCGCACCGCCATGCTGGCCCGCGAAGTCGGGCTCTCCAATTGGATCAAGCTCGAGGTGATCGGTGACGAAAAGACCCTGTTTCCCGACAACGCCGGCCTGCTCGAGGCCACCCGCACGCTGGTGAAAGAGGGCTTTGTGGTACTGCCATATACGAATGACGATGTGGTGAACGCGCGCCGCCTCATCGATGCCGGAGCCGCCGCGGTCATGCCGCTGGCTGCCCCGATCGGATCGGGTCTGGGCGTCCAGAATCCCACCAATCTGCGGATCCTGCGTGAAATGATCACGGAGGTGCCCATGATCGTGGATGCCGGCGTCGGCACCGCGTCGGACGCCGCCATCGCCATGGAACTGGGCGCCGATGGAGTGCTGATGAACACCGCCATAGCCGCCGCCGACGATGCCGTCAAGATGGCCCGCGCCATGAAGCTTGCGGTCGAAGCCGGACGACTGGCGTGGGAATCCGGACGCATGCCCAGAAAGCTTTATGCCAGCGCCAGCAGTCCAATGGCCGGCGTCGTGGGCTAATAGCCTAATAGAAAGTTAGGTGCTTCACCGCCGCCGCGGCAATCAAGGCATCGCCCAGTTCCGTCGCGTGGCTCTTTCTGTAGCGTCTAAGGTAGTCGCCTGCCAGACGGCCCGTTGCCGCGGCGAAGGCCGCGGACCACCGCCGCCGCATCTGGCGTCTCCGAGGTTCCCTTGCGAATTCCGATGAACGCTTGCATCGCCTCCATCCGCTGGCCGTAATTCCCGACGTAGCGTTCGCGGACAGCGATACGAACTAACTCGGAGACAGTGGTTTGTTGGCTTCTTGCACGAGCGCGGAGCGTACCCCAGAGATCGTCGTCAAAATAGAGCTGCGTCCGCCTCATGATCTATAGAGTACACCGCCGTCGACCGCCCGCCATGAGGCGGCTGCTCATCCAAGTGCCGGAAGGAGTACCATGACGAGAGACTGGTCGTTATCTCCTGCCAGCGGCAAGTGCGCCCGATGGTCTATCTGGAAAAAGCTCCGAGTCCGATTCTGCGTTCGTGGATCAGGTCGCTCTGGTACTGTCGCGCCCCCGGCATTGCTCATGGCAGGGAACGGGTTTTGCCCAATGGCTGCATGCAGATCATCCTCAATCTTTCCCGCGATTATCTGACCGGCTGCGGCGAAGATGGAGGGGCGGCAGGGCGGCTTGCGCAAGCCATTATCGTGGGCGCGCGAGCGCGGTATGAAGTGGTCGATACGGGGGACATGGAAGAGCTCGCCGGTATCGTCATCCGGCCCGGAGGCTTTTCGGGGCTCTTCCGCGAGCGCGCCGACTTATTGTTTGAGCGCTCAATCGCCCTGGACGACATTTGGCGCTTGCCGCGGCTTATGGAAACCATCCGCGCAGCTCGGACACCGGTCGAGACGCTCACGACTCTCGACTGCCTTCTGCAAGGACTTGTCCCTGAAGGCGCGCGGCGTTCCGAACTGGTCGATCATGCCCTGCATCTGTTCCGGAGCAAGGGCCTCGGCGTTGCCGGCTGCGCCCGGTCTATTGGGGTAAGCGATCGCCGGCTCTCCCAGGTTTTCCGGGAAGAGACCGGTATGCCTCCGAAGATGTGGCTCCGCGTTCAGCGTTTTCAGGTTGCGGTGCGGGCTCTTCACAAAAAAGTGGACATACCCTGGGCAACCCTGGCGCTCGAATGCGGTTATTACGACCAATCCCATTTTGCCAATGACTTCCGGGCGTTCTCCGGCATCGACCCCACCACCTATTCCGTACAGCGCGGCTGCTGGCAGAATCACGTTGCCATCCTCTAGTTCCGATTTCTCCAAGCCAGTCGAAGTCTCCCCATGGCACTATGACGGATATGGAAAACTATTCAAAAAACTGCAAGTCCACCGTGATCCCTGGGCTCCGCTATCAAAACGCACCCGCCATGATCGAGTGGCTCTGCGGGACGTTCGGGTTTGAGAAACAGGCCGTATACACCGGCCCCAACGGCGCCGTGATGCATGCTCAGCTCACCTTCGGTAACGGCATGATCATGGTCGGCTCCGTCGACAATGGGACGCAGTCGTCATCCCTGTTGAAGCAACCGGATCAGATCGGCGGCATGGAAACACAAGCTCCATATCTGGTCGTCTCCGATTGCGATGCCCTGTATGCCGGGGCCAAGGCGGCTGGCGCGAGGATGCTGACCGCCCTCGAAGAGAAAGAATATGGCGGCAAGGCATTCACGTGCAGCGATCCCGAGGGACATATCTGGCACTTAGGCACGTTCGATCCGTGGGAGCCGCAAAAGGGATAACCGCCCCCCGCCAAAATCGAATCCGAGCACGGCCCTTACTCGTCGAGAGGATGAAGCAGAGCGCCAGCAAGCAGTCGTTGCCAGTGAATCCGTCGCTTGCCTTGGAAGGTATCCCGCCGGAGACATTCGAATACCGGCTGGGGTCAGGTAAAGCGCGAATCCGACCCGAACCGGGAAGACGACCCCGGCTACATCATACGGCTGGTAGGCCAAGTGGTTCGCGTGAGCGTCGCGACCGCGCAAATCATAAGATCGCTTCCGCGTTATTTATGACGGCGACGCCACTTCCACCTGTTTCTTGAGCGTCCATCCGAGCCGCGGCGACGCGGCGTAGACCCTCTTGGCTTTCGTTCCGTGTCAAACGGTCATGCGGCGAAAGCAGTGTAAGCGGTTCCAGGATGTCCTCGCCGCTCTTAATCATCGCAGCCAACACCGGCAACGCGATCGATTTCACCTTTCGGATCGCCTCGTCTTGGGTGGCGCCGTACGCGGGAACCCATGCCGGGTGTTCACAAATCTGGCCAATCCGCGCCTAGTTTTCTGATTTCGGCAAGGAGAGAGGTTTTTGGGAGGCGGAGCGGACGCGGACTAATCGACGTTGCAGAAGTTGGAAAGACTTGTGGCTGATGGTGGGATTTCGACGTAGCGCAGAGTCATGTTAGCGGTGCGATGGCGCAACAACTTCATCAGAGCTGGCAAGCTGACGCCGGCGCGCCGCATCGCTGTGGCGTAGGTATGGCGCATCTGGTGGGGCACAATGTGAGCGGAGATTCCGGCTTGAGCAGCGGCGGCGGATAGCGCGGCGCGCGACTGCTGGCAGAGCGCTGTGGGGCCTTGGGACGAGGCAAGAGAAACTCCGGCGGAGCGGCCGGCGGTAGAGTGCGCAAGTAAAAGAGCCGGGCGATGAGGGTGCGAACCTGCTCATCGACCGGAATCCAGCGTTCGTTGGGAAGCTTGCCCACCGGGACGTGCAAGGCCCACTGGTCGCCGCTCAGATGTCGCAGGCAGTCGGGAGAAAGATCCACTGTCTCGCCGATTCGCGTGCCGGTCAAGCGGGTGAGCAGCAGTGCGGAGGAGAGCCGGTCGTTGCGCAGGCGCAGTTGCGCTTGGAGGCGGCCATCGTCTTCCGGGGTGAGAGGCCGCGACTCCTAAGTATCGGAATTTACGCTGAAAAAGAATCCCACCTCTGCGTTTGGAACATTGGCCGGTAAACTGGTCACAAGAATCTGAGACCAAAAAGTCCTTTGCTTCCTTTCCCGTCCCGCCCCGGCCGCCAGTCTCCAGCCTGCCTCCGTGCTATTGCTGAAAGCGTAAGGACCCATGCTGTTCATCATCAAGACCGTCCCTTCCCGGCGCTCCGGGCGAATTCCAGCGCAATCCCCCACACAAAGATACCAAACGAACCCAATTTCCAGCCGCAACCCAACAAACGGCACGAGTTACGCCTTGGGAAAACGAACCCATCGGAAGCCCCCGCCACCCGGCCGGTCCCGCTTCCTCGCGGGTTCCCTCCGCCGCCCGCAAGTCGGGGACCTACCCCGCTCTCGGCTGTGTTACTATTCCGTTTTAAAATCTCCGTTGATCGATTAGCCAGGGAGCCAACTTCGTGAAAGTTTACGAGAGCAAGGACATTCGGAACGTCGGTCTGGTGGGCCACGGCGATTCCGGTAAGACGACGCTCACCGCCGGGTTGCTGTTCACCGCTCGGGCCACAGATCGCCTGTTGCGCGTCGACGAGGGCAACACCATCACGGATTTTGACGACGATGAAATCCAGCGCAAGATCACCATTTCCACCGCCATCGCCACCGCCGAGTGGAAAAAGGCGAAAATCAACCTCCTCGATACTCCCGGCTACAACATCTTTATTAACGATACGCGCGGCGCGCTCGCGGCGGCCGACGCCGCGCTGGTCCTGGTGGATGGCGTCGCCGGCGTGGAAGTGCAAACCGAAAAGGTCTGGGCCTTTTGCAACGATTTCAACCTGCCCCGCGCCATCGTCATCAATAAGCTCGACCGGGAACGCTCCGATTTCGGGCGCACTCTCGAAAGTGTCCAGGGCCATTTCGGCCGCACGGCCGTCCCCATCCAGATCCCCATCGGTGGCGAACGCGAGTTCAGCGGCGTGGTCGACCTGATCCGCATGAAATCATACACCTATACCGCCGCGGGCGATGGAAAAGGCAAGGAGGGCGACATCCCCGACAATCTCGCCGAGGCGGCCCAGAAGGCTCACGAAGCGCTGGTGGAAATGGTGGCCGAAGGCAACGACGCCCTCATGGAGGAATTCTTCGACAAGGGTACCCTCCCGGTCGAACACATCGTCGATGGAGTCAAGCTGGCAGTCCGCGAACTGCGCATGTTCCCGGTGTTGTGCGCCTCCGGGCTCAACAACGTCACCTCCGACCTGATCCTGAACTTCATCGCTGAGAACCTCCCGGCCCCCACCGAACGGGAACCGGCCGCGGTGCTGGGTTCGGGCGAGGGCGCCACGAAAAAGGTCGCCGAACACGACCTCTGTTCCCTGTTTGTCTTCAAAACCACGGCCGACCCGTTCGCCGGACGAATCACCTATTTTAAGGTGATGACCGGCATCGTGAAGAACGACGCCAATCTCAATAACGTGAACCGCGGCGCCACCGAGCGGCTGGCCCATCTCAGCAGTCCCCAGGGCAAGACGCTTGTGCCGGCCACCGAACTGCAC
>Ga0182018_10001836_pt1 | contig 22929 bp, 29 predicted proteins | sample 812P2MmetaG_FD_120490 | JGI IMG/M metagenome (GOLD analysis project Ga0182018, IMG submission 120490) | Permafrost microbial communities from Stordalen Mire, Sweden - 812P2M metaG | ecosystem: Environmental > Terrestrial > Soil > Wetlands > Permafrost | place: Sweden: Stordalen | collected...
CATGCCCGAAACCCTCGACGTCACCCCTTACATCGGCCGCACGGCCAGTCTCTCCGGCGTGATGCACCGCGTGGTCGGACCCGACCCCAACAAACCCGGCGGCGCGATCCTCGCGGTTGGCGACCGGCAGTTCCCCACCAGCGGCGACACGCTGCGCCGCTACTTCACCACCTGATCCATCCGGGCGTGGTGTGGAGCGGCTACGGGAACTGCACCCGCCCGGTGATTGGAACACCAGTCTACTGATAGTCGCCGCGCAAATAGCCAGTCAAATTCCGGCTTTTTTGTTGTTCTGTTAGCGTAATAGTGGTATAACGTCTCCGTTACCACCTACCACGGAACCCCGGCCAAAACGGCCACCCCGCCGCTACACCGGAGACACCCCAAATGACTGACCGCTCTAACCGCATGACGCAAGCGGAGCGCATCGCCGCGCGCCAGGACCGCCTCGACGCCCGAACCGACCGGCTCCGCGCCGAAGCCACCAGCCAGTTCCGCCGCGCCGACGCCGCGGTCGATGGCATCCCGTTCGGTCAACCGATCCTCGTTGGCCACCACTCCGAAAAGGGCCACCGACGCGCGCTCGCGAAATGCCACACGGCGATGCGCGCCGGCATCGCCGCCAGCGACGCCGCCAAGGAAATCGCCTCGATCAACCCGTCCATCGCCGTCCTGGTCACAGACGCGGACGGCCCGGAGATCCTTCGCGAGCGGATCGCCAAGGCCGAGGCCGACCAGGCCACGTGGAAAGCCATCAACGCCATGGTCCGCAAAAACGACCGCGCGGGCCTCGCCGCCGCCGGTGTCGGACCCGCGACGATCGAGGAACTGTTTAAGCCACAGTGGGGCACCAGCGGTCCGCTTGGCATCCCGGCGTACCGGCTCGGCAACAACAACGCCAACATCCGCCGCATGCGCCTGCGGCTCGCGGAACTCGATGCCATCGCGAAGCTGCAGGACAAGGAACGCATGGTCGGCGACGTGCGCGTGGTCGAGGATGCCGACGCCATGCGGCTGCGGCTCCACTTCCCCGGCAAACCGGCACCCGACGTCATCGCCAGGCTCAAAGGAAGCGGCTTCCGCTGGGCACCCTCCGAACGCGCCTGGCAGCGTCAACTCACCAACAGCGCGCGCTACGCCATCAACTACGTGCTCGGCACGCCGGACCCGGCCCCCGCGCAGGCGCAGGAAGGCTGACCCGGACCCGCGTTCCCGGCGCCGGCTCACCGCCGGCGACCGGAGCGCGCGCGAGTAAAGCCACAATAAAAATGCGCCGCGGTTGCTTTTTACTTGGTGCGGTATCGTATCGATGCTATAAGATACTCAGTTACCACTTACTCAAAAGGCCAGTCCGATGCGTTACCTTTTCTCCTGCGACAGAAAAACCCGGACCCGTAAGTCCTACGCTGACCGCACCGGAATGTCCTCTCGCGCCAGCGTCACCCTCGCGGCGGCCGTGATCGTGAAACCCGAGTCATTCGAAGACGACAACGGCAACACGATCCGGGTCTGGAAGTCCTCGGAAATGTCCTCCTACTCAAATTCAGACATCGCCTCGACCCTGGTCAACCGGGTGGCGGTGGAACCCAACGAAATGCTCGGCACGGTGCCGCCCTCCGCGATCAAGTATTGCGTCACCAAGGGCTGGCTCATCCCCAACGCCGACAAGACCCTCTACCGCATCACGCTCAAGGGCGCGATCGACCTCGACCTCCCGCTCTACTTCAAAGGCAAATTCAACGGCCGCAAAATCCCGTTCGCGGCAGCACCTTCGGCCAGCGTCAGCAACTAATTCCTTGCTCCGCCGGAGCAACGTCCATGACCGCTCCCCTGATCTCGGTCCCCATCACCAAAACCCAGCGCCTGCGCGAATTCATCGCCGCCGGCGACTGGCCCAGAGCGCTCAGCCTGGCGAACACGTTCCGCCACCTTGGCCCGCACCGCGACACCATCCGCCTCGCGCATGAGTGCCGCGTCCACCCTCGGTTCTACCGCGGCCTCGGCCGCGATCCAGAAGCCGTCACCGCCGCCGGCATCGCGGCGCTCCAACAGCTTTACCCCGAAAGGCAAGATAAATGACCATGCTCCGACAACTCGCCCTTAAATGGCGCGAGCGGCAATCCGCCCTCGGCTACAAGGGCAAGAAAGCCGAGGCCGCGGTGTTCGAGTACTTCATCGGCGCCAGCGCGGCCTTGCAACTGTCCGGCCATGCGGACGCTGAACACGTCGCCACGTGCGCCGCGCTCATCCTGTCCACCGCGCCGTTCCCGCTCGCCACCGTCGAGCGATGGGCGACGGCCGATCTCCCCGAGGCACAGCCCGCGACTGAAACGGCCGCGGCGCCAACGGAGCAAGCAAAATGAACAACGTCCCTACCACGGAACAAGTCGCCGCGTTGCGCGCCGTCGCGTCCGCCATCATCGAGGCGGTCCGCGCCGCCGGACCGATGGGTGCCCCAGGCGGCGTGATCTACGCCGCGCTGATGTCCAACGGCTGCACCCTCGCGCAGTACGAAAGCATCATGAGCGCGATGGTCCGCTCCGGAAACCTCACGCGCCACGGCGACCTTTACCGCGTCGCGTCAAAATCGACCCCTGCCACAGCCGAAACAAAGGAGGCATCACATGCCTAGCTTTTCCGTCGTCATCACCGAAACCGTGATCGTCCGCTACAAGGCGATCGCGGTAACGGCACCGGACAAGGCCGGAGCGATCAACGCGGCCGACCTGGTCCGCTGCGACGGCGAACTCGACGATCCCGAGGTTGAACGCGTCCAGGACGTCACCTTTGAGGTCTCGCTGCACCAACCCGCCACAGCCGCGCCGGACGCCACTGGACCGGAACTCTACGTCACCGGCGCCGGCCTCGAGGCGATCAACGCCACCGGCCAGCCGAGCGAGGCCTGAGCCATGGCCAGGGATTTGGACGACTTCTCGCAACTCGCGTTGCTTGAAGACCTGAACGCCGCAGGCGGCGAGGCCCTGACCGCGCTGGAAGAAAACCGCCTCGCCGACGTTCGCACCAACCTCCGGGCGCTGCTCGATGCGATCCGGGAGGAAATCGACGCGATCGAGCAACGACCACCCGGTTAGCCCTCAACCTCCTTTCCCTACCACCGGAGAAACGAAAATGTCCGTCGTCAACAAGGCCGTCCGCGCGCCCGCGTTCCGGACCTTCACTCTCGCTCAAATTGAAGAAGCCAGCGCCGATCAAAACGGCCTGTGCCTCGCCTGCGGCGCCTCGCGAGAATGTTGCGAGCCCGACGCCCGGAAATACCTCTGCGACAACTGCGGCCAGCATCAAGTCTACGGCGCCGAGGAAATCGTGCTGATGGGATTGATGCGCTAGTTCGCTATCACACTAGCTTGCTATCACGCTACCGATCCCACTTTCCCTCCCTACCACGAGGCTCCCCATGAAACCCGTCAAGACCAGGATTCCAGCCGACGTGCTGGCGATCCTCGCCCGCAGCACGATCACCGGCAACGTCCTGGTGCTGCCCGAACAACTCGACCGCGAAACCTACCTGCGCGTCGCCAAGACGCTGACCGCGGCGCGCGGCAAATGGGACCGCAAGGCCAAGGGCCATGTGTTCCCCTTCGACCCGCGCGAACTCATGGCCGACGCGGTTGAAGCCGGCGCCGTCGTCGATGCCAAAAAGACCCTGCAATTCTTCGAGACGCCGCCCGCCCTGGCCCGGCGCATGGTCGACCTCGCCCAGATCGCGCCCGGCAACTCCGCTCTGGAACCCTCGGCCGGCACCGGCCGCATCGTCCGCGAGCTGCTCGCCGCGCGCGCCGAGGTCCGCGCCGTCGAGGTCGAACCCGCCAACGTCGCAGCGCTGCGCGCGATCGGCGGCGACGGCGTGCTGCAGGTCAACGAGATGACGTTCGAAGACTTCAGCGCCTTCGCTCCGACATGCGGCGCCCTCTACGACGCGGTGGTGATGAATCCCCCGTTTTCGCACGACCGCGACAGCGACCATATCCGCATGGCCTGGAAGCATTTGGCCCCTGGCGGTCGCCTGGTGGCGATCTGCTCCGAAGGCCCGTTCTTCCGATCGGACCGTGCCGCCGCGTCGTTCCGCGAATGGCTGGGCTCGATCGACGCCTACACCGAAAAGCTGCCGCCCAACACGTTCCGCGACGCCGGTACCGGCGTCGCCACCCGCCTGATCGTCGCCACCGCCCCAGGCACCCGGTTGGAGCACATGCGCGATCGCGAACCCGAACCCGAGGCGACCGTCCGGAGCATCCCGCTGCGCGAGATCGACCCCGACCCCGACCAGCCGCGCAAGACGTTCACCCCATCGGAACTGAGCGAACTAGCCGCCTCCATCCGGGCCAACGGCTTGCTGCAACCGATCACGGTCCGGGCGGGTGGACCAAACGGCTACCTGATCGTCGCCGGCGAGCGCCGCTACCGTGCCCACCTGGTCAACCGCGCCGCCACCATCCGCGCGATCGTCATCGAGCCGATCGACACCGCCGACGTCAGGGTCAAACAGATCATCGAGAACGACCAGCGCGCCGATGTGCCCCCGCTCGAACAGGCCCGCTCGTATCAGGCGCTGATGGACGAACAGGGTTGGACGCCGGCCGAACTCGGCCAGCGGATCGGCAAGGCCGCGCTCCGGATCACCGAGCGGACGGACCTGTTAAAGATCGCCCCCGAGTACCAGCAGCTTCTGGCCAGCGGCAACCTCCGGCCGTCCGAAGGCACCGAACTGGCCCGGCTCTCGCCTCGCGGCCAGGTCACCTTGTTCAACGCCATCCGCGCCGGCTCCTGCAAGAGCTACGGCGACCTCCGCGCCTCCGCTTCCGCGCTGGTCAACGCCGAGGCCCAACTGACCCTGATGCCGCCCGACGCGCCACCGCCGCCCAGCGACGAAGACAGGCGGTTGGCCAGCAGCTTCGAGGCCAACGTCGAACGCATCGCGCTCATGCTGCACACCAGCATCCACGACAACCAGATCGTCGCCGTCCGCAAGGTCAGCCCACATCGCGCGGGCAATCTGGCGGACCTGTTCGGCCAGATGCAAAAGGATCTGCGGCGGATCGAGATCGCGCTGCGGGAAGCAGCGATTCAGGAGAGTTTCCTCGCCGCCTGACAGTTGCGCGGCCGGGGCCAGTTTCCTCCCCCCGGTCGCGTAACCCCCCCTCCCCAATTCCGCGGTAGGTAAAATTACACCCATGCACGGTCCCGGGAGGTGCGAGCGGGGGGGTTGAAACCCCCTATACCTAAACCTAAGGTGGGCCGACCATTCGGGTCATGGAGCAAGCAGACGCCGAAGCTCCGACTTGGCATAGCGCAACCTTGCGTGCCATCGTCGCGCCAGGAATCAGTTATACGGCGGGTCCGCTGCCGGGAGTAAGGTCTCATAACGTCCTCATTTTCGACGTGTCTAATTGCCAGAAAGGCATGAAAATGGCATCTCCCACGTCTGAAGACTTTCTGGTCGCCAGCGCAATGGCCTACGCGGAAAGCTTCAACAATATCACGCTCGACGGGCTTCCAGGTCAGGCCGAGTCAGTTGATCCGTCAGCCGCGCAATGGAACATTTTGGACTATACGACTACCGCCGAGTTACAGGACGGCCTCTACGGGGTTGCCTACTATTCAAGCCAGACCGACCAGGCGATTATCGCTTTCGATGGCAACATACCATCGACAACGAGCAGCACACAGTTGTTTGGACCTCTGCTTGGTCTGGTTCGTCAGGTCAGTCCGAGCCAGATCCCGGCCTTCGTTGACGCGGAGACCTTCGCCGAGCAGGTCGCTGTCTACGCGTCCGACGTTAATATCCCGCTCAACCAGATTTACGTCACGGGGAATTCGATCGGCGGCACCGAGGCTGAATATTTGGCAACTCAGTTGGGTCTGCAGGGCATGACCTTCGGTGGTTCCGGTCTGCCAGGGTACAGCGGGACCCAACTACAGCCCCCGGTCATTGACTACGTGGACACTGCCGACCCGATCGCCAACCTGGCGTCGGATACAACTCAGAGCACCGGCGCTCTCAACAATTTTGCTCATGCGGGCCGAGTTATCGAGGAGCAGTCCCCAATCGGTGGCTCGGTTCTAGAACTATTTGGTAACGAGCTTGTAAATGCGTCGACCTTGTTGGCCAATCCTCAGGCGCTTAGTCTTCTTTCACTGACTAAGCTTTCGAAGGCAGTCGGCCAATTTGTCGTGCACACTGACATTGATATTCTGCTGTCAAAGCAATACGGTTCGTTGACGAATTATGCCAATGACCTGCACCTTCAGATGCCGACACTGACATTTGCCTCGGCGCTCGAGTCGTCTGCTGGCATTTCGATGCTAGACGGACCTGGATCCGTGGTCGCGGCCTCCAACGGACAGCTCCCAAATTCTGATGTCGGTATCAACTCGGAAACAGTAGATCCCGTCGCCGCTGCTCTGGGGCTCGATCCTCTGGAAATCCTGGAGAGCCTCGATGACCAACTTGGGGCAGCAGGTGACGCGGATCTCGAGCAGGCAACGGTTATCAATGCCGACAGCGCGGAGTCACCCTATTATTCAGTATCGATCGATACATCTGGTGCGTCACCCATCGTCACAGTTGTTCAAAATGCTGCTATATCGTTCGTGGATGATTCCGAGGATTTGCCCCTGGACCCCGGAACTGCGGTTATCACCTTGGACGCCACGTCCGGCCAACCTGATATTGAAGCCTATACGGATACCACGACCGGGCTCACGACCCTGTTTCTGCCCGGCGGTAACGCGAGTGCGAATGCCGCAGACCTCACGATTGGTGAAGCGAGTGATCTGGTACTGATCGGTGATCCGACAGTTTATCAAGGAACCATCCTCAGTTTCCTTGCGGGTGGCACCATCGATATGTTGGGCATCGGCACCGCGACCAGTGCCACACTTGGCACCAACAATATGCTGACGGTGACAGGGGGTAGCAGCCCGATCACTCTCAATCTCGGTTCAACTCAGTACACCACCAATAGCTTCCTCATCGCACCGGATGGCAGCGGAGGCACAGAGATTACCGCCGAGGACAACACGCAGCCGATCGCCTTCACCGGCATCAGCGAAACCCTGTTGGTCACGAACCCCGCTAACCTGACCGGAGCAATCAGCGCGTTCGCTCCCGGTGACATCATCGACCTCGCGGGTATTGGCACAGCTACCGGTGCCGTCCTCGGAAACAACAACATACTCACCGTGAATGAAAGCGGTGACACTTCTCTTTTGTTGCAGCTGGACCCATCTCAGACGTATGCCCCCAACGAATCCTTCCTAACCACTTCAGACGGTAACGGCGGTTCATTAATCACACCTTATTCAGTTACCATGACCGCCGGAGTAGAACCTCAAATCGTCAACGATGCAGGCGAATTCCTTAGCAACGGCACGATTTACAGTGCCTCTGGATCGGTCATCAACTTCAATCTTCCTGCGTCTGCGTCGGGCGGCACCGTGACCGCTATTGGCGATAACGGGATCGTCGCCGGCCAACTATCGGTTGTCAGCGGCACGCCTCCTAGTGGACAGATTTATGGGTTTGTTGATGATGCCGGTGAGGTCACAACATTCAACGGCGGTATTGCTGGATCTTTCACTATTCCAATCCAGGTCAGTTCCGGTGGCGCAGTGGTCGGCGGTTATGAGTATCCTCTCATTCAAGGTCAATTCTTCCAACTTCAAGCGTTCGGATTCTTATATGATAACGGAACATTTATGGTCATTGATCCTACAGGAGCGTCAAGCGCCGAGGCCGTTGGGGTCAACGATAACGGCGATGCGGTGGGGTGGTTTACCAACAATTCGGGCCCACGGTCCGGGTTCCTTTATTCTGGTGGAGCTTACACATCCATTGATGTGCCTGGTTCCACCAGCACATCCCCCGTTGGGATTGACGATCAAGGGCAAATCGCTGGCACCTACACAGACAGTGCCGGTACACACGGATTTGTCTGGACTGCGGGAGTATATGGCACGATTAGCGCTCCCGCAGGTTCGACCGGCATTGATGTCATAGGCATTGATGAGCAGGGGCGGGTTTGGGGTTACTATTCCGGGGCGGATGGCAAGGGACATGCGTTTGCTTATTATGATGGGACACTTACCCCGTTCCTTTCGGAATTCACCAGCGTCATCCCCACAGCGGTCAGTCCCGCCGGAGACGTTGTGGGGACGGAGATAACAGGCGGGAAGGAGCAAGGATTTGTCGCGACGACCGTCCAGAACGTCGCAGACCAATTGTCGTGCTTTGCATCTGGCACGAAGATCACGACACTGCGCGGCGATGTCTCTGTGGAACATCTGGCTATTGGTGATTGCGTAATCACATCTAGTCGAATACCTTCCCTTGTAAAATGGATCGGGCATCGGCGGGTCAATTGTGCTCGTCATCCTAGACCGCAGGCAGTTTGGCCAGTCCGGATTTCCGCCGATGCGTTTGGCACAGGCTTGCCGCAAAAAGACCTTTGGCTTTCACCTGATCACTCGGTTTATGTCGGGGACGTACTCATCCCTGTTAAGCACCTGATCAACGGCACGACTATCACGCAAATTCCTGTTGATCAGGTCACTTACTATCACGTCGAACTGGAAGAGCATGACGTGCTGCTGGCCGAAGGGCTGCCAGCGGAATCCTATCTCGACACAGGCGACCGCTCCAACTTCGAGAACGATGGCAAGGTGATGCGGCTGTTTCCTGACTTCTCATCGCGAGCGCTCGACACAGCGACGTTGTGGGAAACCAAGGCCTGTGCCCCGCTGTTAGTGCACGGCCCTGAGCTTGAGGCCGCCCGCGCCGTTGTGAACGCCCAGGTACCGAAGATCACCCCCGCCGCCGTGGCGGCATAATCACTGTGGCCTGACACGGCAGTTGCGTTCGCGGGTCATCACGTACGTTTCTAGCCAACGACCGTTGACAAGAACCGTTCACTGTAAAACGTTGATGCGCTTCGTCGCTGGCGGCGCGCGCGACGCACACCTCGGTTTGACGACGAGCAGCAACATCGAAAGCTCCCGAAATTCGGTGTAATTGTCAGATTGTCAGGCACCCGGCGCGGGATCATCCGCCGGGTTTCGGTTCGGGTCTCCATTGCCTCCCTCGCCAGGGACACCTGTCTGATTGCTCCCCTCACCGCCTGTCCCGCAGTCCGGCGGTTCCCAACCCAGTGGCGCCATATTCACCGCCTGCTGCACTGTTTCGCCATTTTCAACGTTCGGCATGCCCTCGCCGCGCCGCGCCTCGTTGACCGCCATCCACGGCCCGCCGACCGCCTGGCGATACGCAGTGAAGCGTGACAGCAAATCGGCCTTCACAAAGTGGGCATAGTCCCAATCGAGGAACGCGCTTTCGCCGTCCAGGTCGAAGAACTTTTCGCCCTTGGCTTTCCACCGCTCGCAATAGCCGCTGATCGGCCCGTTCAAATATTGTTGGCCCATCTGCACCATCGCCGGGCCTTCGCTCTCGCCCTCGATCGCCAGCTTGTAAGGCGGCACATCGAACGCGCGTGCCACATCGCGAAGCTGGAATTTGCGCGAGTCGATGAACTGGGCGTCAACCATGCTCAGGCCCAGCGGTTGCCACTTCAAGCCTTGTTCCAGGATCGCGGTCGCTCCGGAGTTTTTCGGGCCAGCCTGCAACCGCTGCCATTCCTCGCGAAGCTGCTCGCGGACCTCCTTGTTGGCGAACTTCTGATCGGTCGATAGCACGCCGCCGGTTCGGGCACCCTGGCCGATGAACCGCGCCTGGTGTTCCTCCAACCCGATCGAGACGCCGATCGACTGCCGCACCAACCCCAGGCGCGAGGTGCCGAGCAACGAATTCCACAGCGGCATCCAGCGCAGATGCAGCATGTCACACGACGGGATCATGAGCGGCTTGTCGCGCAGCATCGCCATCTCATGCAGACCGTTGCGCGTGACGAAGTAAAAATACTCGCCGGACGGCGCCTCAAACAATCCAACCCGGTCAGGGTGGATCGGCACCATGTAGAGCGGCACGCCGCGCCCGTTCCGCACCGCGACGGCATAGCCGTTGCCGCGCAGCACCAGCGAGGCTTGCAGCATTTCCTTGAACTCGAAGCCGTCCTGCCAGTCGTTCGGAGCACGCAACAGCCGGTGCAGGTAGTGGTCGGTGATGACCTCCTTACCGCCGTTCGACAGCCGCTTGAACACGTCGAGCGGGATCTTCGCCACGTCGCCGGCGAGGATCGAGACGCACGCCATGACGGCCACGTGCCGCATCGCGCTCGATGTGGTGACCGGCACGCCCGAGGCGGTCCCCCCGCCTTCGCCCCACTCACCCCACAGGGTTTCGCTCCCGACGCCGCCGGGCTCACCCGCCCGCTGCCGCGCGAAGTCGGCGACCCTCGACCAGAATCCCATCGTTGTGCCAGACTCCGGTCACCGCCGTTACGAATTGTTATTTGGGCTTCCCGCGCATGCCGCGGTGACCCGCCGCCGTCTGTCGCGCGGTGTGCGCGTCATGACAGGGTTTGCAGCCGGAACGCAGGTTGCCCCAGACTAACCGAAGGTCAGGACGATCCGCGATCGGCACGATGTGGTCGACGGTGTTGGCCGGGGTCAAAATCCCCTCGGCCAGACACCACCAGCACAGCGGATCGGCGGTGAGTTTCGCCGCGCGCAACGCCCGCCACGCCGCGTCATACCCGCGCGACGCGGCCGATCCGCGCCACCGATCATGCGCCAGCTTCCGATCGGCCGCGCCGAAGCCGGCGGGCTTATGGATCGGTGGCCGGAACGGCATGGCGAACTCGTTACGATTGTCGCGTTAACGTTTCTGCCAACAGTCCGCTCCGGTCCCGATCGAGGTCACCCGCTGGCAGCACGCCTACGCGGGAGACCCTGTTCGATGGGTTCGGGCACGCTCTCCGGTACCAGCCGAGTCCAGGTCGATTCGGCGCTGGTGATCGGAATTGACACGGTTTCGACCCGATTTCGACCCGATTTCGGGTCACCCGGCACGATCCCCTTCTCCCGCAGGACCACAGTCAGCCGCGACATCACCTCGTCCCAGTACTGGCGGGCGGCGGTGTCGCGCGGCGGTTTGTCGCGTTTCTTGCCCCAGGCCATGATCGTCCGCGCGTGCGTCGCCGGCAGGTTCAGCCGCAGCAGCGCGTTCACGACGTCGTCGGGCTCGCACGGCCGGCCGATCCGCAGGCCTAAGTTCTCTCGGCGGTTTTCCGCCCGAGCGTCGAGGCAATCCAGCGTCCACCACCAAGCATTGGCGGCATCGACGAAGGGCGTCCCTCGCGGTCCCCAGAAAAAATTGTCGCGCCGCTCCGCTGGCGGCGGCGGCGGTGGAAACACCATGCGGTTCATCTCGGCCTCAAGCACCGCGACCCCGGCATCCCACAATTGGCGAGCCGCGGCGTCAGTCCGGTTCGGAGGCCCGATCGCGCCATGCGCGGCGAGGACGGCGAATTGTTCGCCGGTCATCCACCCCATGAAAACGCAGCGATCGAGCGCTGTGATGACCAGGTGCTCGAGCTGGCCAATCTCGGGACGCGGAACGCATCCTCGCGTCGCTTCGCGGTCCCGGCATGCCTTGATCCAGGCATGTTCGGCCGTGCTGCGCTGGATTCCATCCAGCATTTCCGCCAACTCAACACGCATTTTTTGACCCCTCCAGTCGATCGACGGCAGCAGCTTCCTTCGCGGTCGAGCAGCTTGCCGGCGCGGTTACGCTCCGGGAGACCCGCGGACCGGCGGGGAGCGCGGACCGCGGTCGGTTTCCCGGTGGTAGGGGGTTTCGATGCGCTAGTTAGAGGCTGGTTAGATGCTGATTATACTCTGATCAGCATCTCCTTGACCTTGGATCAGGTCGCCGTTGACGACTTCACAGCATCCGCGTCGGCCGCTCCGAGGATCCGGCTCACCTGTCTGGCGTGCCACATCTCACCCCCGCCCGGCGGTTGAATGCCTCTGGCGGTCAGCGCCCGCGCGATCTCCCGCAGCGATATCGCGCCGGCCTTTTGAGCGGCGCGGATGAACGGCAGCACGTCGGCCCGGTGTTCGGCCGCGCGCGTCTTCTGCGCCGCTCGGCCGGCCCGGCTCACCGCGCCATCGATGCCGCTGAAAATCCGGCGACCACCAAGGTGCGTGCAGACGTTGCCCGCCTTCGAAATCCAGGTGCCCTTGGCCTTGACCGCCGCGAGCGCCGCCTTGGTCCGCTGGCTGATCAACCCACGTTCCAGTTCGGCGACGGCGGCGAACATCGTCAGGATGAACGTACCCGCGGGCCCTGGCGGAAGTTGCGGCAGATCACAGAAAGCCACCCCGCCCTCGCCGGCGCCGCGCACGATCGACAGCAGGAACGCGGCGTCGCGCGCCAGCCGGTCGAGCTTGGCGATGACCAGTGTCGCGCGACGCGCTCTGCAGGCGCCCAAAGCCAGCGCCAGTTGCGGCCGATCCCGGCGTTTGCCGGACTCGACCTCCTGGAATTCCGCGATGATGGCACCCGACGCCGAGGCGACGTATCGGCCCACGGTCGCCTTCTGAGCATCCATGCCAAGCCCGCTGCGGCCCTGCTTATCGGTCGAAACCCGGTAGTAGGCCACGAACAATGCGGCGCCAGACGGCCCGCGTGTGGCCATCCGAACGCGAGGTCGGGGCATTTTAAGGCTGTTACATCCCCATACGAACGTTGACTACGTTGTCACACGCGGACCGCTCCGGCGCGCGTCCCTGACCCGGCGATTTGCCCTTGGTTCGCCTCCGCGATCACGCGAGGCGGGACACGCAGCAACGCCCGCCGTCTCGCCATGCTGGCCAGAGAATGCGCGTCACGCGTGAAATTTGATGTGCTGGAATCAATCGATCCGGACTATGTTCAGACCCGATCCTCGCGAAAGTATAGCACTTTTCTGGGCTTTTTGGCCGTCCAACGGCCACCGTCCGGAAATTTAAGCAAAACAGGGCCTCACTCCCGGCTTTTCTGGTACTCGCGCGGGGAAAAAGCGAACGGCATCCCCGGCCACGCGCCCTGCGCCGGCGGCTGTCGCGCGAGTTTGGCAGATGCCTCACGGCACATCGGGTCCGCCACGTTGGCGGCGGCTCCGCGCATGCGCGAAGCGCTTCGCGACCCGATCGATCCCGCCGCCGCAGCCGGCGCCATCCTCAGAGCCTGGACGATCTCGCCAATCCCGGCGGCATGGCGTCGTTTCAGCGTGTCGGGGTGCAGGCCTGTCGCGCGCCGCAACCGTCCCCAGGTCCACACATACCTGGGTTTGCCCGAGGGCGACGGCGGCAGCATCAACGACCGCATCAGCACCACCCGCCGCTCGTCCTGATTGCGTATCAGCGCCGTCCAGGAATAGGCCTGGTCCATGGCGTCGATCTGCAACGACGACGGTGGCCGGCGCCGTTCGGTCGCGGGCGCGGACGCGGGCCACAGACTGCGAAAGCCGCACGGAAAGCAGCCGGCCCACGGCAGGGCGACCAAAACACGTCCCGCCTCGGCGAGACGTGCCTCTACCTCCTGTTCGCTGAAGCCACCGCGACGCTCACGTTCGGACATTGGCCATCCCGAGACCCACGGCAGCGACGCTATCACGACGTGGGATCGGCATAAAATAACTAAGTTGTTATAGAGGTGTGATTTTTCAACCTGTGCGTGTATCAACTCACGCCGCGCCACCGCCCCATCTCAACGCCCCGGCCGGAGTCGGGCGTGCCGAGGATGGCGTTGCCCTGGCTACCGTACGCGGCGGCGTCGTTATCGACCGGCCCGACGTGGATCACGGCCGACCGCACGCACCCACCGCTCCAGCGTTTTCAACCTGCGCCAACCGCTTCACACACACCGCCAGCACCTCGGCCGGGCCTGCTCGGGTCGCGTAGCGTGCTCGCCTCGGCGATCGCGAGCGCTGAGGCCCACACCTGTCCGCCGCCTTCCTCCGCCACACGTCAGAGCCGGGGGGCCGGTAGCAACGGTACCGAAAGTTTGAGTCAGACCGGAGTCCGGGCCAAGCAGCAAGGTCCGTAGGACCGCATCCGACCCAACTCGGCCGCCAGACCGCCGATCAGCCGTTCTCGGAACCGGACGTACAGCGCCACACCGTGCCGACTGCTGTGCGTCGTCTCCGGACGGCACCTCGTATTGCGTCAAACTCCAAGACCATACATTGTCAATATTAGATATCTTGCGATCAGTGGAGACATGTTCATGCTTATCGCGATGCCAAACTGGCCGCCGTTCTCTCCGACGGAGTATGCCACGGATATGCCTGACGAGTTGCTCGAACTCCTGCCTTTGTTACACGGATCGTGCATTATCGTGCAATCCGCCGTCTACGACCACGCACTTTTAGCCTATATGAAGAGCAGTTCGGAGTTCAATCTTAAGATTCGCGAGTCATATCTCGCTGCAGTTATTAATCAGGTAGAGATAAGCTTGACGAAATCTTTGGTGCTCTCTTTGGCGTCCCTCTTCGACTCCGCCCCCGCAACTGTTAACATCCGCCGCGCGCTGAACGTAGCCGTGCGAGATCAATGGTTACCCATCCTGGAGCCGCGCCACAGTCTTCGAAGTGAAGATGTATCGCGGAAGAGAGATCGTTTAATCCGAATGCAGAGACGCATAAAGCGGGCTCCTTTGAAAGGTGCCATTGAGCGCGTCACAGATTTTCGAAATAAGGGTGTCGCTCATGTTGACAAAGATCAAGGCCTGGACTTCAAAATACCTACATACGGAGACACTACACTAACACTAGCCGCCGCTGCTAATATTGTTGTGTCTCTTCTTTCATATTTAACCTTCCGTCGCGCCGGCATAAGAGCATTACACACCCAAGCCAATCAACAGGCGGAGCTGCTTGGGCGGGCGATTCAACCACTTACAAGCTAGCGATCAAGACAGGCTGGACTATACGATGTCTGCCTTGTCGCATTGCAGGGTGCAGAGCGGAGTCTGCTAGCGGCCAGAGTTGGCCTTGCGCCGAATGTCCGATCTCCACACTTCCTGGCCTGCAAGCGGACCGGCAGAAAGCCGCCCAATTCGGCCGTAACCGCCGCGGTAGTGACGCAGAAAACCACTGTGTGATGCGAGCTTCGGCACCGATGGCGCATATTGCCATCCTCTCCGATTGCTAGCTTGATACCAAACTACGTTGCTACGCAGCTATCCCGCTATCGTCGGCCGATTGTAGTGGTCGAACAGCAGGTTCACCGCCTCGATCAACAGATCATGCGAGGTCTTGCCCTCGGCGATCGCCAGCATCTTCAACTGGCGCCAGGCCTCCGGTTCCAGGCGCAGAGTCTGACCGCGGCGCACTCGTTCCCCATTCCCCGACGCCGCGGGCGCCGGCGCCGGTGCGGCCTTGTTCGCCCGCAGATCAGTGAGTGTCAGTGCCGCGCGCGTTTTGGCCATAGAATCCCCTCCATGTGCTTGAACAGTTTCCGCAGTTCCCGCGCGGCCTTGCCGTCCGGTTCGAACTCTGTGACAGACCGGCCGTCGATCAGGGCATGCGCGAACGCCTGCCGGTTGCCGATCGAGACTTCGGCCACCGGCAGGCGGTAGGCTTCAAGGGCGGCGCGCGCCTCGATCGTCAGGGTGTTTTCGCCGATACCGCGACCCGCCGGGACCGCGTTCAGCACGATCATCGTGCCGGCTCTCGGCCGCGCCGCCAGCATGACCTCGACCGTCGCCGCGATTGCTCTCAGGTCAAGAATCCCCGGCCGCGTCGGGATCAGCACCATGTCGGCCAGCCGGGCGATATCGGCGGTATCGGCCTCGACGCTCGGCCGCGTGTCCACCACAACCAGATCGATGCCATCCGCTCGGGCCGCGTCCAGCACCGCCGGCACCCGTTTGACCGCGCACTCGACCAACTGAGGATCGTCCGTCTTGCGAACCCGCCACCAGTCTCCGGCGCTGCGTTGCGGATCCGTGTCCACCAACAGGACCCGGCGACCGGTTGAGGCGGCGAGAACCGCCAGGTGAACGGCGAGGGTGGTCTTTCCGGTGCCGCCCTTGCGGGCCAGCAGCGCGACTGTCTGCATCCAGATTGCTACCTTGCTACCAGAATAGCGCTGTAGCACGATATCGGGGCGTCGCAACCCCCGGCAGGATCATCATGAGCCGCCCTCTGGGAACATCACCGGGCCGAAGGCTGAGAGGATCGCCGCTGCCGGCCTCTGCGCCGCTCGAAACCGGATGAATGACCCGATCCAGTCGCAGCGCGCCCTCTCGTGAGCAATCTTTCTTTTTCCCCAGGACCTCGCCGGGGCGCGCACAGCGGGGGTCAGCGGAGCTCTTGCGGAGCGTAGGGGGGCGCAGCCCCCTTACCTGACCCGGTAGATGCGCGTCTTCGCGCTCCGCTCATAGATATATTCTCTTGAATCCCATGATGTTAGGACTCCGAGTCCGTTAGGCGTGCGCCGCACAACGACAACCACGCGCCACCGGAACGGCTAAGCAACGATCGTCGCCGGACGTTCTATACTTGTTCCTGTTCTAAGGAGGGTCGGCGACGGGTTTACCTTCCCGCGCGCTCGTTTTTCGGGACGGAATCCGGCCTCCGGCCTCAATCGGACAACCGTGCCCGCCGGTGATCCGGGTGCCGCGCGCGACCGCCAGTACGGAAAGTCAGGCGGGCGCGGGGCGTCCCAGCCGAGATGATGAGATCGGGGTCGCATTCAACCCCCAGGGGCGCTCGCGCAGGCTGAACAGCGCGGCCAGCCGCGCCAGCCCCCCGAACGCGCGCGACGCCGCCGCGGAAGGGACGGGGTCGGCCCCCACGACGTCAGCGGGCAGAGGAGCAGGGGGCACGTCTACAGTCGGCACGTAAATGTTGGCGCCGCGCACAAGCAAGCCGTCCGTGTCGCGTACCAGCACGTTCAGGACGTCGAACAGGCCGTGCGCCTCAAACCAATTCTTGAGCCGCGTGACATGCCGCTCGCAATAGCCCATCAGCTTCGCGAATTGTTCGCCGGTGCGCTGCACGAAGCCAACCCTATCCCGCCTTTCCACGTATATTAACTTCTCAGCGTACTTCTCGATGGCGTGCCACGACAGGCCCGGGTGACCACCGGCGGCGGCGGCCCGGATGCGCGCGAACCAGTCACCCGCCGCGGTTTCGCGATCGATCCGCTCCGGAACGTCGGCTTTGTGGACCTTCCAGTGGTTGACCCGGATCCTCGCTGCCGCCTGAACCTGCGGGGGAAGCATGGCGCTGATCGGTCGGGGTGCGCCGGCTGGTTCCTCGCCTCGGGCGATCGCCGCCACCAGCCCGCGCCGGCGTGCCGCCCGCGCCGCGTCTGGCGAGTCAGGCTCGGGCTCCGGATCGGTCGGCATCGGCGCCGAGGAAACCACCGGAGCCGGTTCCGGTTTGGCGACGGCGGACGCGCCGCCTTCCGCCGCCAACCGTGCCAGCCTTTCCCGGTCCAACCGTTCGAGGTACTCGCGTCCCGTCTCGATGCCGTGCGGACCATAACCGCGCGAGCTTGGTTTGGCCGCGATCGTGCGGCCAAGCCGCTCCAACGCGGCATCCAGGCTTCCCTTCGGCTTGGAGGGGGCGTCCGCCATGCCGCGGCCTCAGCCCTCCCTCACGCCGCCGCCGCGCGGGCCAGCCGGCGCAGCCGGTAGGATTCTTCGCGGATCTCGATCGCGATCTCGCCGCCGAGGTGTGGCGCCAGTTCGATCGCCTCCCCGTCGAACAGCCAGACGCGAAACCGGCGCGACGCTGCGTTGCCCGCGTCGACCAGCCAGGGCACGCCCGGCCGGTCATCGCGCAACGCGGCGCGCAGCGACGGCTTCGGAACGCACGCCGCGCCCGCGACCACTTCGGTAGGAGAGTTGCCGCACCAGCGGCATCGCCATGTCGCAGACACGGCGACCAGTTCGGCCGGTGAGGCTTCCATCAGAGCCTCCCCTGCGTTTCCGGCCTGATGTCCTGCCTGGCGACACCGCGGGCGGCGTAGAACGCACGCAGAGCGTCGGCGGTCCCCGCCACACCGCTGATCCCTCGGCAAACCGCCCAAAGATCGAGCGGCGCGCTGGGCGGATTGCCGTAGTGCTTCAACCCCTCCGCGAACGGCGCGGACAGCGGCGGCGGCGGGCGGTCACCCTTGTTGAGCCATTCCACCCCATGGCCCAACGCCACGAAGGCGTCGTCGCACGCCCGCCAATGGTCGCGGAAAAGCCGCGCCGCCGTCTCGGCCTCGGTCTCCGGCGCCGCTGGTGCCGTGGACACGATCGGCCCCTCGGCCATGTCGCGCCCGCCGCCGGCGTCCGCGCCGGCGGCGTCGCCACTCACAGCGTCACCCGCCCTACCAACCACCAAGGACCGGAACGCGTTGGCCAGCGCCGGCGGCGCATCCATTCACGGCAACGCCGCGAAGATCGCGTCGATTCGTGGCGCCACGTCATCCTGACGCGCGACACGTGAGTCGTAGCTGCCACGACTTTGCGCGAAGGCGGAACTCTGGCCACCGCGCCGCCATTGTCGTAAGATGAGCCGTCGAACCCGGCCCCACTGACTAACAAGGCATGGGTCGGGATCGATACTACCTGTGTAACCATGTCTAGTCTCCGCCTGGGCCTCGGGTGGTTGCAGCCATCCGAGGTCGCTACCTGTGCTCGACTGATTCACTTCGTTGCGTACATGGCTGGTGGCGCGCGGGCGCGAACGACGACGCTCCACACATGCGAGCATTCGCAAAAATGAAGCCGTTGCCTGAGGAGGCGCAGAGGCGCGCCATATCCGTGCGTGCCGTCAGCACGGCCTGGCGCAACTGATTCGTTGCAGATCAACCCTGAGTGGAAACCGGGCCGATCGCACGTCCGAACCAGGCGGAAAATCGCAATTATACCGTCACAAGTCTTGCCCATTGAAGACTTGCCAACGCCGCTGCGATTTGCGATATCAGACCAACTACCGGAAAGTCGGTCTAGGACGGCCCCCGCCGCCCATATCGCCTGATATGGTCCGCTCGTCTCGCCGCACCACACAAGGCGGCGAGACAACGGCGGTCCCCGCAAGGGTGGCCCCCTCGGCGAACCGATCCCCTCCGGACCACCTTCCGGCTCAGCGCATGGCAGATAACGATCCCGGTCCGGCGCCGCGCGTCGCCGGGGGTCCATGTGTTTCCTGCTGGATGCCGCCATTGCCGTCCGCGACGCTTCCGCGGGGGACAAACACCACAGAGGCAGGCCGCGTTGTTGCGCGTGCGACTGCATTACGCGACGCGCTGATAAATTTCAGGGGCGCCTTTTTTCTCGGGCGGATACAGATCGGGCCGCAGCCGGGTCCGGCAGATGCCAGTGCCAGCCTCAACCTTGAGCACCCGAAGCGGCGGAACTGCCCGCCACGAGTAGAGCGACGGCAGCTTGATCCCGACCATCGCCGCGAAAGCCCGCGGGCCTCCGGCTATTCGAATCGCTTCGTCAAGAATCGGGTCCCACATGGGATCGGAGTTTTGTCGTACCTAATTATCGAGTCAATAGGTGCGCCCTAACTATCGGGTCGTCACTCTCAGGTATGGATCAGACGGAAGGACCGGGCGAGCGAATCGCCAAGGCACTCAAGGCCGCCAATCTCCGGGCGGCTGACCTTGCGCGCCGCGCCAAGGTGTCGCAACCGACCGTGCATAGCTGGATCAACTCCAAACATGGCATCTCATGGGCTAATGTGCGGCGGGCCGCCGCCGTGCTCGGAGTATCAGCGAGTTGGATCATGTTCGGTACGAACGAAGAAGCGGAGCGCATGGCGCAGACAGGCGACGAACTTTCATTCCTCCGCCTTTACCGCGACCTAAGCGATGACGATCAGGCAACGCTGCTGCGCTTCCTCGCCTCCATGCACCGGACTTCGCAACAGCCGGCAGCTCCAATTCCCGATCGTACAGCCCCTTTTCAAGGGGATGGCCGCGTCATGCCGCTCCCCGTCAAGAATGTGCGGGCGCGATAAGGGCCGAGCCGGCGCTGCCGCAACGAATCGCCGAACGCGCCAGTCCGCAATAGATACCAGTATCGACCGACCGGAACGGTCTCCACCGCCGCTCGCTTGAGCAGGCGACTTAGTCGGTACATAATTAGGCCTGACCTATTGACATGAAATTAGGATGAACCTAACCAAAGGGCACGATGGCATTGGTCGCCGTCGCGATCGCCGCCTCGCCCCTCGTCTGGTTCCACTCACGATGAAGGACACCGCCCGATGCTGATCGCGCTCAACACGCTGGATTTCAGCCTCCCGGTCGTTCGCCGCATCCCGCCGAAGCCGCGTGCCGGCAAGGCGCTGCAAGACAGCATCGCCGCACGCCGGCTACCAAACTGGCGTCCGGTGCCATTCGGCGCCGCAGGCCCGGAACCCCGTTCCGAGGTGACAGATCATGCACCGTCTCACGAAGTCGAAAGCGCGACGGCATGAAAACCTGGGAGTTCGACGTCGAAGTGCGGGTGCGCAAGACGCTCCATTTCGGCGGACCCACGACAGAAGCGGCGGCACGCGACCTGTTGGAGAAGGCGCTGCGCGGAGAAATGGACATCAGCCTTTTCATCAAGTGGGACCCCAACGCCCCCCATCATCGCTTCGTTCCGATTGAAACCATTATCGATAACGATCCGCGGATCGTTGCCGTGCGGGAGGTTCCACATGACTGAACTCCCAGAGGAACGGAGCGCCATGTTCCCCGACGCCGACGCTGTCGTTTCCAATACGCAACGCTGGCTGCAGAACGTTGCCCTCGATCTTGAAGCTGGCCGCATCTCGGTTGATCAGGCCAGGGTGATCGCCCGCAGGAATGGCCTCCGCATCGTAAAGGCCATCTACGGACCATACTCCGCGTGGAAGGACCGTCCCGGGCTGACCCTGCTCGAGACCATCGATCCGGTCGTCGCTTGGCGGTCGCTTTCGATCGAGGCGCGCGACGCCATCGGCGCCGCGGCGATCGCCGCCACTGTCGGCGTCCTTGGTGCCGACATCGCTATGGAACGCGCCGACATTTTTGCCTACAGACCCCGCCGTTCGGCCTCCGAAGAAGCGCAATCGCTCCTGCGGGCGCTCGTCAACATCAACGTCCTCGAGGGCGACGACACGGATCTACCGCCGCGCCCCGATCTGCGTCCGCTCGGCATCCGCCAGTGCCGTACCTGCGGCTGCACCGACGACTTCGCCTGCGACGGAGGATGTTCCTGGGTCGAAACCGACCTGTGCAGCGCCTGCGTCCCTAAGACCCGAGATGGCTGACCGCACCCGCGCGGACGCTGCGGCGCAGTTCGGAGTGTCAGAACGGACGGATGCCGGATCGTGACAGGCAAACGTCTTACCCGTGAACAACTGCCTCACTGGCCGCGCTACATGACACGCGACCTTGCAGCGGCCTATGTTGGCGTGTCCGAAACCGTATTCATCGCTGAGGTCGAGAGGGGTTGGTGGCCGCTCCCGCGCCGGCGAGGCGCGAAATCGACTCTGCTGACCTGGGATCGTGTTCTACTTGACCAAGAGGCCGATCGCGAGGCCGGATTAGGAACGCCGGAGCAGACATGGGGTGCTGCGCCGGTAGTAACCGACAACGAAGTCAGGAACCGATTCAGTGCCAAGACCCCGACAAGACGGGCCGAAGCGGGTCGTCAAACACCTTAAGGACGGCACCACCTGGGCCTATCTCTACGACCGGCGCACCGGCGCGGCGATCGGCAAGGAGCAGGTCATCGCAACGGCCGCGGTTCGACCGGGCACGATGTCCTCGCTCATCGCGGCGTATCGAGAAACAGCCCGCTTTAAGTCGAGGAAGCCCGGCACCCGTGAGATATACGGGCGTACACTGGATTACCTGGACACCACGATCGGCGACCTTCCAATCCGCGCCATCGCGCCGGCCACGGTCCAGACCATCAAAGAAGCGATGCAGGATAAGCCCTCGAAGGCCAACCAAGTGCTGGCCCTGCTGTCCATCCTGTTCAAGTTGGCGATCCGGCAGGGAGTGATCCAGGTCAACCCGGCGGCCGAGCCAGGTAAGCTCGAAGTCAGGCGCCGCGTCGAGGTCTGGACCCGCGAGGAAGAAGAGCGGCATCTCTCCGCGTTTCGACCGCGGCTGCAACTCTTGTTCGGCCTGATGCTCTACACGCTGCAACGGATGTCGGATTGCCTGGTCATGACGATCAACCAGATTTCTGAGCGGGATGGCCGTCTCTATCTGGTGCTGCGTCAACACAAGACCGATGAACTCGTTGGCATCCCGATTCATAACCGCCTCGACGCAATGCTGCGCGCTCGCCTGGCAGAAGACGTGTGGGTCCGACCGTCGGAAAAGAGCGGCAGGAAGTCGCAGGTGAAGAGCCTTCTTCTGGTACCGAGTCCGCGTGGCTTGCAATGGTCGCGGCGGAATGCATCGCGGGCCTGGGACCACGACCAGGGGACCGCGGACGAGACGCTGACGAAGGAACTGAAATCGGCCGGCTGGAACGATGCTCGGATCAAGGAGGAGCTGGCGCAACGCCACAGGCAGCGTCGGGATCTGCGGCGCACCGGGGTAGTCCGAATGGCTGAAGGAGGCGCCACGACGCCTCAGATCGCCGCGGTGAGCGGGCATTCGATCGACTACTGCCAGCGCATCGTCGACACGTACCTGCCACGCCGAACCGAGGTCGCGTTAGGCGGAATTGAGTCGTGGGAGGCCGCGGAAAAATCCGGCCCGCGCGCTATTCGTCTTTCGGACGGGGCGGCATTGGAATCTCAGGCTCAACAGCGCCGGGACCGAGGTTGAGTTTCCGGTTTCCAGTTCAGTTTCCGAAACTACAAACTCCGGAATCCGGAACGAAAATATTTGTCATTTCAAGGGGTTATGGTGAGCCCGGTGGGACTCGAACCCACGGCCCCAAGATTAAAAGTCTCGTGCTCTACCAACTGAGCTACGGGCTCACGCGCGCGGGTTGAACGACAGGACGGGCGGCGGGTCAAGGGATGA
>Ga0182018_10001838_pt1 | contig 22920 bp, 11 predicted proteins | sample 812P2MmetaG_FD_120490 | JGI IMG/M metagenome (GOLD analysis project Ga0182018, IMG submission 120490) | Permafrost microbial communities from Stordalen Mire, Sweden - 812P2M metaG | ecosystem: Environmental > Terrestrial > Soil > Wetlands > Permafrost | place: Sweden: Stordalen | collected...
AAGGCGTCGAGCGATACAGCGACGAAAGGAACCGAGCAACACCCCCATCACCGCCCGATTCATCACAGTGTCTCTTTGAGATTCAATGACATACGAAGGAGTGCACCATGTCGTATTCTCGAAGAACAACTCGATCTGCCAGCGGCTCTTGTAGAGCGCGGCGATGGTCAGGGCGGGCAGTGCGGTGTTGTTGGTCAGAAACGCCAGCGTCTTGCCGGTCTCGGGGTCGTGGAAGCGAATGCGGCGCAGATGATCCGGGTAGTTTTCTGCCGAGTAGAAGCCGTTGAGCATGACGCGTTGATCGCAGATGATTCCGCTGGCCCGGTCCACGGGATGCGAGTACACGCGCCGCGCATCCATGTTCTCCTTGGCGCGGGTGACGAAGAAGGCTCCGGCCTGATGCATAGCGTACAGCCGCACGAAGTCCAGATAGCCCCGGTCCATGATGTTGAAACTGCCCGCCTCGACAAGAAGGATGTCCAGCACATTGACATCGTGCAGCTTGCCATCGCTGATGTGGATAAACGCGGGAATCGCGCCGCGCAGATCCAGCAGCGTATGTAACTTGATGGCTGCCTTGGTGGATCGAAACGGTGCCCAGTCGAACAAACTCAGGCATAGATCGATAGTGGTGGAGTCCAGAGCATAAACACTTGCGTCGAGCCCCAGCAGCGAAGGATCTTACGCGTACAACGCCCTTGCGTGAGAGATTAGCCGCAGAGCCAGCGCGTGATAGATGCGCCAGTCGCGCAGATTCAACGCATCGGAAAGTGTGGAACGTGCCGGCGACGCGGCGATGCCCATGTGAAACAACTTGGAATGGTTGGCCTCCAGGCAAACCTCGATGTCGCGCAGCGACTCGCGCCAGGTAAGTTGAGAAAAGGCCATGATGCGAAACAAATCGGCGCAGCTCAGTGTACGCACTCCTGCATCGCCCTTGTGTCGTTCGATGATGCGTCCAAAAGTCTTCCACGGCACGAACTCCATCTCCTGCGCAAACAGCGTCTTGCCCACATTCATGCGGCACTCCCGGTCGTCGAATTCCGAAAGCATCGCAAATTAGCCACGCGCAATTCAAATCGTGGACACCCTGAAACCGCCGTAAACCACGCGCGCTGATGAGCTTGACGGCGACCAATCTAAATTAAGCCGGACAGCAGTGAGGTCACGGCTCTAATCAGCAAGCCGTGCTATTTTTATTGCAAAGTCTCAGCAGCAAGGAAAGTGCTCTCTAAAATGATGCGTATCCTGCGGGTACTAGGCTTGTCGGGCCTCTTCTGTATTTTGCCTCCACCTTTGGTTTCTTATTTGGCGGCTCAGGCGGCGCCGGTTCAACCGCTTCCATTCGCAGGAGCGCCGTTTACCTCGACGATTGCTGAGTTACAAAGCGCGTCGGCCGCCATGCCGCCGACTCAGGATTACGGCGCCGAGATTCTCTACGAAGAAGGCATTTATCGAATTGCCGCGGATGGAACCCTCAAATATCAGCACCGGCTCATTTATCGCGTAGATACTGGCGCCACCGTCAAGGGGTGGGCGGAAATATCCTCAGAATGGGATCCGTGGTTCGAAAACCAGTCCCAACTTCATGCTCGTGTTCTTCAGACCAAATGAGTCTTCATCGATCTCGATCAAAAGACAATTACAGACGTGCCGGTCAAGGCAGATGATAGCGAGACATTTTCCTCGCAGCACGTTCGCAGAGCACCACTACCCGGCATGGCGATAGGTGCCATCGTCGAAGAGACGGAGAGTGTTGAAGAAAAGATTCCGTACTTCTCTGGTGGTGCCCTATATCGGTACGTCTTCCAGGAGAATGTCCCCACCGGTCGGTCACGGATGATTGTCGAGCTGCCGTCCACAATGCCCTACAAGGAAATCATTCGTGAGCTCTCTGGCATTTCCGTTACGCGCAATGAGGTGGACGGATTGCGACGGGTAGTTTACGAGGCTACCGGGCTTGCGCCATCGCACGAATCTGACATCGATCTGGAAACGGATACACCGCACACGCCTATAGTGGAATTCGCCACAGGCACTTCGTGGAGAGCGGTCGCCAGCGCATACGCGGCGCTCGCCGACCCGCAGACCGTCGCGTCTGAAGCCGAGACGATTCTGCCAAAGGAACTTCCGGCCACTCGATTTGCCAGGATTCAAGCCATCGTCAAACAGCTCCACCATGAAGTCAGATACACCGGCGTGGAGTTTGGAGCGGCAAGCCTCACTCCGCAGAGACCCGCCGAGGTGATCCAGCGGCACTATGGAGACTGCAAGGACAAGGCGACGCTTCTCGTTGCAATGCTGGGTGCTGCGGGTATCAAGGCGAATCTCGCATTGCTTTCCACCGGCCCCGGTCGCGATATGGATCCGAGCCTGACCGGGATCAACCGCTTTGATCACGCCATTGTGTATCTGCCCGCCAGTTCACCAGGCGAGAGCCCAATGTGGATTGACGCAACCGCCGAGTATTTTGCCGTCGGTTCGCTGCCCTATGGAGATGGCGGTCGGTATGCACTTGTCATTTCGCCCGACACCACCAACCTGACGAAGACGCCCGAGTCTCGCCCTGAAGACTCGGTCTTGGTGGAGACCAGGACCTTTACGCTGGCAGAGCTTGGCCCGTCGCACGTAGAGGAGACTTCTAAAACGCATGGCTCCATCGATGCGGCATATCGCTCCGACTACGGCGGACCAGACACACCCAAGATGCACGAAGATTTGGAGAACTACGCCAAGAACGCATACCTGGCTAAGAAGCTGACCAGGCTTGACCACGGAGATGGCACCGACTTCGATCATCCATTCAATTTGACGCTGATCGTCGACGGAGCAAAGCGCGGTCTCACATCCTTGATTGATGGCGAAGTTGCAATCTTTCCTTCCTCAACCTCCAACAGCATGCCCAAGTGGTTTTCCACCGCTCCTCTCGTGCCCGGGCCCGACATGTCCGCCGATGCGAAACGTCAGTTGGAGCTTGCAGAGAAGAGCCGGCCGTCGAGTTTTACAATTCGACCCTACATCTATGAGCAGCGGGTGAGGATACTGATTCCTGTCGGATTCACCCTGCGACGACTGCCCCCGGATAAGACGACGCAGTTGGGGACGGCAAGCTTGTCTGAGAGTTACTCCACGCCCGAATCAGGAGTGGCGATGGTTAGTTTTCGGTTCAACAGCGGCCCATCGCACCTCACTGTGGAGCAGGCGCTCGCGCTGCGTACAGCGCTACTCGAACTGCATAAACGCGATTACGTTGGGATCTTTCTCGACCAATCCGGCGTCAAGGCGCTGACCGATGGCCATATCCGCGAGGCGCTGGAGATTGATCGCAACTTGATCACCGCGTCTCCGTCTGATGCCCTCCATCATTTGCATCTGGCGCGAGCTCTTCTTGAGGCTGGTATCGGAAGTGAAGCGCAGCAAGAGGCAAAGCGAGCTACCGAACTCGATCCCAAACTATCAGCAGCTTTTGCCACCCTTGCTTGGACTTTGGAACATAATGCGCTCGGTGAGAGATTCGGGAAGGGATTCGATCGTCCCGGAGCCATTGCGGCTTACAAGCACGCGATTGAGTTGGACCTGGAGGACAACGACACCCACTTCTCCCTTGCGATTCTCTATGAGTTCGACTCCAAGGGAACGCGATATGCAGATGACTCTGACATGTCTGCCGCGATCAAAGGTTACAAAGACCTGATTGATCTGAACAAGGACAAGGGCGATGACGCGCTCTCCCAGTATCGCGAAAACCTGATGTATGCGCTCTTGTATGCGAAACAGTTTGCGGAACTCGACAAGATGCTTGCCACCCAGCCCGCCACCAACTCGCATCGCGCCCTGGCCATCACCTCAGCAGCTGCTCAGAGGGGAACCGCTGCAGGAATCGCCGAGGCAGATCGAGGCAATAGCGCGTCGGTTGACAGGAATCAAAATCTTCGCCTTGCGGGCACGCAACTGGCGAACCTTCACATGTACGAGATGGCTGCTGAAGTCATGACCGCCGGCATGCAGGGTGGGGATGACGCTGCGACGGCCGCAAGGCAGATTGAGCTCTACAAAGGAATGAAGTCGATTTCGCTTGCGCCGTTTCCTGCAACCAATCCAGCTGTCCCGGTGCAGATCGGGGTTATCGGACTCCTGGCGGGAACGCTCAACCACGATCAGGCTGTAAACATGGTCAGCAAGCATGCTTACTCCTCGCCTGAATCGTTGGAGCGGGATGTCAGGAAGGATCTGGCTGGTATCGGATTCATGCGCCGGCTTGCTGAACGTTCGAACATGACTGAAAGCGTGCTTGTGGATCTGATTGCGGGAAACACGACGTTCTCGTCCAAGGGAGATGACGAACACGGTTGGGCGGTGCTCTCGCAGATTCCGGGCGCGGAGCCCGATCACTCCTTTGTAGTCAAGGAGGACGGAGCCTATCGCATCGTTGCGGGTGACAAAGACAACACCAACGACAATGTACCGGTAGGCAATGAAGTGCTGTGGTTACTCGACCACGGAAAATCGGTTGAGGCGAAAGCGCTCCTTGACTGGAAGCGCGACTTGACGCACAAGCAGGGAACCGACGATCCGTATGCGGGGCCGTTGCTTCCTCACTTCTGGACAATTGGTAGCTCCAAGCCAGGTGCGGATTCGCCTGAAGCAATGAGATTGGCCGGCATCTCTCTGCTGGCAGGCTCAATGGATGCAAAGCCATATCTTGCAGAAATCGCCGCGGACCGGGAAAAAGCTAGCGGTCAGCGCCAGACCGATCTGGACCTGCTCTTGGCCGTGAGTGCAATGAGTGCCGAGCAGCCCGCCATCGGCATGCCGGCTGCAAAGCGCCTCATGGAGCAGGAGCCGGATTCGATCCTTTCCCTCAATCTGGCTGGGCAAGGTTATGAGTTGCAAAACGACGCGGCCAGTTGGCAGGCGATGCTCGCTCCGCGGCTGGCCAGAAAGCCGGATGATCGCGACCTGCTCTCCGACCAGGCACAAGCGTACACGCTTGCGCACGACTTCAATGCTGCGCAGGCAACGCAACAGAAAGTTCTGGATTCCGGTAAAGCCGCCGGCAACGACTACAACACCTATGCATGGCTTGGCCTTTTCCACAACGATTTCGGCGATGACATTACCAAGGCGGCCCAGCAGTCAGTGCAGATAGGGAAAAACTCCGGCTTTGCTGAATTGCACACCCTGGCCTGCATCTACGCGGCGCAGGGCAAGACAACCGAAGCCACGCAAGTACTCCAGCAGGCAATGGATGCCGGAAACATGGCGGAGCCGAACTCCCCGGTCTGGTATGCGCTGGGACTCATCTATGAGCAGTACGGAGCGAAAAAGGCCGCACTCGACGCGTACAACCACGTTGAGGCTCACGAATTTGACGATCTCACTTACGTAGATCCTGTGTCCACCTACCTGCTGGCCCAAAGTCGAATTCATGAATTGACCAAATAGAGGTTGTCCAGGGTTGATTCGCCCGCCAGTGGCCCGATGAATTCGCAACGATTGGCATGTTGCCATAGCTGGCGATCGGGCCGATTCTCGCCTGTGAGCAATACAGACCAGACGCCAGCCTGTACCTAACGCGCATAATAGGAAGTGCTTGAGTGCAATTGTCCTCGGACGCGGGGCAATCTGCCCCGTAATTGAGCGCCCAATCCCCTCGGTTCTGGTTGTACGGCTCGGGACTGCGTTGACATTGTCAGAAAGCGAGTTGCGCCCAAGGATCCCCATCGGCGCTCCGTTTTCGTTGGCTTTTGATCGGCTCGCCACAATCACCGGTTAATCTCGAACCCCGGGTGGCGCTTCTCGGTGCTCATTTTTCGCACTCGCCAAACCGTTTAGAACAGGGGCTATCTCTTGAAGAACAGTGACATCCAAACTAATTTTGATTGTGCTGCATTCCTTGCCAACGCGGGCCTCGGTCGCAGAATCGTTGAAGTGGAGCCAAAGGAGACCTTCTTCACACAGGGTGCTCCTGCTGACACAATCTTCTATCTCCAAAAGGGCCGTGCAAAGCTCACAGTCGTCTCGCAGACCGGCAAGGAAGCGACCATAACAATCCTCTCCACCGGTGACTTCGTAGGCGAGGAATCGCTTGCGTCCATACCCGGGCTCCGCCTGGCCACAGCCTCGGCGGTCAACACCTGCACGGCGCTCAAGATCACAAGGGATGAGATGACCCGCGTGATGCATGACCAGCCCACCTTCGCTGACCTCTTTCTGAAATTCATGTTGGCCCGCAGCATGCGCACCCAGGCCGACCTTGTCGATCAGCTATTCAACTCCAGTGAGAAGCGCTTGGCCCGTATTCTCCTACTCATGGCCGAGTTTGCCAAACCTGGAGACCGGCAAACCTTCATTCCGCCGATCTCACAGGAGACTCTCGCGGAAATGATCGGCACCACGCGTTCTCGCGTCAGTTTCTTCATGAACCGCTTCCGCTCGCTTGGCTATATCGAATACAACGGCCGGATTCAGGTGAACAAGTCTCTGCTCAATGTGGTCCTGCTCAATCAATTTCCTGACGGCGACTCACACAAGCCGGAAATTCCGATTATGAAAGCGCTCCTGAAGCCCGTCATTCCGCTGGTTGAGACTGTAATTAAACCAGTCATACCCATCGTCAAGAAGATCCTGAAGCCTGTCATTCCGGTCGTCGGAGCGATTAGGCGCAAATTGTTGGTTGAAAAGGTCTAGCTCCTCAAGATTGCAATGCGCGGCAAGGCCATCTCCTGGAACTGTAGATATTCCTCTAAACAGTTCCCAATCGAATCTTGATATCTAAGCCCGGCATTGACGCACACGCCTTCACGCCTGGACATTTCCCAGGCGTCAACTGCAGTAGCATGTAAACCGCTGATTGTATTGGTCGGGGAGAGAGGATTTGAACCTCCGACCCCCTGGTCCCGAACCAGGTGCTCTACCAGGCTGAGCCACTCCCCGAACTTGGGTTGCAGGAGCGTATCGTTGGGGCGCGGCCTGGCGCGTGTGACCCCTTGATTGCGCTTCGACAAGTGTAGCAGAATCCGGGGTCCCGCGTGGCCCCTTCACGCCAGCCACGCAAGCCCAAACCTGATCGCTTTTAGTCGCTCTTCCCTGCGTTCTTATCCAGCGACGCGGGCAAGTCAAGCGCCACCATTGCAAATCGAGTCATGCCATCCTTCGGTTCTTCAAAACCTACAATGTGCTGGCGGTGCTTGGAGCCGGCCTTCAGTTCAAGGCTGTCTTTGCCTGTTCCATAGTCCTTGCGGTCGATCTTCACGCTCGCGTTGTGGTCGTTGTCCTCGCATGTCAGCCCCTCAGACGTCTGCGTCGGGGTGCCAACCGGAATATTGGATTGGCAGGTAATCACGTCTCCGTAGCGGGCCAGCGCCTTCTTGTAGAAAGCAGTCACTTTGTCTTCGGAATCCGACGTCTGATAGGACACCGCACGCACCCGCAGTTCCCACTCGCCAAACCCAAGGTGTATATCTGCAGACTTGTGATTTTCGTCGTCTTTCACTGGCTCTGCGCCAGGATAAACCGGCAGTCCCAGGTCCGCCGCTGTGGTCTGGTCGGTGTTCACATGCACTCCACCAAATGGCGTATCAACCTGGACGTTCTTATCCTCGCCGTTCGAGCCCTTGTCGACATGCACCCTGCATCCCGCAAGTCCAGCGGCCAATCCCAGGCCGATAAGCAAACTTGTCGCATCTAAAATCCTGTTGCGGATCATCGCAATCGCCCTCTTGCCCTGTTATACGCCCCCGCTTGCTGAAAGGTTCCTGAAATCGCGCTGCTCCGGACGTCTCAACCCAGTCTATCTGGCGCTGCTTCATTCCCGCCGCAACCTCACCGGTCCCCGTCATGCCCCAGGATCTTCGCAAACAGCAGAAACACCAGAGCCGCCGGCGAATAGCCTCCTGGATCGGGCTGCGTAAACTCGCCCGTCTGCGGGTCTATCTGCTGCCTGAACTCTCCATGCCGCAAGATCGCTTGGCACCACTGCATCATCAGGTGGTTCATCTCCGCCTGCTTGCCGTAGTGCTCCATCCACCGCGGAGCCCGTAGAGCAGTCAGCGCCTGCGACGCGCCGCCCCACGAGTTCCGCGGAATCGGTCGAACAAATGTCGGATCGTCCTGCGCAATGCTCGACAGCGGATACGGGGCCCAGAACGCCTTCGGGTTGTGCAGTTGGCGACTCCAGACCGCCTCAAAAATTGCCTTGTCGCGCACCTGGAAAAGATCCAGAACAAGCTCGCCCAGCACACGGCTCATCACGTCGGATCGAACCCTGACAAACTGCCCCTGAGCATCCAGATCGTAGAACGCAGCATCCTCCGACGAATAAAGCTTGTCAAGAATCAGCTTGCGAATCGTCTCTGCATCCGCCAGCCATCGCGCTGCTTCGTCCGTCTTGCCCAGTGCCTTGGCCATCGCTGCCAACGCAATCCGTCCGCCATAAACCGTGGCTGAAAGATCAGGGCAGAGCCGCGGCAGACTGGCCAGCGGCGGCCACTTGCGTGCATCCGCGTCCGGGCAGCGGTTGGGAATCCCACTCCACCGCGGACTGTTGTCGTGGCCTGTGTCGTAGGTGCAGAACCCCTCCACCAGCCCCGTCTTGCGCGTATCGCGATATTGCCGCAGCCACGCATCCCACCTGCTGCACCCGCTGTATGCCGCGGCCAGTAACTCCTCATCGCCTGTCATCTGCACCAACTCCCATGCAGTGGCAGCGATGGGCACCACCATCTGAATCTGCCCGAAACCATTCTCCGTAGTCTTCACGCTCGCCGGCAGTTGACCGTCCGGCCGTTGTAACGCAAAAAACGCCATGTGGTTGTTGCGTGCCGCGGCCACCGGAGTCGTGACTGGCGTCGCTGAATCCTGGCCGGCCTTAACCGCAATCAACTTGCCGAGCGTCGCATACACCAGCCCTTCGTGCGGCCCGCACTCCTGCCAGATCCCCTGATAGGTGCTCCCTTCAAACAGAACGGGCCGCGAGTAGCCTGGAACGGTGCGGATATTCGCAGCAAGCACAGCGATCGCCGCATCCCAGGTCCGCTTCCACGCGGGGTCGCCAGCTGAAAATACCGGAAACTCCAACTCGTGACGCGGCGTCGCCGCCGCCTGCGTCGCTCCGTCTTGCGCAAAGATTTCGATTGGGTGGATTGCGAGCGCCGCGCCGGCAGCCTTTGCGGCCCCGGCCAAAAAACGTCTGCGGCTTTGCATCGACGCTGCAGGCATTGAGACCTCTGCCTCAGTGCGTCCCGTGGCCGTCTTCCTTGGTGCTGGTCGCAAACAGAATTGCTGCCACAAACACGACGATGATCACCGGAACCACAAAGAATGGGGAAGTAATGTCCATAGCGCAATCTCCTACTCGCTAGACTACCAAAGAACTGAGGCCTCAGTTTCTGCGCCCCTCTCCAAAGACTGTCATCCTGAGCAGAGCGCAGCGGAGTCGCAGAACCTGCGGCTGTCCTTCTGCCGGCTGCCCCATCCTTGGCGCGCGCTTTATGCCAAGGATGGGAATCCACAACAACCACAACCCCTACTCTCTCGGCCCCCGATTCGCGTAGTCCACCCGGATCGTCAAAATCTCAAACGGATGAATCGGCACCTTCACCACATCACCCGTAACCGCCAGCGCCGCACCTTCCGGCACCTCCATCATGTTGGTCACGGTTGCGCCCTTCGCCCCCGGCGGCACATGAAACTCCGCCGTCGACTCCTTCCCCGCCCACTCATACACGCGGAAAATCAGGCCATTCGCATCCTCAGCCTTCTTCACAGCCGTCAGCACCACGTTCTCCGGCGAGACCGAAGCAAACGAGTGCTCCGCCGGCAGCGTTCCCGCATGCGCCGTCGTCACCACCGCGGTTAAGGGATAGTTGTACTCATATCCATGCCGCACCGTCAGCGCATCCATCCACGTCCCCGCATGCGGATACAGCGCGTAGTGAAAATGATGATGCCCCATGTCTGCCTCGGCATCGGGCCACTTCGGCGAGCGCAGCAGCGTCAGCCGCAGCACGTTCCCCGCCGCGTCGTACCCATACTTCGAGTCATTGATCACGCTCAGCCCGTGGATCTTGCCTTCGCCCCCAGGACCAGAGAGGTCCGCCCAGCGCATTGCCTCCACTTCAAACTGCGCTTTCTCCCACGAGTTGTTCCGTGTAGTCGGCCTGTCGATCGTCCCATAAGGGATCTCGTAAGTGGCAAACGGCCCCGAAGCCGCCAGCGGAAAAGCCGCCTTCAGCAGCACATGCGACTCATGCCAGTCGATCTCGTTGTCGATGTCGACCATGCCGGAGTCCTTCGGAATACTGATGGTCTGGACGAATTTCGAATTTTGCCAGCTGCGAACGACCTTAATCTTCGGGGTAGTTGTGTTCTCTCCAAGAAGCTCGACTGAATCAGCCTTATCAAGCCGCACTGGAGCCTGATCTAGCGTCCCAGGGTCAATGTTCCAGGCGTCGTAATCCTTGGGCGTGTCTTTAAACGCCTGAAGTTCATTGCCGCAGGCGCCTTGCGCCAAGGCCTCGTACTCCGTTCCCCCGTGACTGCCAGTCAGTTGCAGATGTGTGATACACCCCGTCTTTTTGTCGACTTCAACAGCAACACCCTTCCCACTGATTTGAAATGCATCGGGTGAGCCTGCCTCACCGGATTCCACCAAGACGCCGTGCTGTGCCGCGATGATTCTCACTACCCTATATCCGAGTGCCGGCACATCTGATACATGAAACGTCACTTCAGCGATCCCCGTCTTTTCGTCCAGGCTCGAATCTAGAGGGACGCTGAGCTTGTTCTTTTCGAGTGGATCGGATACGAATAGCCCGGTCCGGCCTGTCTCCGGAAGCTGCACCTGCACGCGCACATCGCCAGACCGCGCCCAGCCTAGCGGATTGTAGATCAGCACCGGAATCCCTTTTCCACTTGTGTTAGCCTTCTGCGCCACCGTCCCCAGCGCCCCAGACCCAATCTCATTCGTCGACCAGCGCACCACGTCGTAATCCTTCTGCGCGTCCTTATAGATCACCCCAATCCCCGACCCCGCCGCCAGATCGTGGAACTGGTTGAACAGCACCTTCTTCCAATCCTCCGTCAATTCCGCGCCCGGATACTCGCGCCCATCCAGCCAAGCCAGCGATGCCCACTTCTCAGCGTTGAGCACTTCCACCTCAGCCTGTCGCATATTCCGCTTGTGGTTGGCCTGCGTAGTCATCACCCCGCGGTGATACTCAAAATAAAGCTCGCTCTTCCACGTCGGAATATCCACCTTGTCCTCGACAACTGGCGGTGGCATGTACCCTTTCGCAATCGACTGGTAATTCCACTCCTTGCTCTCCGGTGCAATCTGCTTCTCAATCGAAGAGAAGAAGCTCTGCGCCGTTCCCCACTCATACTTGGGCGTAATATGGTCGGGCCCCGTCCAATGGAATCCGTTGTCGAGAATCGCTCTCGTGGGTCCACCTCCATGATCGCCAATCCCGTAGAGATCCATCATCTCCATCTCGCCCGTAGCCCGCCCTCGCGCCGCCACCAGGTCGCTGGCAAGTCGGTTGGGATTCATGTTCAGGTTCACGTAATCGTGCGGAAAGTAAGCCAGCACCTTCGACCCGTCCGGCGACTCCCACCAGAACAGCTTGAACGGTAGCTGATTCGTGTCGTTCCACGTCATCTTCTGCGTGACGAAATAATCAACGCCGCTCTTCTTATAGATTTGCGGTAACTGCCATGTATACCCAAACGAATCCGGGTTCCATCCAATCCGTACATCCACGCCGTACGCCTGCTTGTACCACCGCTTGCCCACCAGCAACTGCCGCACCAGGCTTTCGCCATCCGGCATATTCAGGTCAGGCTCCACCCACATCCCGCCTACAACCTCCCAGCGCCCCTCCTTGATCCGCTGCGCAATCCCCGCATTCATGTCGGGATACTTCTGCGCCAGCCACTCGTTGTAAGCCGCGGCCGACTGCGTGTAGGTGTATTGCGGATACTCATACATCAGTTGCAGCGCCGTCCCAAACGTCCGCTTCACCACGTCCACTGTTTCAGTCCACGGCCACAGCCATGCCGCATCAATATGTGCATTGCCGGTCAAATGGAACGTAGCCTGCTGCAGCAGCGGCTTCAACGCTTCAAGCTTCTCGCGCGATGCCTTCAGGCTGACATCGAATTTGTTCCGGTCGTGTGCATCCAATGCAGCCAGATCCACCGCCTGGATCGAGATGTTCAATGTGCTTAATTTCTCTGCGTCCCCCGGCGCAAGCGAGGGCAGCAACTCCGCCGCGGTCAGAAATTCAAGACGCAGGTCCTCAGGATTCGGCCGTCCTTCGGGAAAATCGATCCGCAGCGTCGCCCCGCGAAAGCTCTTCGTGTCCACCGTGTGCAGCAGCTTCACCGCTACCGTCACCTGGTCGCCCGGCTTCGCGCTGTCGAACAGAACAATCGGCTCCAGGTCGTCGCCCATCGCCACGCGCCGCCCGTTGAAGTAGAGAATCTCCGGCATCGGTCCATTCGCTTCCGCATGAAACTGGAACCAGATTCGCGCCCCGGTCAGGTCATAGCCGTTCAACGTCGCCGGAACCTGGTACGTCTGCCTGAACCACACGGCTTCATTAGGGGCTTTGTCCCGAACAGCAATCGGCTGCCAACCGCTCTCGTCCAGGCCCACCGCCTCGCCGTGCGCCAGGTCTCCGGCGTGCATCTTCCACGCCCTATCCGGCAACTCGCGCAGTTCGGACAGCCGCTCGATCACCGCACGCGACGCCGGCGCCAGCCCGGCGCCAATCTTGGCTGCGTCGGCAGCGCTCTGAGCTCCGCTATGGCCCGTGAAGAGGAACATTGCAGCGAATACGAAAAGCAGTGCGGATAAACGATAGCGAAATTTCGAAACAGATGTCATGGCATGAAAACCCTCCGCAGCATAGTAAGCCATCTGGCCGTCATCTGGCCGTCGAAATTCCTGCATAGCCCCAGCTGTCGCCGATCTAAAACAAGGTCAATTTCGCTTCGGTATGCGGTGTTTATCCGAAGGGAGGCGGGGTTTCAACCCCCGCACAACGTCAACATGATCGACGCGGGCTTGAGCCGTGGAGCGGCCAATTCGTTCTAACCGATGAACTCCAAATTCAACCAGTCACTTGGCCGCTTCATTCTGCTCCAGGTACTCCACATACCCCAGCAAAGCGCCCCAATGATAAAACCGGTCGCTGCTTGTCACGTCGTCCCCCGTCCCGGTTATTGCGTTGTAATTCTCATGCACATGCTTCTTCTCCCTCCAATCCTTCAAAAACAAGTTATAAGACTTCTGCGCAAACTCCTTTCTAACTTTCGCGTCATCGTAGTTAGCCAGCCCAAGATAGATCAGATAGTTCATCGGCCCCCAGATTCGTCCGCGCCAGTAGTTCTGGTCGTGAAATGCCGCATCGTTGCGCTCAATCGATGGAATAACCCACTCGCCCCAGAACTCATCCGTATTCAGCAGGTGCTTCTCGACGATCCTCTTCGCCTGGTCCGGCGTCGCCGCGAGCGCCAGCATGGGATAGAGGTTAGTCGGAGATAGCCGAAGGCCTGATTCTCCGGTGACCAAATCCTTGTTCAGAAAGATGCCCGCCTTCTCATCCCACATTGTCGCCAGCTTTGTCCTGTACTGTGCGCCGCGCTCACGCAGCTCCCTGGCTTCTTCCGTCTTGGCCAAAGTATCGGCTATCTCCGCCAGCGCGTCGCAATCCGCGACATACATGCTCATAAGTCCCACGTCGGCAACCTCAAGAAGGTGCGACTGCGAGTCATAACTCGCGCCGTCGTACATGGGGCTGTTATCCAGACCCGATTCGTAGATAGCTCCCTGCGCGGTTCCCTCCGAGCCGTCGTCGGGGTTGCTCTTCGGAGTGTGCCCGTCGCTGCCCCATGCAAGATACCCATTTACGTCGCGGTGCTTCGCCCACCATCGATTCCAACTGAGCAGCGGCTGAAATGTCTCTTCCAGAAGCCATCGGTCATGAAATCTTTTGTACAAACCCAGCACCGTGATCGCTCCAACTGGCGGTTCCGAACGGTCAAAGCTCTTCCACCCTGGCCGCGCATAGTTGGGCACAAAGCCTTCCGGCGTCTCCTCCCGAAGAATCTCCACTGCGTTTGCGTAAGCCAGGTCGCGGTCTCCCACTGAGGCCAACGTCGCCGCAAAAAACGTGTCCCAGTCAAACAGCACGTAGCCGCCCCAGCCCACGCTCCACACCCGGCTCACCGGTGAGATCACCCGATTCTTGTCCGGCTCGTAAATCGTGTCCCATCCCAGCGTCGTCTCGATCGCGTCCACAATGGGTCCAGTCTCGCCGCGGCTCGCAATCGAGGCGCGGTACCCCTTCTCGCCTTGCGCAATGACCGCCTGAATCTCCTCAAGAGTTCTGCGCTTCCCCGTGCTCATGCCCACTGGCTGTGTTAAATCGGAGGCAAAGTAAGCACCAGCGACGGGCAGATTCATCTCTGAGCTCCCAGGCTCTGAGCCACCAGGCGCCGTCGTGCATGTGCAGTGGATCTTGAGCATGTTTCGATTTCCGAAGTCCGCCAGGATCTCGTCGAAGTCGACTACGCTACTCATTGCAAACCCAGGATGGTTCCACAGAAAGTTCACCGAAAACACCACTGTCGGAGGGATTCTTTTAGCAGCCGTAGAACCAAGCGGGCTCACCAGCAACACCAGATCATTGCCGTTGTGAGCGCTCTGAATACGCCAGCTTTCTCCCTTCCAGTCGATGCGCAGGTCGGTATAGCTTCCATCCCATGAATGCGGGCCGGGAGTTACCACCTCCGCGCCCTGATCCATACGCCCTATTAACGCATCGCCCAGAAAGCGGTCGTCGTCAAGTGATGTGCTGTGCTTCATGCCAACGTGAATCGCCAGCCCCTCAGGCAATAGAACCTGCGTAGCAACACTGTGTACATCCCACGTATTCCACCCGCGCGCAAGCCGTTGTTGCACTCCTTCATATTCCGATGAACGCGGATCAGCCGTTCCTTGAACCCACTGTGCGTTCAGGACGAGAGCCGCTCCCAGCACAATCGTCCCGCATGCCACGAGCCTGTTCATCCTCATCTCCCCCGAGCCCCTGTTCCCTAATCCCTATTCCCTCGGCGCCTTCGGTGCCTCATACCCACCCGCCATCCACAACGTAGCTTTGATTCGTAATCGCGCTCGAGTCGTCGGCGCCCAGAAACAGCACCAGCCGCGCCACGTCCTCTGGCAATAGGTCCCGCTTCAACGCCTGGCTGGCCATGATCTCCGCTCTGTATGCCGGTGTATACCAAAGCTGTTGCTGTCGCTCCGTGGCAATCGCGCCGGGCAGCACCGCGTTCACGCGGATGTTGTCCTTACCCAACTCGTGAGCCAACGTCCGCGTCAGTCCGACGATGGCTGCCTTGGCCGCAATGTAAAGCGGAACACCCGTCGATGGGATGATCCAGGAAATCGAAGACATATTAATGATGGAGCCCCGCCCAGCCCTGCGCATTGCCGGCAACACAGCCTGTATACAGAAGAAATAGTGCTTAAGGTTTAGCTGCATGCAATGCTCCCAATACTCCGGCGTCACATCTTCGATCGTGTGCCGCTGATCGTTGGCAGCGTTATTCACCAGCACATCCACCGCGCCCCAGCGGTCCAGCACCTGCTCCACCGCACTCCTCAGCGCCGCAATATCTGTCAGGTCACAATGCAGGTAGAGCGGGGCAGGACATCCCTCTTCGGTCAGTTCCTCAACCAGCCGCCCAGCCGCCTCGTCCTGAATGTCGAGGAATGCAACCCGCGACCCTTGGCGGCAAAAATGGGCCACAATCGACTCGCCAATTCCCGTTGCTCCGCCGGTCACAAGCACCACCCGGCTCTCAAGGCTCGGATAATGGCCAAACTTGGTTCCGCCGTTCTGCATCGCCATCTGCTCCTCACCGCGGTCGCTCTGCGCCAGCTCTTGCGTTAGCGCAAACCCGTAACTGCAATCAAAACACCACTCAGCGGTCGCCACTCACTATACAACCTGCGCGGGAAACGCCGCCCAATCGCTCCTGCCAGCCAAGCCGCATTCAGCTTTTGAAACCTCCGCGTAAACCACCTGTCCCAGACATTCATCTCTCATCTCACTTTATGGGACGGCGTCTCCTTTCGTAGGAGCAAACTGATGTATGGGCCGTTTTCCCAGAGCGAAGCTCCCCCTTGAGTTTCCTCATTTCCATTTCGGCCTTTAAACTTGCAGGGGCACTCCATCTGGGCTGCTCGCCAAGTGGCGTGATAGTCCAACAATTTCGATTGTGGCGCCGTTTCGACGGGTGCGAGATCCCTCGATTCTAGGCGCTAACGGCCACGGCGATGGGATTGACAACAGATTTGGGCTCAAAAGAGAGGGATTCATGACGGTTGCTGCGCGTTATCCAGGCATTCGTATCACTGCAAACGGAAACCAGCTTGTCTCTTACCATACTGAGACGCGGATCGCCGATGCCGGCGTGTTCTATCCCATCACGCCTTCCACTGAGGGCGGCGAGCTCTTCCAGCAGGCCTATGCCGAAGGACATCTCAACGTCTTCGGCCACAACACCATCGCCATCGAGACGGAAGGTGAACACGCGGCCCAGGGCGGTGCAATCGCCCATTCAGTTTGCGGCAAGCGCGTCGTCAACTTCACTTCAGGCCAGGGCGTTGTGTATGGAGTGGAACAGTACTACCACGCGCCAGGAAAAGGCAGCACTATGGTGCTCGAAGTCGGCGCGCGCGCCCTTACCAAACATGCCCTCAATGTGCATTGCGGCCACGACGATATATATGGTGCCCTCGACACCGGCTGGATCATGCTCTTCGGCAAGGACGCACAGCAGGCCGCTGATCAGGCCCTCATCCTCCGTCGCGTCACCGAGCTCTCGCTCACTCCCGGCATGAACATCATGGATGGCTTCCTCACCAGCCACCTTGAGCGTACCTTTTATAAGCACGAGTCTGAACTGATTCGCGAATATCTGGGCTCCTCTGAAGACATCATCGATTGCCCCACTGAAGCGCAGCGCGTTCTCTTTGGACCCACCCGCCGCCGCGTTCCTAAGATGATGGACCTCACCAATCCCATCCTCCTTGGCCCCGTGCAAAATCAAGAGCACTACATGCAGGGCATCGTGGCTCGCCGCAACAACTTCGCCGAGCCCATCCTTGAATTCCTTGAAGCGGCATACAAGGACTTTGGTGAGCTCACCGGCCGCCATTACGGCCTCATCTCTGAGTACAAGACGAGCGACACTGACACCGTCTTCGTCTCCCTCGGCTCCGCCGCTGAAAACATCGAGGCTGCGGTCGATTACCTCCGCGAGACGCGCGGCATCACCGTCGGCTCCATCCACGTCAACGTCATTCGTCCCTTCCCTGAAGCTGCCATCGTTGCCGCCCTCAAGGGCAAGAAGAACGTCATCATCCTCGAGCGCACTGACGAAGCTCTCTCCGGCGACAACCCACTCGGCCGCGACATCCGCACCGCTCTCTCCAAGGCCATTCAAACTGAAGGTCACCCCGCCCGGGAAGGCCTGCCCGCCCTGGCCATGAATGAAGTGCCTCACATCTACTCCGGCACCTACGGCCTCGGCTCGCGCGATTTCCGCCCTGAGCACGTCATCGGCGCATACGAGTTCGCCACCGCCGACCGCCCCCGTCAGGACGGCAAGCGCGCCAGCGACGGCGTCTCCTTCTTTGTCCTCGGCATTGACCACCCCTACAGCGTCGTTGGCGAAGAAACGCCCTCCCTGCTGCCTGAAGGCGCAGTCGCCGTCCGCTTCCACTCCATCGGCGGCTGGGGCGCCATCACCACCGGCAAGAACCTTGGCGCAATCATCGGCGACCTCAATGACCTGCTCTACGAGCGCGACGGCCTCAAAGACGATCTAGGCAATCCCAAGGAAGTCATTCACGTCAGCGCCAACCCCAAGTACGGCTCAGAGAAGAAGGGCGCGCCCACCAGCTACTTCATGGTCGCCGCCAAAGATCGTATCCGCGTCAACTGCGATCTCCGCCACGTTACCGTCGTTCTCTGTTGCGATCCCAAGGCCTTCACCCACTGCAACCCGCTCGATGGCATGGCCGAAGGCGGAAGCCTTGTCTGGGAATCCGATGAAGAGGGCGAGCAGGCATGGGAGCGTCTCCCTCAGTGGGCCCGCAAGCAGATCATCGACAAGAACATTCGCGTCTTCACCCTCCCCGGCTTCTCCATCGCCAAGAAGGCCACCGACCGCGGCGATCTCCAACTCCGCATGCAGGGCAACGCCTTCCTCGGCGCATTCTTCGCCGTCAGCAGCCTGCTCAACGAGTTCGGCATCACCCAGGAGCAATACCGCGAAGTCGTCTACAAGCAGTACGTCAAGAAGTTCGGCAAGCTCGGCGAGGCTGTTGTCGCTTCCAATATGGAAGTCATGACCCAGGGCTTTGATCAGGTGAAGGAGATCAAGATCGGCGCGCTTGCCGCGGCCGACCGCTCCAGCCTCCGCGGCGTAGCTCTTCTCCCCATTCTTGAGCTCGCCACCGCTGGAGGTGCATCCTGCGGCTGCCGTTCCACACCTACTCCCGCCGGCCAGGGCCCGCGCACACCCATCAGCCGGGTCGCCGACTTCGATGCCCAGTTCCGCTCGTCGTATGGTTATGACCAGCCCGCCACGCCACTCTCGGCCATGGGCGTCATCGCTGCAGCCACAGGCGACACTGCTTCCAAATACGTTGCTCGCCGCGAAACCCCTCTCTACATTCCAGAGAACTGCACCCAATGCATGGAGTGCATCTCGGTCTGCCCGGATACTGCGCTGCCCAACTGCTCGCAGGACCTCAGCACCCTGCTTACCACCGCTGTCTCTTACTACATCGCCGACCCGGTAGATCGTTCCAAGCTGATGCGCGTCTTGCCCGAAATCGAAAAGCAAACACGCCAGCGGATGGTCGCCGAGATGAAGACCGGCACGCCCCTGCCCACCATCTTGAGTGAAGTAACTGACGCACTCGCCGCTTCTGGCACCGCGGACTTCTCTCAGCAGTCCAAGCAACAGTTCTTTGACATCATCGCCAAGGTCCCAATGGCCTACCAGAAGGTGAACGCCATCTTCTCCTCGCCGGAACGCAAGAACCCCGGTTCAGGCGGCATCTTCTCCATCTTCGTCAGCGATCTCTGCAAGGGCTGCGCTGCCTGCGTCACCGCCTGTGGCGACCATGACGCCCTCCGCATGGTTGCCGAAACTGAAGAAGTCAATGCCGAGCACGAAACCGGCACCGGCTTCCTCGATCTGCTGCCAGACACATCGCAAAAGTTCCTCGGCCTCTTCAACGCGGCCAACCCCGCGGACTCCAAGACCGCCACGCTGCGCAACATGCTCATGGTCCGCACCAACTACGACGCGCTCGTAGCCGGTGACGGTGCCTGCGCCGGCTGCGGTGAAAAAAGCGTTCTCCGCTCCATCGCCGCGGTCACTGAGGCTTACATGCGCCCCGTCTTCCACGCCAAGAGCGACCGATTTGTTCTCAAGGCAGGTGAACTCGAAAAGACTGGTGTTGCCAAGCTTGCCGCACTCAAAGACCGCAACCCCGGCGAGTACGCTCTTCTCCGCCAGGCTATTGCGCATCTTGTCCTTGGCCTTGGTGGTGAAGACATTCCTGACACCCAGGACCGCATCGCTGCCTACGAAGCCGACCACGGCCCCATCACCGACGCTCAGTTGGTCGAGGCCATCGCCGCTGTCCTGCTCACTGAAGCCTTCAATCACAAGAACCTGCAACCCATCGACGGCCGCCTCGCCAACGGCATGAGCGTGATGGCCATGGCCGCCCACACTGGTTGCAACACTGTCTACGGTTCCACGGCTCCCAACAATCCCCACCCCTACCCGTGGATGAACTCGCTCTTCCAGGACGGCGTCACCGTCGGCTGGCTCATGGGTGAGAGCTTCATCGTCGACCACGCGCGCCGCTCCGTGATTCCCGAGCGCCTCGCCGACATCCTCCTCACTAAAGAAACTGCTGTCATTGACGACCAGGAGTATTACAACCTCGCCCACTTCACTGACGCCCTCATGACCGATCAGGAGATCGTTGAACTCCCCAAGGTCTGGGTCGTCGGCGGCGATGGCGGCATGGGCGATATCGGCTACCAGAACATGTCCAAGGTGATCCTGCAGAACCGGCCCAACATCAAGGTACTGATGCTCGATACGCAGGTGTATTCAAACACGGGCGGCCAGAACAGTGACTCGACACCCATGCTTGGCGGCAACGACATGAACGTCTTCGGCGCGGCCACGCAGGGCAAGAATACTGAGAAGAAGACGGTCGCTGAGACCTTCCTCGCCGGTCACGGTTCGCCGTTCGTCGGTCAGGTCTCCATGGCCAACGCTCCCAAGCTCTACCGCTCAATTCTCGATGGCCTCGAATATCGCGGAACCTCCTTCATCCAGGCCTTCACCACTTGCCAGCCTGAGCACGGCGTCCCCGACGATATGGCCCTCCACCAGGCACAGCGCGTCCGCGATAGCCGCGGCGCACCGGAGTTTGTCTTCAACCCCCGCCTCGGCGAAACCTATCAGGAAGCTCTCGACCTCAAGGGCAACCCGTCCATCGATCTGGATTGGTACGAGACCAAGTCCAAAACCACTGGCGAACCGCAGCGCTACACCGTCGCCCACTGGTGCACCACTGAAGCCCGTTTCCGCAACCACCTCAAGAAGCTCAAGCCCGAGGCCGCGGCCAAGCTCATCCACCTCGACAACATGCTGGTTCGCATCACCCAGCAGGACGTTGTCTATCGTCGCTACCTCGACCCCAAGCACCGCGCCTTCATCCCCGACTTCGGCGTGTACATCACCTGGGAAGAAGACGGTAAGGTCGAGTACCGCGCCCTCAGCCGTCAACTGGTCATGTTCTGCGTAGAACGCCGCAAAGCCTGGCGTCTCCTGCAGTCCAAGGCCGGCGTCGTCAACAACGAGTACGCCGCCCAGCGCGCCATCCTCGCCGATGTCGACTCCGGCAAACTCCCGTTGGCAGAGTTCCTCGCCAACGCCCGCGAAATCCTCAACGAAAAGGTCTCCGGCGGGGTCCTGGCCAAAGCTTGACAGCCAACGGACATCTGCCGGCCGACTCGCCAGATGTCCTGAAGGGTACGGGCTTCAGCCCGTACATTCAACTCAACAAATCCCAGAAAGACACCGAACGCGGACCGCAAGGTCCGCGTTCTTATTTTGCAATGAGCCGCCTGCTCTAATTCCCTCTAATACACAGTCACCGTAACCTGCTGCGTCGATCGTCCAAACTGGTTTGTCGAATTCAACGTATAGGTCGTCGTCACAGTCGGCGTTACCGTCTGGCTTCCCCCGCGCACGGGCCCCCCCACGTCGATAAAGTCATACGAGTCGCCAGTCACAGTCCAATTCAGCGTCACAGCAGTCCCCACGGCTACGTTGCTCTGCGATGCCGTAAAGCTGCTGATGGTCGGCGCCGGCCCCGTCGGCGCGGTCGCGCCGTCGTATTCCGTTCCCATCTGGATCACGTCAAACTGCGACGCATTCACAGTCTTCAACGCGTCCAAATCGTTATCATCCCAGCGAGCATCCGTAGCTCCCTGGAAGTACATGTCGCTGCCGTTATCCGCAACAATCAAGCCGTACTGCTGCATCGCTTTCAAAATCACCTGGTTGTTCGCACTGAACCCGGAGATGTCGAAGCTCGCCCTCAGCCTAAGCCGCATGCCTATCACGTTCTGGGTGCTTGAACTGTTTCCTGCCGCGTGTGTTGCCGGCGCTACAAAGTATCCGCCGTTCACATCGTTCCTTGTGTGCGCCACCGTCATGCGAATCGCATGATTGATCGCTCCCGCGACCACCTCGTCGAATCGCACAAGTCCCGGAAAGATGGGCAACCCGGCCGCGTCTGCTGAGGTCCACCCATACGGGCGCCGTTCGCTCCTCGTTAAATCCCAGGTCGCACCATTCGCCGCGGTCCACACACCATTGCACCGCTGCGTTTCCCAGGTTTCATAAAGCCAGCATTTGGCCTTGTCCAGCACAAGCAGGTGATTATCGCCGTTACCGGTGCAGTCCGCAGGGAAACCCTCAATCGGTGCCGTGATCGGAATCGGATACGGCATGATGTCACTCTCTGATGGATAAGTCGTCATCGTAATATCAACGCCCGGCGTCAGGCTCGAGTCCACCACGACGTAGGGAATTCCGTAGCCATCGATGAGTGTGCCGAAGTCCGGATGCAGATTGCTTCCCGACAATGCAGAGATGATGGTTGCCGAGTTCGAATCCACCGGCGCAGAGGCAATATTCGTATTCCACAAATCGGTGGATGGAAACGGCACAAAGCCGTTCAGACTCGCGCCGTTCCCCGTGCTCATGTTCCCGCAGGACGCCCCCACCGTTGCCGGATCCACCACGATGTTCAGATCCGTCGTCGCCGACTGCGCCGTGGGCTGCGTCGAGTCTGTCACCGTAAACACAACTGCCGTCGTCCCCACCGAGCTTTGCGCTGGTGTACCGGTAATCGCACCCGTCGAAGCATTGATCGAGAGCCCGCTTGGCAAATTGCTCGCGTTAAAAGTGTACGGAGTGGTGCCGCCCGTAGCCGCTATTCCTCCGCCATACGTGCTGCCCGCCGTCCCATCCGGCAGAGAAGTCGTCGTGATCGTCAGCGTGCTCGGCGCAACCACCGCAGCGGCAATCGCGATGTTCAAACTCGCCGTCGCCGTTTGCGGCGTTGGCTGGCCAGCATCCGTCACTGTCACAGCTACGGATGTCGTTCCCACAGCACTTTGCCCCGGCGAACCCGTGATCGCCCCCGTCGAATGATTGATCGACAGGCCGCTCGGCAGGTTGCTTGCACTGAATGTGTACGGAGTCGTGCCTCCTGAAGCCGCAATCGCGCCGCTA
>Ga0182018_10001839_pt1 | contig 22919 bp, 17 predicted proteins | sample 812P2MmetaG_FD_120490 | JGI IMG/M metagenome (GOLD analysis project Ga0182018, IMG submission 120490) | Permafrost microbial communities from Stordalen Mire, Sweden - 812P2M metaG | ecosystem: Environmental > Terrestrial > Soil > Wetlands > Permafrost | place: Sweden: Stordalen | collected...
CTTCGACTGCACCAACGCCATCAACCGGTTCTCGAAAGTGAAGTCCGGCTGCGGAAACCGGCCATTGCGGTGGCGCAGGTACCACCGCCAGGTCTCTTTCAGGCCCTCTTCGAACGGCGTGGGACGCACGCCCAGCACACGCACGGCTTTGCCCATCTTCTCCGTGATGGGCGGTACGTCGAAATACACGCCAAAGTAGGCGGGATCGCCCATCGGATTGCCGCCCAAATGCACGATCGCCTCGCGCGGGATGCGCACCATGTGGGAAGGCTTGCGGGCGGCGGCCGCCAACGACTGCACCACTTCCGCCTGCGTCAACGGCCGGGAATCGCCGATGTTGAACGCTTCGCCGGCCGCGTTGGGCACTTCCATGGCCCGGATCAAGGCGCGCACCAGGTCTTTGACGTAGACAAACTGCATCAGGCGATGGCCGTCGCCCGGAATGACGATCGGGCGCGCCAGGCGCATGCGATCCCAAAAAAAGGCTTCCCGATAGAACGGATTGCCCGGCCCGTAAATGAACGGCGGCCGGAAAGTGACCACCGGCAGCCCGTGCCGCTGGTGCAGACGGAACAGCATCCGCTCCGTCATGGCTTTATTCCGGACGTAGGGTTCCGGGTGGTTGTCCGGCGCCAGCGCGTCGCCTTCGTAATGATTCAGGCCGTCGCCATACGCCGCCACGCTGGACATGAAAATATAGCGCGATACGCGGTCGCCACAGGCCCGCACGGTGGCCTGCACCTGCGCCGCGGTGGTGCCGCGCTTCCAATCGTAGACATTGTCGTAGACCACGTCGAAGCGCCGCTCATCCAAGGCTTGCTGGACCGATTCGGCATCGTTGCGATCCGCCATCAGGTTCTCCACGCGCCGCGGCAGAGCGTGCGCCGCCTGGCGGTGCATTACGGCTACATCATGGCCGGCGCCGCACAACTCCTTCACGAGTTGCCGGCCGATGAACGAGGTACCGCCGATGACAAGAACCTTCATAGTAAGTGGTGGGTGGGGGCTTCCGGGTTCAAGTTAGGCACTTAGTCGTAGTATTCCAGTCCGAGATGTGTGATCAGGTCTTCACCCCGCATCCAGCGGAGCGTATTCTTCAGCTTCATCAATTGGATGAAGATGTCGTGCTCCGGGTAAAGCTCGGGCGCATGCATGGGCGCCTTGAAATAGAAAGACAGCCACTCCTGCACGCCCCGCATGCCGGCACGTTGCGCCAGATCGCTGAACAGCACGAGGTCGAGCACCAGCGGCGCCGCCAGGATCGAATCGCGGCACAGGAAGTCGATCTTGATCTGCATCGGGTAACCCAGCCAGCCGAAAATATCGATGTTATCCCAGCCTTCCTTGGCGTCGCCCCGCGGCGGATAATAGTTGATGCGTACCTTGTGATAGAAGTTCTTGTACAGATCCGGGTATAAGTCCGCTTGCAGAATCTGTTCCAGCGCCTCCAGCTTGGATTCCTCCTTGGATTTGAAGGAACCCGGATCGTCCAGCACCTCGCCATCGCGATTCCCCAGGATGTTGGTCGAGAACCAGCCGCTCAGTCCCAACATGCGCGACTTCAAGCCGGGCGCGATCAGCGTCTTCATGAACGTCTGGCCGGTCTTGAAGTCCTTGCCGCAGATGGGCACCTGGCGCTCGCGCGCCAACTGCAGCAGGGCCGGAGTATCCGTTGTCAGATGCGGCGCGCCATTGGCGTAGGGGACGCCCATCTTCAGCGCGGCATACGCGTAAATCTGGCTGGGCGAGATTTCGGGATCGTTCTTTTGCAGGCCGCACTCGAAATCGGCCAGCGTCTGATGGACGGCGGCGGGCTTGTGGAACACCTCCGTGGAACCGCACCAGATCATCGCCAGGCGGGCGGCGCCAGTGGACTCGCGGAAGCCGCGAATATCGTCCATGAGCATCTCCGCATGATCCATCTTGGACGCTTTGGGCTTCTTGTTCGGCCCATCGATGCGGCGCACGAACTCCTGGTCGAAGACCGCCGCCATAGGCCGGATTGCCGATAGCGGCTCGCGGAGCTTTTCCAGCAGAGGCATCTCCAGCACGCCGGCCTTCTCGGCGGCTTCATAGCAGGTGTCCGGATAGATGTCCCAAGTCCCGAAAACCAGATCGTCCAGGCTGGCGAGCGGAACGAAGTCCTTGATGCGGGGGCTGCGGCCGTCGGTGCGCTTTCCGAGCCGGATGGCGGCCATCTGGGTGACCGAGCCTATGGGCTTGGCGAGATTGCGCTTGATGGCCTCCACGCCGGCGATGAAGGTGGTGGTGACGGCGCCCATACCGGGGATCAACACCCCCAGCTTCCCTTCCGCCGGCGCGATGGACACGTGTTCTTTTTCAGGCAAGTGCTTTACTCCTCTCGATTTAGGCAGGGCTGCCCGGCCGCACATCGGCTAATCTGCCGGTGCGGGGCGAAATGCTATAATACCAACTCGATGCGAGAGCGCGCGACGGCCATTTTAACTACTGTCATTGTCGACGACGAACAACTGGCTTGCGACGAGTTGGCTTACCTGTTGCGGGACTTCCCGGAAGTGGAGGTGGTGGCCACCGGCCGAAACGGCCTGGAGGCCGTGCAGTTGATCCGCAAGGCCGAGCCGGACCTGGTTTTCCTGGACGTCCACATGCCCGGCCAGGATGGCATGTCGGTGGTGCGCGATCTGCGGGAGTCCGGCATGGAACTGCCGCATTTCATTTTTGTTACGGCCTACGATCAGTATGCCGTGGAGGCTTTCCGCCTGGAGGCCATGGACTACCTGCTGAAGCCCGTGGACAAGGCGCGCCTGGCGGAGACTATCGATCGCGCGCGGCGGTCGGCCCAAGAAAAAGAAAAGAAGACGCCGGAAACCTCCGCTTCGCTGCCGGTCTCAGCGCCGCCGCACCGCACCAAGCTGCTGATCCGGAACGCCAACCGCAACTTCATCGTGGACGCGCAGGATGTGATCTACGCCACCATCGACAACGGTCTGATCACGCTGGTGGCCACCAACGTCGAGGGGCATTCGAATTACCGCACCATCGAAGATCTGCAAGCCAACCTGGACAAAGACACCTTCTGGCGCGTGCACCGCTCGTTTCTGGTGAATATTCACAAGATCAAGGAGGTGGTTCCCTGGTTCAAGTCCAGCTACCAACTCCGCATGGACGATAAGAAGCATACGGAGGTGCCGGTCAGCCGGGTGCAGACCAAGCGGCTGCGGGAGTTACTGAAGCTGTAGCATCAGACGGAATCCGAACTGGCGTTGATTCGCGAAGAGCCGTGGGTGCTATTTGTTTCTGCGGGAACTCCATCGCCGCGGATGGCTCCCCGGGCGCCGCGCCACTGATCGCAGTCGGCATCACGCAGGACGCGAATGGATGGACCGTTGGCGCCGTGCGCCAGTGGTCCCCAAACAGATCTTTTCTTTATTCGACAGTCTGCTGTGGGGATGCATCTTACCTCTATAGCCATCTGTGCCAGCGGTCGTCAGTTTTCAGGACTGGAGCGCCGGCTAACGGCGATGGTATTTGACGGTCAAAAGCCTAACCGGTACCATTTTCCCTTCCGGGGTTTGGGCGCGGGATCGAGCTGCATAATCTCTTCACCGGCGATGACGGCCTGGGGCGCGGTGGTGAAGAGCAGTTTGGCAGAGCTGGGGCGCCAGGTCTTCTCGACGTATTCATAGGCGTCCCGGAGAACCGGCGTGCGGTATTTGGTGTCGTGAGCGTCGCTGGCGATGAAGTGCACCAGGTTACGGTTCATCAACTCGGTGGCGACGGACTTGGCGGCGCGTCCGAAGCCGCCCAGCAAGGATCCCGCGGTAACTTGCACCAGCGCGCCATTTTCGACCCAGGATTGCAACTGATCGAGACGGGTGTGCAGGAGGGCGTTGCGTTCGGGGTGAGTAATGATGGGGGTGAGACCGGCACCCTGCAGGCGTTCGAAGATTTCCTGGGTGGTGCGGGGGATGAGGAGATCGGAGAATTCGACCAGGAGATAGCAGTGGCCATTGATGGCGTACTTGGCGGGATTGGCCAGAGCGTCCTGAATGTTCTCCAGCGTGAGATGGAAATCGCAGCCGCGGTGAATACGGGGAAGGGGACCGGCAGCATCTTGCAGTTCGGCGATTTTCCGGCCGATCAGGGCGGGGTCGAAGGTGAACTCGGTGTTGGCGTGGGGGGTAGCGACGATATCGGTGGTGCCGGAATCGGCCGCCAGGCGCAGCATGGCGACGGAGTCCTCAAGGGTTCTGGCGCCATCGTCGAGGCCGGACAAGATATGGCTATGGATATCGACCAACCCTGATGCTACTACAGGTGGCGGGGCGCGGTAAATTGTTCGGAGATTATTCGGACGATGGTGGCACCTGTTCCCAAAGGAGATTGTTCGCATGTTCAAATTTGCCCGCCGGGCTTCGCTCGGCATGTTGTCGCTCTGTGCCCTGTCAACGTGTTTCGCCGCCAGCCCCGCTATCGGCTTGGTGGTGGCCAACGGCAGCTTCCAATTGGACCACTCTAATGTGTGGGGAACCGCCACGCTGTTCGATGGCAATGTGATCGAAACGAACGTTTCGTCGTCGCAACTGCAGCTCAACAACGGTGTTAACGTGCGGCTGGCGGCGGAGACGCGCGCGCGCGTCTATGAATCGCGGCTGGTTTTGGAGAAGGGAATCGGGCAGTTGGAATCCACGAAGTACCGAATCGAGGCCGCCAGTTTGCAGGTTGAGGCGGTTAAGCCGGGCGCCACGGCGCGGGTGCAGGTAACCGGACCGGCGCGCGTCGTGGTAGCCGCCCGCGACGGAAGTGTGCGCGTGAGCAACGGCGACGGGGTGCTCATCGCCAGACTCGATAGCGGCCGCGAAATGGTGTTCGAACCGCAAGAAGGCGGCGCCGCCGCGCTCACCAAGGTTTCGGGCATCCTGGCGCTCAAAGACGGCAAGTTCATCCTGGTCGACCGGATCACGAATGTCACCATGCAGCTTCAGGGCGCCGGCTTGGAAGCCGAGGTCGGAAATCTGGTGGAGATCACGGGGACCGTGGATTCCGCGGCGCCCACGGTGGCGGGGGCTTCGCAGATCATCAATGTCACGAGTGTTAAGCGCCTGACAAAAAGGGCGGGCGCGGCAGGGGCGGCAGGCGCGGGCGCCGCTGGAGCCGGAGCGGCGGGAGCCGCGGCCGGAGGGCTTGCCACGGGCGCAATAGTGGCCATTGTGGGCGGAGTCGTTGCGGCGGGCACGCTTATAGGGCTGGCGGCCGAGCACGATCTGCCGGGGCAGGGCAGTAGCCAGCCAAGCACCAGCCGGTAGCAGGAGAGCTTCGCTCGCCAATCGACAAAAGGCGTCGATGTTCGAGCGGGCGCCTCGGCGATCCTTCTGCGGGGAGGTGTGTATCCTTGCTGTTCAGGCGGCGAGACGAGCCTACCCGCGGCAGGCACGAGCGCGTGCGTCACGAAGCCGCAGAGACCACCCAAAAATATAAGAGAGAAAAAATAGTCCTCATGTTTACCATTTGTATGCCACACAAGTTTCAACTGTTTTTTTGGTTAGTCCCAAATGGGACTGAGATAGCGATAGCTTCGTCCCATGACTAAGTTACATGCATGGTTCGCTCTAACTGCCAAGCCCCGGCACGAGAAGGTGATCGCCGAGAACTTGCGCGGCAAGGGTCTGGAGTCGTTCGTGCCGCTCTACCGGACACGGCGCCAGTGGACGGATCGTGTCCAGTCCGTCGATTTGCCGCTGTTCCCCGGTTATGTTTTCTGCCGGTTCGCCTATGCCAGCCGGCTCCCGGTGCTGAACACTCCGGGTGTAACTTCGGTGGTGAGTTTTTCAGACATTCCCACACCGGTGGCCGACGACGAGATTTCGCGCATTCGCGCCATCCAGGCGTCGGGGCTGCCGGCGCGGCCATGGCCGTACGTGTGCGTGGGACAAAGGGCGCGCATTGAGCGGGGGGCTCTGGCCGGCCTGGAGGGCGTTCTGATCCGCGAAAAGGACGCGCTCCGCGTGGTGGTCTCCGTGGAGCTGTTGCACCGCGCGGTGGCCGTGGAAATCGGCCGCGACATGATCCGCGCGGTGGAAGGCGCGGAGTACGCCACTATGGCGCATGTGTATCTTACCGACCAAGAGCTGCGCCCTTGATCCAGACCCGGATCGTGGTGTCCCGGCTCAGCCAGGAAGAGTAACGGTCGATCAAGGAAGCTTGCGACCTGCGCATTAAGGCCGAGGGGCTGATGCCGGGCGAACCTATCATCGGCCTCGACGAGCTGGATGTCTGGTATGTCGACCACAGGAGCCTGTGGCGCCACCCTGCCCGAATTCATGGGGAGCGCGCATGAGCGCTGACGGAATTTTCGTGATTGGCGCTTCCGGCCACGCCAAGGTGGTCATAGACATTGTCGAGCGGCAATCGCTCTGGCGCATCGTGGGGTTGATCGATACTTACAAGAGTCCCGGCACAGAGGTTATGGGTTATGGAGTGCTAGGTTGCGAAAGCTGCCTACCGGACTTAATGGCGAAGCATGGTGTGGGCGCCGCGATCGTCGCCATCGGCGACAACCGGATTCGCCACCAAGTTGCGCTGCGCGTGGCGCCGGTCGCGCCGTCGTTGGCTTTTGTGAACGCGGTACATCCCTCCGCCCGCATCGCCCGCGATGTGGAGATGGGCAAAGGTGTCGTGATTATGGCTGGCGTCACGGTGAACCCGGGCACGCGCATTGGGGACTTTTGTTACGTCAATACCAATGCTTCGGTCGATCATGACAACGTGCTCGAGCCGTTCAGTTGTGTCCAGCCTAATGCCGCCACCGGGGGCAATGTGCGGCTGGGCGCCTTTAGCGTTCTCGCGATGGGAGCCACTGTAGTGCAAGGAATCTCCATTGGCGAGGACACCATCGTTGGGGCCGGCTCGACGGTATTGGACGATGTCCCCGATAGGGTAGTCGCGTATGGAACACCCTGCCGGATCGTTCGACCCCGCTAAAGCCGGTGGGGCAGGCGCTTTCGCCTGCCAAAGCGGGATTTCATCGCTCTATACTCACGGAAATATTACTATGGCCCACCCGAGCTTTGCATCCGCTTCCGCTGTGGAAGCCAGAACCGCGCCTCTGTTCAGAGAGCGCTTCCGATTTATTCATCCCACTCTGCCGCCGCTCGACCGGATTCTTTCCGAGTACCGGCAGGTCTTCCACCAGGGCCTGGTCACCAACGGCGGATTGGTGGCCCGGTTGGAGGCGGCGGTCTGCGAGCGGCTCGGCGTGCGCCATTGCGTCGCCGTGTCGAGTTGTACGAGCGGTCTGATCCTGGCGATGAAAGCCTTTGGCTTGCGCGGCGAAGTCATTCTGCCCAGCTTCACCTTCTTCGCCACCGGCCACGCCGCGCTGTGGAACGGACTCACGCCGGTCTTTGCCGACTGCGATCCCCAGACCTGGAATGTCGATCCAGACGCCGTGGAAAGAGCGATCACTCCGCGGACCTCGGCGATTCTGGCCGTACACCTTTACGGCAATCCGGCGCCGGTGGACGAATTGGCGTGGATCGCCGAGAAACACGACCTGAAATTGCTGTTCGACGCCGCGCACGCCTTTGGCGCCAGTTACAAAGGGCAGCCGGTGGGCCAGTTTGGCGATGCGGAAGTCTTCTCGCTGTCCCCCACCAAGCTGCTGGTGGCGGGCGAGGGCGGCTTGATTTGCACCAACGACGCCACCCTCGCGCATAGTCTACGCGCCGGCCGGAACTACGGGGACCTGGGGACCTACAATCCCATGCTGCTGGGACTGAACGCCCGCATGACCGAGTTCAACGCGGCCATGGCGCTGGCCGGTCTCGACCTGGTTTCCGCCAAGGTTGCTACACACAACCAGATCGCCGCGCTCTATAGCTCGGAGTTGGATGGCACGCCGGGAATCGGGTTTCAGCAGCTTCCGCCGGGCCACGTCTCCAGTTACAAGGATTATTCCGTGCGCGTCCACCCGCAGGCTTTTGGAATGACTCGCGACGAGCTGGCCGGCGCGCTCTTGAAGGAGAACATCGAAACCAAAAAGTACTTTTACCCCCCACTTCACCAGCAGGCACTCTTTCGCCCATTCGTGACATGGGGAACCCCGCATCTGTCGGCTACGGAGGCGGTCGCGGAATCGGTGCTGAGCCTGCCTATCTACGAATCGCTGCCCGCCGAGACGGTAAGGCAAGTGGCGGGGGCGATTCGCGGCTTGTCGCAGCCGGGCCGCCAGCAAGGAGTCCGCGCATGTTGAGTCCGCTGCGGAACCCGAAGTGGAGGGAAGTGGCGCCCCGCGTACTGGCGGACTTCCTGACGGTACACGCCAGTATGCTGCTGGCGCTGGCTATCTCCGTCACCTACCGTACCGCGCGGGGACATGGCGGCGAAGCCCAGCAGCTTATCGCCGGATTCCGCCATTACTATGTGACCTTCTTTTGGGTGCTCTCGCCCATCTTTCCGGTGGTCTTCCTGCTCAACGGGTTCTATACGCATTCGCGCGCCTACGTGGGCAAGCAGAAGGCTTGGGTAATTCTGCGGGGTGTCACCCTGGCGGTGATGCTGTTCTTCGCAGCCGACTTCCTACTGTTCCAACTGCGAATCTCGGGACGTAGCGTGGCCCTTCCGTTCGTGGTATTGGCAGGTTGCGGGCTATGTTCCGCGCGCCTGCTGAAGGCCTTCTTCGAGCAACGCTTTTCGCGACGCCCGGAGACCATCGGCGCCGCGCAACCGAAGCGGGTGCTGGTGGTCGGCGGCGCTGGCTACATCGGATCCTTGCTGGTGGAGCGCCTGCTCGGTAGCGGCTATACGGTTCGAGTGCTGGACAGCCTGATGTATGGCGGTGAACCGCTCCACAACTTCATGCGCCACCCGAACTTCGAACTGATGGCCGGCGATTGCCGCAACATCCAGGATGTGGTGAAGGCCATCCGCGGCGTGGAATCCGTCGTCCAGCTTGCGGCCATCGTAGGCGACCCGGCGTGCGAGCAGGACCGCACATCGGCCCTGGAGATCAACTACGCGGCCACCCGCATGCTCATCGAGATTGCCAAGGGCCATGGGGTGAGCCGCTTAATTTTCGCCTCCAGTTGCAGCGTATACGGCGCCACGGAAGTCGAGGTGGACGAACAGTCGCAGGTTCGTCCCGTCTCATTTTATGGCCAGACCAAGGTCGATTCCGAGCGAGCTTTGCTGGAATCCCGCACCGAAGCGTTCCATCCCACGATTCTGCGCTTTGCCACGGTTTTCGGACTCTCGTACCGGCCGCGCTTCGATCTGGTGGTGAATCTGTTGTCCGCCAAGGCGGCGCAGGACGGCGTCATCACCATCTACAACGGCCGGCAATGGCGTCCGTTCATCCATGTGAGGGATTTGGTGGAAGCCGTGGCGCGGGTATTGGAATCGCCTGCGCGTTTAGTGGGCGGCCAAGTGCTCAATGTGGGCGACTCGCGGTTGAATCACACATTGGCGGAGGTTGCCGAAGTCATCGGAGAGGTGTTCCCGGCGACGCGCGTCGAACATGCGGATAACTCCGACTGCCGTAACTACCGCGTCAGCTTCAAGAAAATCGAAGAAGCCTTGGATTTTCATGCGAGTTACTCGCTGCGGGATGGAATCATGGAGTTGCGGAAGGCGTTTGTGACGGGGTTGATTGCCGACTATACGGATCTCCAGTATCACAACCAGCGCTTTCTCCTGGCGGCGGGGAGTCCGGGTCATAAGAGCGACGTGGACGCGCAGGTGATGGCGGCATTCTCGGGAGCGCCGGTGCTAAGTCGGGTTCAGTGACTTGAGGTGGGGCACCCCTGCGTTTCCTTGGCTCGAGGGACACCAACTGTGACCATGGTGAAGCAGGTGGTTTCGCCTGCCACAGGAACAGGATCGCAAATGAATTGGTGCCGGAGGAGGGGGTCGAACCCTCATACCCAGTGAAGGATGCGGGATTTTGAGTCCCGTGCGTCTGCCAGTTCCGCCACTCCGGCAAAGATATGACTCTTTTGAGTTTACCCTAAAATTGCTCCAGGCGCACTGTAGTGGTTTCTGTAGTGGTTCTCCGCTTCATTTCTGCCGTTTCGCGCGGGTTTGTTAATCCCGTGCGCATCACCTACTTCACCCGCTTGAGCTTCGCCCCGTTCCTGCTTCCGCCGTTTGGCATACTCTTCCAGCCGCTTCCCGGCGTTCTCCAGGTCGGCCACGTCCACGATGTTGTAGCGGTCGAAATCGACCGCGTGCGGTGGCCGCTGATCTCCATGGCCACGCGGTCCTGGATGCCGGCACGCTTCATGTTGCGCACCGCGCTACGTCGTAGGTCGTGGAACAGCAAACTCGGCACACCCGCGCGTTCGCACGCTTCCGCCCAGCCTTTGAGGTGATTGCCGACCGGCCAGTTGTGCGTCCCGTGGAACACCCACACCGAGCCTGCCGGGCAGCTTTCGCGCTGGCGCTCCAGCCATCGCCGCATGTCGCCATAGATAGGCAGCGTGCGGGGCTTCTTCCCCTTCGTCTGGCCCGCCGATAGCCGGATCAATCCGGCCTCAGCATCCACCTGCTCCCAGCGGATGCGCCGCAACTCGTTCTTGCGCGCTCCGGTGTGATAGCCGCAAACGAACAGAGCCTTGAGACTGGGCGGCAGTTCCTCCAACAGCCGCTCGTACTGGTCCTGCTCCAGGAACCCCTGCCGGACATTGTCCTCGTCCAGCATGGAAATCGCAGGCTGCCGTTGTACCAACGGCTGGTCCTCCTGCGCGCCGAGTCTGAATCCGCGGCGCACGATGGCCAATTCGCGATTGATGGTGGCGTCCGACGCCCCTGCCGATCGGCGTTGCGCGACATACTGCCGTACTTGCGCCGAGCCGAAGCGGGACACTAGCAGGCTGTCCAGCACCGGCTCAATGTGGGCTCTGTAGCGCCACTCGACGTGCTGGGCGTCGCGCAGCTTGCGCAACTGGTTATCCTCTACCACCAGCGCGCACAGATCCGCGATAGTGGCGCGCTCCGGTCCCACGCGCCGGCCTGCCGCGACTTCGCCGATGCGCTGCTTCAGCAGGTTTCCGCGTCGGCCTGATCGCAAAAGCCGCTGCTTTCCGGCACGATCCGCCCACGCACGAAATATTGTATCCACCAAATCCGTCCGCGCCGGTATACCGTTCCATTGCCTCGTTTTCGCATTGTGGCACCCATGTTACCCACCCGTTTTGCTGAGTTCAACCCAATTGTCGAGGTCCTGGTGATCAAGCTGAACGCGCCCGTCACGCCGCACGCAGGGGATGGCCTGCTTGGCGATGAGGTGACGGAGCGCGGTGGGCGTGCGCCCGATGTATTCGGCCGCCGCGCGCACGTCCAGCAGCCGGCCCTTGTTGCGTTCCTGCGCCGCGATGAGCCGTTGGAATACTCGCTCGGCGATGGCGTCGGCGAGCGCATCCAGACCTTGATTGCCCGTGGTTGACAGCGGCAGGGAATCTCCGCCCCCGGCGTTTGACTTGTGGCGTCGCTCGCCGGTCATCGTCCCTCCTGCGGATTCGGCCGGACTTCCGGGGCACAACAAGGACAACACGATTCGCAATGGGGCTGCCGGCTTGTTTTCCGGCCCTGCGATAGGCATTTCGCGCGGCGTCGATGCGCAATTGCAAATTCGGGTTCCAGCAGCCTAAACTGAGAGAGACGGTAGCGCCGGTAACGCTATGGGTGACGCGCCAAAGGACTCCACGCTCGATATCCGCCTGCTGGCGGCGGCGACCGGCCGGAATCCCGCGAAGCCGGGGTTGGAAGAAGAAGTTACAGAGTTGTTCGACCAATGGCACGGCGCGCTTCTTCGGTATCTGACGACATTCGGATTGTCACAGCACGATAGTGAAGAGATTGTACAAGAGGTATTTCTGTCGCTTTTTTCCCACCTGCAAAAAGGCAAGGCGCGCACAAACCTCCGCGGTTGGCTATTTCGGGTAGCTCACAATTTAGGCCTAAAGCGGAAGGAAGCCGAAAGAAAAGCTGTGGGGATTGCGGCGGACGTCGAGAACCTGCCGCATCCTGCCTTGAATCCGGAGGAAGAGCTGGCGAGTAACCGGCGGCAACGCCAGGTTTCCTCCATACTGCGCGCTCTTCCGGAGCAGGATCGGCGGTGTCTATACCTTCGTGCGGAAGGCCTTCGTTATCGGGAGATAGCGGAGCTTCTCGGAATGGCTGTCGGTTCCGTAGCCGCTTCGCTGGAGCGCTCGTTAACCCGCTTCCAGCGAGCGGACCAAAGGTGATTCCATGTCGCGAAAAGAGTCGCAGGAAAGCTTTCATCTCTCCGATCGGGATCTACTGCTTTGGGCCGACGGTGAGCTATCGCCGCAGCGTGCCGCCGGGATTCGGCGGCACTTGAGCGCCTGCTGGACATGCCGCACGCGCATGGCGGAACTGGAACACGCCATCGCGGACTTCGTTCAGTGCTATCGGCGTGAACTCGACGCAAGGTTGCCGTCGGCAGAGGGACCACGCGCACTTCTGAAGGCGCGCCTTGCGGAGCGCACGGCATCGTCCGGAGCAGGAAGGAACATATGGCTCACCCGTATGCGGCCGGTTCGTGCGGCCAGTGTTCTTGCGGCTTTTGTCTTGTTGACCGGAGTCGCTATAAGGCTTTCGCGGCATGGGAATGTGCGTAGTCAAGCCAGAGAGACTTATATGGTTGCGAACCTCGGCGAGATTCCAGACACAAATCTCACCCCCGGCGCGACAAACCCTATCGGCATCTGGGATGTTTGCAGCGCGAATGTCTCGACCAACGATCCTGCCGTCCCAGATCCTTTGAAGCGGGAAGTCTTGAAAGAATACGGACTGAACGAAGTCGCAGCCAACGGTTACGAGATCGACTATCTCGTGACGCCCCAACTGGGCGGCGCCGCCAATATTCGCAACCTTTGGCCGCAGCCATCTCGCAACACAGTTTGGAATGCCCGCGTGAAGGATGCCTTAGAAGACCGCCTTCACTACCTGGTTTGTAGCGGGCAGGTTAACCTGGCCACGGCCCAGCGTGAAATATCCCAAGACTGGGTCGCCGCATACAAAAAGTACTTCCGTACAAAGGAGCCGCTGCAGGAACACTCCGGCCGCAAGCAGATCGGCATGCAGCGGCGCGATGTCCCGTTTCCACTTGTCGCGATGCGGGGCTAGGCTGGCAGGCGGCAGAGATACAATCCTGAACTCGGGAACAAGGAGTACGTAGAAGAAGCGGACAATTCTTGCCCTCAGCCACTTCGAGGTCAACAGATTTCCGGAAGCCGCGACGTCTGGAGCTATCCGCCTTCACGTACCCACGCTCTCTTACGGCGGACGGCCAGTGCACGCACCACAAAAAAAGGGCGGGCCCCCCGCAGGGACCCGCCCGATGCTGAACGACGGCATTGCGCGGCCGGCGATTCTATTGCTGCGATTGTTGAGACTGCGGTTGAGGCGGTTGTTGAGCCTGCGCCTGTTGCGGGGTCGTCTGCGACTGCGACGGCAACTGCGAGAGGGAATAACTCTCGTCGGCGCTGAAAACTTTGATCTCCACGCGGCGGTTCTTGGCGCGCGCGGCGCGGGTGTGGCTGTCATCCACCGGCTTCTCTTCCCCGAGCCCGATCATGTGGATGCGGTAAATGGGAATGTCATGCTTGGCCACCAGGTATTCGGTCACGGCATCGGCCCGTTTGCGGCTGAGCGCTTCATTGTACTGGCGCGAGCCAGTGCGGTCCGTGAAACCTTCCACGGCGACGAAGTACCGCTTGTTGCTGGCGGCGCTGGTCACCATGGTGTCCAGATCCGCTTTATCCTTGTCGGTCAGCGTGTACTTGTTAAACGCGAACGGGATGGTCAGGTCGCCAACTTGCTTGTAGTCGTCCAGGTTGGAAACCTGCTGCCGCAGGCTCTTGATCTCCTCGGAGTCCTTGTGCGCCAGATCCGACGCGTCATTGGCCTTGGTCATGGCGCCCTGCGCGGTGTTCTGGGCCGTCATGGCCGACTCTTTCGCGGCGCTAATACCGCTCTGAGCCTTCTCGTCCACACCGTTGATGTTGGCCGTCAGATCGGTACGGGTCTGCTGGATTTGCTGGCCGTTCTTGTTGGTTGCGTCACCGACTTGGTCCACCTTGGCCTGAATCGGGGCGGTTGTGTTCTGTACGTACTTCTTGGTAGCGCAACCGCCAGTGAGCAGCGTGGCTGCCAGAAGACCTGTGCTGAGAAACGTCCGTGTCATAATTAACTCCCGGCGCGTACTGTTGCAATTCTCGCGCCGATCTCGCCGCACGCTGACTATCAAGGACTTAAGCGCCGTAGTGCGCGCGTTTTCGTGCATTTCTTGAATGTTAAGGAAAACTTTACCGGGTTGTAGCGCATTATCAAATTTTAATTGCCAGCAACATCGCCCCAAATTGCCGTGATATGTTCATCGGTGATGAAGCGCATCACGGGAGTCCTCTTCGCGGCAGTCCTGGTAGTAATGGGACAGGATACGAGGTATCCTCCGGATGGGAGCCAGATACCCGGTCCTGGGCGGGCGTCCACTCCCGACTGGGTATCGGAACTCAGCGAATGGCAGATCGCCGGAAGCGGCGAGCATGAGGCCTGGCTCAATGACCTGCGCCAATGGCGGCGCGAGCGCCTTATCCGCATGGGCTACGACGATGCCGAATACCTGCGCCCCGAACTCCTGTGGACGCAGCGAAACTTCATCCAGCCGCAAACGATGGCCGAAGAACGCTATTTCTACGATCCGGCAGCCGGAAAGTACACAGTCGGCCGCTATCTGGACGATCTCGACAAACGTTACGGCGGCGTGGATAGCATACTAATATGGCCCGTTTATCCGAATATAGGCATCGACAACCGCAATCAGTGGGACCTGGCTCGCGACCTGCCGGGCGGCATCTCCGGCTTGCGGCGGATGGTCGAAGATTTCCACCGTCGCGGCGTGCGGGTCTTCTTTCCCAGCATGCCGTGGGACACCGGAACGCGCGACGTGGGGCAGCCGTATTGGAGCGCGGCTGCCCAGCTCATGGCCGAGATCGGCGCAGACGGCGTGAACGGCGACACCTTCGACGGGATGCCGCGCGCCTACCGTACGGCTTCCGACCAGACCGGCCACCCGGTGGCGTTCGAGCCGGAGGGCTCGCCGCGCGCCGACGAACAATTGATGTGGAACAACCAGAGTTGGGGTTACTGGAAGTATCCGTTCGCGCCCATGGTAAGCAAACTGAAATGGCTGGAGCCCCGCCACATGGTTAATGTCTGCGACCGCTGGGCGCGCGACAAGACGGACAATCTGCAAGCCGCTTTCTTCAACGGCGTGGGCTACGAAAGCTGGGAAAACATCTGGGGTATCTGGAACCAGATCACTGCGCGGGACGCGGAAGCCCTGCGGCGCGTCGCGTATATCGAGCGTCAATTCGCGGAATTAGTGGTCTCGCGCGATTGGGAGCCTTACGCGCCCACTTTGCAATACGGGGTGTTCGCGTCTGGCTTTCCCGGCTCGGGGCGCACTCTGTGGACGGTGGTCAATCGCAACGAATACGACGTGAGCGGCGAACAGATCCAAGTGCGGCATATGGTAGGCGCGCGCTATTACGACGTGTGGAACGGCACAGAGATCAAGCCACGCATTGCGGGCGCCGGCGCGGTGCTGAGCTTCGCCGTGGAAGCCAGCGGCTTCGGCGCGATTCTGGCGGTGATGCCGGGCGGCGTTGCGCAAAATCCGGAGGCCACGCTGGCGCAGACGCGGCAGTGGGCGCGCGTGCCACTGGCGAGCCTTAAGCACGAATGGAACTTCCTGCCGCAGCGGATGGTGGAGACGGCGCCCACTAGGCCGCCATCCGCAAGCCCGCCGGGCATGCTGCACGTGCCGGCCGGCGAATTCGATTTTCAAGTAACCGGTATCGAGATTGAAGGATTCAACTGGATCGGTTTGGATGTGCAGTATCCTTGGGAAGACGCGCCTCGCCGCGGCCACCACCATCTGCTCATGATGAAATCGTTCTACATGGACCGCTATCCGGTGACCAATGCGGACTTCAAGAAGTTCTTGGACGCCACGCAATATCATCCGCGGGACGATCACAACTTTCTGAAGGACTGGCGCAACGGAACGTACGCGGACGGTTGGGCCAATAAGCCGGTCACATGGGTCTCGTTGGAAGATGCGCGGGCTTACGCCGCCTGGGCAGGCAAGCGGTTGCCGCACGAGTGGGAATGGCAATACGCGGCGCAAGGCACGGATGGACGGCTGTACCCGTGGGGCAGTTCGTGGGACCAGCGTGCGGTCCCCACGCCGTACAAGGGCCGCGATCTGCCCGGTCCCGCGGACGTGGATGCGCATGCGGCGGGCGCCAGCCCGTTCGGGGCGATGGATATGACCGGCAACGTGTGGCAATGGACCGATGAGTATGTGGATGAACATACGCGCGCGGCGATTCTGCGCGGCGGCAGTTATTACCGGCCGCAAGGATCGATGTGGTACTTCCCGCAGGCTTACAAACTGAACGAGCACGGGAAGTATTTGCTGATGGCGCCTTCCAAGGATCGCGCCGGGACCCTGGGGTTCCGGTGCGTGATGGACGAGTGAGGCATGGTAGCACAGGCTGCAGCGGTCGAAATTGATAATCCCGAATTATCCCGAATCAAGAGCTCAATGCCGGGATCCGTGCTCACAATGACAAATCTGTTACCGATGGCGCACGCACTCTTGCGTGCCATGTGGAGACTCGTCTCAACACCCCGGTGGGATTCGGACAGTCTGCTGGGGGGCGTACCGGGCATAGCGCCGATCATCCCAACTCAACAGTAGTATCATCGAAGAATCCCAGTAATTTTCAACCGTGCGGCGCGTCAGAGTTGTTTGAGAAAAGCTGGTCGAAATCGCGAAATCGGAGGGTAGTTCCCTTGGCGTTAACGATAACCGGTCTGTCCAAGACGTATCCCAACGGCGTAAAGGCGCTGAAGAACCTTTCGCTCACTATCGGCAACCTCATGTTCGGCCTTTTGGGTCCGAACGGCGCGGGCAAAAGCTCGCTCATGCGTACGGTTGCCACCCTGCAGGACCCGGACGCCGGCTCTATCGACCTCGACGGGCTGAACGTGCTTACCCAAAAGGACGAGGTGCGCAAAATCCTGGGCTATCTGCCGCAGGAGTTCGGCGTATACCCGAAGATCTCCGCCATCGACCTGCTGCAACACCTGGCGGTCATGAAAGGCGTCGTCAACAAGACTGAGCGCAAGCAGATGGTGGACGGTATCCTGAACCAGACCAATCTGTGGGACGTGCGCAAGAAGTCCCTGAGCACCTATTCCGGTGGCATGAAGCAGCGCTTCGGCATTGCCCAGGCGCTGCTGGCCAACCCGAAGCTCATCATCGTCGACGAGCCTACCGCCGGCCTGGACCCCGCGGAGCGCAACCGCTTCCTCAACCTGCTCAGCTCCATCGGCTCCAACGTCACGGTGATCCTCTCCACCCACATCGTCGAAGATGTGCGCGAGCTCTGCCCGCGCATGGCGATTATTTCGAACGGAGAACTGCTGCTTGAAGGCGCGCCCGCCGAGGCGCTCGAATCTCTGCGCGGAAAGATCTGGTCAAAGGTGGTGGCCACCGACGACGAGTTGCGCGCCCTCGAAACGAACTTCAATGTGGTCTCCACGCATCTCATCGGCGGCCTGCATGAGGTCCGCGTGTATGCCGACACCAGTCCCGGCGAGGGCTTCCGCCCGGTAGACTCCAGCCTGGAAGACGTCTACTTCGTGAACCTCGCCCGCCAGTCACCGAACTGATCCATGGCTGAAGCAGGAAACGAGACGACCATATGAACATGTTCTGGGAATTCTTCACCTTCGAGCTCAAGTTCCGGTTTAAGAGCCTCTCCACCTACATCTACTTCGCGGTCTGGTTCGCCTTCAGCTTCCTCGATATCGCCAGCGAGAACTTCGGCCCCATCGGCAACTCCAATGGCAAGGTGCTGCTCAATGGCCCGTATGCCAACATCTATAACGATATTGGCATGGCCTTCTTCGGCATCATTGTCATCGCCGCGATCTTCGGCACTTCCATCCTGCGCGATTTCCAGCGCGATACCGTCCAGATCCTTTTTACCAAACCCATTTCGAAGGTGGCCTACCTGGGCGGCCGCTGGGCCGGGTCATTTGTGGCCACGGTCTTCGCATTCTCCGGCCTGCTATTCGGCGAATTTTTCGGCACTTTCGCCCCCTGGGCCGATCACGCCCGCATCGGCCCCAACCACCTATCCTGGTATCTGCAGCCGTTCTTTTCCATCGTGGTCTTCCAGATCTTCTTCCTCGGCTCTCTCTTCTTTTTGGTCGCCGGCATATCGCGCAAGATCTTCATCGTCTACCTGCAGGGCGCGGCGATCTTCATGCTCTATCTGCTCGGCATTACGATTTTCAACGCCACGCGCTCGCTGGAGCACTTCTGGTCCGGGATCCTGGATCCCGTCGGCTTCCTCTACCACGATGCCATCACGCGTTACTGGACCGTAGTCGAACGCAACACGCTGCTCTACTCCTGGTCGCCCCACGCGGCCGACGGCGTGTTCCTGTATAACCGGCTGCTGTGGGGCTGTGTCGGCCTGGGCTCGCTCGTCGCGCTCTGGAAATTCTTCCCCATGTCGGTGGAGGCGCTCACCGCCCGCTCCAGCGGTAGACGCGCGGCCCTTGCCCGCGAGCAGGATCTTACCGCCGCCGCGCCGCGGCGCAGCCTCGTGGCAGCCAAGCTCGCGGCTGTCCGCCAGGTCTTCGGCCCACGCACGACGTTGGTGCAACTAGCTTCGCTCACCCGCCTGCGCATCTCCACCATCCTGCACGAAATCCCGTTTTGGGTCATCGTCATCCTGATGGCCGGCATCGCCCTCAACAACGGCCACTACGCCGGCCACGTCGCGGATCAGAATGTCTGGCCGGTCACTTACCTGATGCTCCAAGCGGTCGAAGGCGGCGCGGAGCTCTTCTTCTATATTGTCGCCGCCCTGTACGCCGCCGAGCTCATCTGGCGCGAGCGCGACACACACTTCTCCGGCATCCATGACGCTTTGCCCATTTCCGAGACCACCGACTGGTTCTCCAAATTCTTCGCTCTCTGCTTCGTCGAGATCATCCTTCTCACCGTAGCCGGCCTCTGCGGCATCGTGATGCAGACCATCGCCGGTTATCACCACTATGAGCTGCTACAATACGCCAAGGAATTGTACGTAATCACATTCCCCCAAGTGCTCACCGCCGTCCTGCTGGCGCTCTTCATCCAGACGGTGGTCTCCAACAAGTTTATCGGGCACGGCATCGTTATCGGTATCTTTGTCCTGGTGCCCATCCTCTTCAGCTTTGGATGGGAGAACACCCTCTACTTGTTCGGCAACACACCGCCCTACACTTACTCGGACATGAACGGCTACGGCCATTTCGCGCCCGCGCTCTTTTGGTCGATCGTATACTGGCTCTCCATCTCCAGCCTGCTCGCTACGGCTTCCATCGCGCTGGCGCGCCGCGGATCGGACGACGCCTGGCCCGCGCGATGGCGCCTCGCCGCGCAGCGCTCCCCGCGGCTGATCCCCGCCGCGTCCCTGTTCCTCGTCGCCGCTATCGGCAGCGGCGCATGGTACTTCTACAACGCGCATGTCCTGAACGAGTACCTCACCGCCAAGGACCGCCGCGATATCCAAGCCACTTACGAGCGCGATTTCAAGAAGTACGAAAACCTTCCCCAGCCAAAGGTCATCGCGGTCGATGCCAACATCGACATTTTCCCCGAGCGACGCTCATTTTCCGGAACCGGCCACTTCGCCCTGCAAAACAAGACCACGCAACCTATCGGCCAGATCCATATCACCAACCAGTGGCAATCCGTTTCGAACGTGCAGTTCGACCGTCCATTCCATTTGGTCTTCACAAGCCCCCGCGCGCTCTATACGATTTACCAGCTAGACACTCCTCTCGCGCCGGGCGGCACGCTGAACCTCACCTTCCACACAGGCTACACCACCCGCGGCTTCAAGGATGGCAACGAGCGGCCGGAGTTCGCCTATTCCGGCACCTTCTTCGATAGCAGCTACTTCCCCACGCTCGGCTATAACGCGGGCATGGAGTTGGACGATCCCCGCCGGCGCCGCGAGGAACACCTACCCGAGCAGACACTGCTCCCCCACCGCGGCGACCCCGCCGGTTCCCGCACCAACCTCTTCACCCTGCACTCCGACTGGATCGGCTACCACACAACCGTCAGCACCTCAGACGATCAGATCGTGCTCTCCCCCGGCTATCTTACCCGCGAATGGCATGCCAACGGCCGCCACTATTTCACTTACGATATGGGCAATGTCAAGACCCTGGACTTCTACTCGTTCGTCTCCGCCCGCTACGACGTCAAGCGCGAAATGTACCAGGGCGCCGCTAACCCCATCGCCATCGAGGTCTACTACAATCCCGCTCACAGTTACGACGTCGACGATATGATCGACGCATCCAAAGCGGGGCTTGCTTATTACGAAAAGAACTTCAGTCCCTTCCAGTTCCGCCAGTACCGCATCCTGGAGTTCCCCCGCTATCGCACTTTCGCGCAGTCCTTTCCCAACACCATCCCATTCTCCGAAGCCATCGGCTTCATCGGCCGTGTGGAAAAGCCCAACGACATCGACTTCGCCTACTTCGTGACAGCGCATGAACTCGGCCACCAGTGGTGGGCGCATCAGCTCATCGGCGCCCACGTGGAAGGCTCCAACATGCTGGCCGAGACGCTCGCCGAGTACTCCGCGCTCATGGTCATGCAGCGGAAATACGGCCGCGACAACATGCACCGCTTTCTGAAGCACGAGCTGGACAGATACCTGCGCGGACGCGCCGGCGAGATCCGCCGCGAGCGCCCCGTCGTCCTGGTCCAGAACGAGTCGTACGTCTGGTATCAGAAGGGCGGCCAGGTGATGTACACGTTGGGCGATTACATCGGCGAGGACAAACTCAACCTGGCGCTGCACAATTTCCTGATGCAGTATCGCTACGCCAACGCCAACGACTCCCAGTCCGGCCCGTACCCCGATACCCGCCAGTTCGTCGAAGCCCTGCGCGCCCAAACGCCCGCGGACTTGCAATACTTCATCACCGACGCCTTCGAGAACATCGTCCTATATGACAACAAGGCGGTCTCCGCGACGGTGACGCCCACAGCGGACCACAAATATAAAGTTACCCTCAAAGTCCAGGTGCGCAAGGTGCAGTCCGATGGCAGCGGCAACGAATCCCCCATGCCTCTGCACGACTTGATCGACATCGGCGTCTTCACCGGCAAGAAGGGCGAAGAAAAACCCCTCTACCTCAAGAAGGAGTGGCTCACCGAGCCCACCCAGACCTTCGAGATTATCGTGGACCAGCCACCCACACTTGCGGGCATCGATCCCTACAATAAACTGATCGATCGCAACGCGGATGACAATTTGATGGATGTTACGAAGCCGTGAGCGTTCCACGTGAGAAGTGCGCATTAGGGAGGGCGTAAAATGTGATTGGTGGATAGTCGCGGCAGGAGTCTCGGAGGCGCGAAGGACGCCGGCGGCGTTGCTCAGCCGGAACAGCGCGGGACTGTGCCCCAGTTCTTCGCCAATCTCGGGCCAGGGCTGATTACCGGTGCGGCGGACGACGATCCTTCGGGGATCTCAACATACTCAGTGGCAGGCGCGGCCTTCGGATATTCCTTCCTGTGGACGGCCCTGGTCTCTTTCCCGTTGATGGCCGCGGTGCAACTCATGTGTGCGCGGCTCGGAATGGTGACGGGCAGGGGGCTGGGGGGCGCCATCCGATTGCGGTATCCGCGGTGGGTGCTGTGGCTGGCATGCGTGCTGCTGATTATCGCCAACGTGTTCAATATCGGCGCGGATCTCGGCGGCATGGCCGATGCCATGCGGATGGTAACGGGAATCCCATCGTATTACTGGACACCCTTCTTTGCCTTGCTGATCGCCGGCCTGTTGCTCCGCACTTCTTACAATCTCATTGCGCGTGTCTTCAAGTGGCTGACTCTGGTACTGTTCGCCTACGTCATTACCGCGTTCCTGGCGCGGCCGGACTGGGCCGGCGTCTTTCACGGAACTTTTCTGCCGCATGTGGCATGGACGCAATCCTACATGGCCGTGCTGGTGGGAATTTTGGGGACCACTATTTCTCCGTACCTGTTTTTCTGGCAGGCGGCGCAGGAAGTGGAGGAAGACCGGAAGCGCGGGAAGACCACCGTGGCGCTCCGCCGCGGTTCCACGGATCTGGAATTGAACGTGGCCAGGAACGACGTGTTCACCGGTATGTTCTTTTCCAATCTGGTCATGTACTTCATCATTCTCACCACCGCGGCGACGCTGCACGCGCATGGCATGCGGAACATCGAAACGGCCAAACAGGCCTCCGAAGCATTGCGGCCCTTGGCAGGCCCAGGTGCATATTGGCTGTTCACCCTGGGACTGATCGGGACCGGCATGTTGGGCGTCCCCGTGCTGGCGGGATCTTGCGCCTATGCCATCGCGGAAGCCGCGTCGTGGAAAGGAGACTCGCTGAGCAGGACGCCGCGCCGGGCGCCGCAATTCTATATGGTCATCGCGGGCGCCATGGTGATCGGCCTGGCTCTTGATTTCGCGGGGTTGAATGCGGTGAAGATGCTTTTTTGGTCGGCCGTGCTGAATGGTATGCTTGCGCCACCACTGGTCGTTTTAGTGATCCTGCTTACCAGCGATCGGAAAGTAATGGGAGCGCGGGTGAATTCGCGGGGAGCGAAGGTTCTGGGATGGACCTGCGCGGCTGTCATGAGTGCAGCGGCTGTGACGCTGCTGGTTACGTGAAAGAGGTGGCCAATCATGATGCCCGCTTGGACCTAACTCCATCAGAATGCCGAAGTTAAGAGCGCGTGCACAGATTGGACCAGTTATGCCGAAATTAACCGGCAAAACTGCCTGATTTTA
>Ga0182018_10001840_pt1 | contig 22916 bp, 19 predicted proteins | sample 812P2MmetaG_FD_120490 | JGI IMG/M metagenome (GOLD analysis project Ga0182018, IMG submission 120490) | Permafrost microbial communities from Stordalen Mire, Sweden - 812P2M metaG | ecosystem: Environmental > Terrestrial > Soil > Wetlands > Permafrost | place: Sweden: Stordalen | collected...
ATCGTGCCGCCCAAAATTCGATTTACCCAGCGACCCCAGCAAATCCCGCAGCGTCTTGTATCCCAGAAAATCCAGGCTCTTGTCCGTCACCTCAAATCGCGCATCGGTCTGCGGCCCGCCCATCTGCCCCGAAGCCTGCGATACCTGCCCCGACTCCTGCGACTGTTCCGTCGAAATGTAATTCTCCCGCTCCATCCGCTGGATCAGTTTCTCGATCAACTCATCCAGCTTTCCCTCCGCCGCCAGTTGATCGATCTTCTGCTGCAGGCTCTCATCGAACGCGTCCCCCTGCTCAAGCGCCCGCCGCAGCGCATCCCGCAGATCGTCCATCGTCTGATCGAGGTCCTGAAACTCCGCATACGGATTCTGAAATCCCGAGTCCAGCAGATACTCCGATAGCGCCTTGAGCAAATCCTCCATGCTCACTTCGCTCGCCAGATCGCCCGTGAATTTCGTATACCGAACACTCTTCATAAATTCTCATCCTGAGCGCAGCGAAGGACCTGTCGTTCGCTCCTGGTTGGCTAATGGCTAAAAGCTAGTGGCTAACAGCTAGTTAAAGCTCCCCCGCCGCGTCTTCCGCGACTGCCACTGCTCATAATCCCGCTCCGGATCCACCCGCTCCGGCCGGTCCACCTTCTCCTGCGGTTTCCTCTGCGCAGAAAAGCTCCGCTCCTCATTCCGGCTGATCCGCCGATGCGCGCACATCCCTTCCAGCAGAAATTCTGCAGCCGCTGTTACAATTTCCGCCCCGTCGACGCTCTTCACACCCAGCGGAGTCAGCTTATCCAGCAGCCCCTGAATCTGCTTCAGCTCCTCCAGTGTCGCCTTCGCCGACTGCGCATCCGTAATCTTCACCGTCCCGCCCAGATTGAACCACTGCTCGATCTGCTGCGTGTTCACGTCGCCAAAATACCGGTCGAACACCTTCCCGATCGCCGCGCGCACAATGTCCCGCACCACCGTGTCCGCGCCCTTCATCTCGCCTTCGTACTCCAGCTCCAGCTTGCCCGTGATCCCCGGCAGCGCGGTATACAAATCGCCCACCCGCGGCACTACGCGCGTCTCTCCATGAATCAGCGCCCGCCGCTCCGCATTGCTCACCGCCAGCTCCAGCGTCGCAATCGGCAGCCGCTGGCTCACGCCACTGCGCTTGTCCACCTTCTTGTCCTCGCGCGCCGAGAAGGCCACCTGCTCAATCACCTCACGCAAATAATGCGGAACCTGCGCATCCGCCGTCTCGCGGTCGGTCCACGCCTCCTGCGCAGTAATCGCAATCCCCTCCTCCAGCGTCTCCGGATAATGCGTCCGAATCTCCGATCCAATCCGATCCTTCAGCGGCGTCACAATCTTCCCCCGCGCCGTGTAGTCCTCTGGATTCGCGCTGAACACCAGCGCCACATCCAGCTCCAGCCGCACCGGGTACCCCTTAATCTGCACATCGCCTTCCTGCATGATGTTGAACAGCGCCACCTGAATCTTCCCCGCCAAATCCGGCAGCTCGTTCACCGCAAAAATCCCCCGATTCGCACGCGGCAGCAGCCCATAATGCATCGTCATCTCGCTCGCCAGATCGTGCCCACCCCGCGCCGCCTTAATCGGATCGAGATCGCCGATCAGATCCGCCACCGTCACATCCGGCGTCGCCAGCTTCTCTACATAGCGCTCATCGCGCGACAGCCACCCCAGCTGCGTCGCATCGCCGCACTCCACGATCAGATCCCTGCAACGCCGGCACAGCGGCACATAAGGATTGTCCCGAATCTCGCAACCCGCCACATATGGCATGTGCTCGTCCAGCAGCGCCGTCAGCCCGCGCAGAATGCGGCTCTTCGCCTGCCCGCGCAGTCCCAGCAAAATAAAATTCTGCCGCGACAGCACCGCATTCACGATCTGCGGCACCACCGTGTCCTCATATCCAATGATCCCCGGAAACACTGGCTCCTTCGACTTCAGCCGCGCGATCAGGTTTTCCCGCATCTCGTCTTTCACCGACCGCGTACGCAGCCGCGTCTCGCTGTATTCCCGGTTCCCGCGCAGTTCGCCCAGCGTCTGCGGCAGGTGCGCAGCGCGTGCGTGCTCCGTTCGTCCGGGAGTGGTCTGCCGAGTGGCCATGAATACTCCTGTCCCTTTTAGAGTGCCTGAATGACTGTGTCTGTGTTGCGCCTGTTGCTTGGACGCCCAGCGCGGCCCGCCGTCTCACACTTGAAATTAGTGTATGGGGAAGCCGCCGCCATGTCCCGCTCGTGGCGCTCGTCCGGCTCGTGCTGCGTCGTCTTTCCCGAGCTGCAAGCGCGGCAGAACCTCGTTATAGAACTCCCGCAGACGCGTCGTCCGCTCCGCATCCGACCGCGTCGCCAGCAGCTGCTGCTTGAACGCCAGGTCCGACGGCAGCGCGTCCGCCAGCTGGAACGCCACTGGCGCGTTCAGATCCAGATGCATCGGCGGCAATTCGATCCCCGCCATCTGCAGCGTCGCGAAATGCAGCGCCGCGCAATCCTCCCGATCCGGCCGCGTCGATCCCGCTCCCTCATCCTCGAAAAACTCCACATCCGCCTGCAGAAACTTTCGCGACTCGTCCAGTCCCTCAATCTCGAACCGCCGCATCCCCTCGCAGAGAATATCCAGCCGCCCGTCGCTGTAACGCTCCACCACCCGCACGATCTTCGCTGTGCAACCCACAATCGCCATCTTTTCCCCGTCAGCCCTCACCACGCCGAACGGCTTGTCTTCCTTCAGACACTCGCCCACCATCTCGCGGTACCGCTCTTCGAAGATGTGCAACGGCAGCGCCGTTCCAGGAAAAAGCACCACGTCCAGCGGAAACAGCGGAATTCTCATGATGGTGTCATTATGCCCGCACTCCGGTTTCGCCGCATCGTTTCTTTCTAAACTTGTCCATGACCGGGTACCCTCTCTTCACATCTCATCCAGCATCGCCTGCATCTCCCCCAGCGCATGCTGGTTCCCGGTCCGTCGCGCGGACTCCATGCCCTCCACCAGCCGCTGCTTCGCCTCAGCCCCGCGTCCCGCCTTCGCCAGCGTCTGCGCCGCCATAAAATATCCCGCCGTGTAATCCGGATGATCGCCGAGCAGCCTGGCAAAATTCTCCAGCGCCGCCTCCGTCTCGCCCCTCGCGGCCATTTCCATTGCCAGCCCATACCGCGCGAACGCATTCTTCGGATCCTGCTCCAGAATCTCCTTCAGGCTTGCCAGTTTGTCCATCGCCGCTCGGCCTCTCTTCTCTCTCTGAATTCTCCACGCCAGGAGGCACTGCGCAAACCGGGGCGCTGCGCAAACCGCGGCGCTGCGCAACCGGGCGTTGCGGCCAACCCGGCTCGCCAGTTGACGCCGGTTTCCAAATTACTCCTTGTTTGCCACCCATTCCCGCTGTATTGTGATGTTGCCAGCGGAGGCGCTCTGCTGCGACGCCTTTCTGTGTCCGCGGGCCGCCTCCGCCAGCGAGGGATCTTTGATGTACGCATTGCCGACTTGCGTCGCCCGGATTCGTGGTCCGGTTCTGCTCGGCGGATCTTTTCTTTGCTCTCTGCCGCTTATCCTCGCTCAGTCCGGTCCGCCGTCCGGTCCGCCGTCCGGCCCGCCGTCCGGCCCGCCGTCCGGACAGCTTGCAGCCGCAGCTGCGCCGCCGTTCGCTCAGGCCGCACAGTCTTCCCCGCTGCCGCTGGCCCCGTCCATTCCCAGGCTCGCCGATGAGGTTTCTTTTGACCTGATCGTGCGGGGCAAACACAATAAACCGGTTCTCGACCTGCAGCCCTCCGACCTGACCGTCAGCGACAACGACGCTCCGGTTCATCTCTCCGCACTGCATCTGGTCACCGGTGCTGCGCAGTCGGAGCACCTCGTCACGCTTGTTTTTGACCGCCTCGATCCGGGGGGCGCCAAATACGCCCGCTCGCTGGCACTGAAAATGCTCAGCGTGATTCCCGCGAAGGGTTATACCGTTGCCGTTCTCCAGATCAATGGTCGCCTGCGGGCTGTGCAGGCCTATACGGCCGACCGCCAGCTCGTCGAATCCGCCATCGCCGCCGCCACGCCGCAATATCCCGCGCCCCCGCCGGAAGGCCTGAATTCGGCAGAAAAAGCTCTGATTGCTGCTGCCCACAGCGACGCGCTCTCGCCCGGCTCCGGCGGCCGCGCCAATGCTGCTCTGCTGCTCTCTGGCCTCGAACAGTTCCAGCGCATCGAATCCGACCGCCCGATCATTCCGTCCCTGGCCGCGCTGCAGGCGCTCGTGGTCAGCGAGCGGGAGAGATCCGGCCGCAAGCTGATCCTCTATTTCTCCGAGGGCCTCAACGCGAACTCCGATGCCCGCGACACCGTCCGCTCCATCGTCGCCCTCGCCAACCGCGCCGGAGTCACCCTCTGCGCCGTGGATACCAATTCTCTAAACCAGCAGGCGGGCAGGCGCATGGAGACGGCCCAGGCCATCTCCGCGCTCGGCAGCGGCGGCGCCATCGGGGGGAGCAGCGCAATCGGTCTGTCGCCCAGCACCCCTGCTCCTACCGCAGGCGGGTTTACGCCGGGAACAGGCGCAGGAAACGGGCCTGCGGCGGCCCACTACACCACCGGCTACGAATTCGGAGACCCCGGAGCCGATCAGAGCCCGCTTGTTCCGCTCGCTGCCGGCACTGGCGGAATCTACGTAAGCGCCTCCAACCGGTTCGGGCGCCAGCTTCAGCAGCTCCACGATGACCTGACCAGCTACTACGAGGCCTCCTGGGTACCGGCGATTCGGGACTACAACGGCCAATTTCGCCCCGTGACCATCCATCCCCTGCGCAAGGGACTCGTCATTCACGCCCGCGCCGGCTACTTTGCCCTGCCGCCCAGCGACGCCTCCAGCATTCGCCCCTTCGAGGTTCCTCTGCTCAACCTGCTCGCCGGCCCGCAACTCCCGACCGCGATCCCCTTCCATGCCGAAGTCTTCCATCTCGGCGAGCTGCCTGACGGCAACGGCGCTGAGCTCACCATCGAAGTGCCTGTCTCGCAGCTCGAAGTGCGCGAGGACGCCAACACCCATATCTCCTCGGTCCATGCTTCTATCCTGGCCGTCATCAGGAACGAGAAAGGCGAAGTCCTCCAGACCTTCGGGGACGACGTCCCCCTCCACGAATCGCCCGAAAGGCTGCGCCTCGATCCGGACCAGGCCATTACGCTGCAGCACCACTTCACTGCCGAACCCGGCGTTTACACCCTCGAAACCGCCGTTCTTGATCGCCTCGGCAACAAAGCCGGTGCGCGGCGCTCCACCTTTACCGTCGCGCCGGTGCCGCAGGGTCCTTCCCTCAGCGACATTGCGCTGGTGCGCACCGTCGATCCTGTCGCGGACGAGACCGAGGACTTTGAGCCGATGCGCTACCTCAACGGCCGCGTCGTCCCCGATCTGGCCGGCGAACTGCCGGAAGACACCCATTCGCTGTCTCTGTTCTTCCTCATTCATCCGCTGGCGAGCAGTACGTCGCAGCCATCCGTGGCCCTGGAAATCGATCGCAACCATCAGTTGCTCACCCGCATGCCGATCGAGCTTCACCCGGTCTCCGACAACGGCGGCGCGATCCCCTGGTTCGGCACCCTCAGCTCCTCGGCGTTTCCGCCCGGCGAGTATCGCATGCGCGCGGTCCTCACTCAGGACGGCCAAACCGCCTCCAGCGTCGTGTCTTTCCGCATCGAGGGCACCATCGCCGCCTCCAGTGCGCCGAATCCGACCCTAAGCGCCGAGAACGGATCCCTGGACCCGACCATTGATCCGCGCCTCATTGCAGACGCGGCCAAAGCGAACAGCCGCTTTGTGATCGCCACCCCCGCCGATCCCGTGTCGCCCACCCCCGCCGCAAACCACGACATGCTGGAAGCTGCCCGCACCCGCGCCCTCGCCTGGTCGGATTCTCTCGAGAACTTTTTCTGTATCGAGGTCACCGATCATTCCGTCGACGCCACCGGCCGCGGCGACTGGAGACACAAGGACAGGCTCGTCGAGCTCATGCGCTATCTCGACCACACTGAATCCCGCACCACCCTGCTGCTCAACGGCACCCCCAGCACTCTCCAACCCGACCATTTCCAGTTCGCGCACTCCAGCGGTGAATTCGGAGCCATGTTCCACATCGTTTTCGATCCCACCGCGCATGCCGACTTTGCCTGGAAGCAATCCGCGCTGCTCGACGGCCAACCGGTCCAGGTTTTCGCCTTCAAAGTGGCGCGCGCCAACTCCACCTTCCAGCTTTCCGACAGGGACAACCTCCAGTTGCCCGTCGGCTTCCACGGCTTGCTCTACCTCGACCCGGCTACGCGCAGCGTTCGCCGCATCAGCGTCGACGCCGACGATATTCCACCCAGCCTGCGCGTCCGCGCCTCCAGCATTTCCGTCGATTACTCCTGGATTTCCATGAACAACCATGACTTTCTCCTGCCCGTCCGCGGCGCCGTGAGCCTGCATGAAACCAGAAGCCGGCCTGTTCTGAACAATTTTGAGCTTCTTGACTATCGCCGCTTCGGCTCGCAAATCCGAATCCTCACCCCTGAAGAAGCGAAATCGTTGTCGCAGAAGTGAAGATCCGCTGTCGCTTCTCCGCTTCGCTTCCTGGACTGCCCTTCCATTTACTCTAGTCATCAGGGGGAGCAACTCATGGAAATGTCCGGCCCCGCGCTTCCCGCGCGCACCGTGGCCCAATCGCAGTCCGAAATGACCGAGCTGGTCCTGCCCAACGACACCAACACCCTGGGCAACCTGCTCGGTGGCCGCCTCATGAACTTCATCGACCTCGTCGGCGCCATGGCCGCCTACCGCCATGCCCGCAGCCACGTCGTCACCGCCTCCATGGAGCACATCGACTTCATCGCCCCCGTCCACGTCGGCGACCTCATCATCCTCAAATCCTCCGTCAACCGCGCCTTCCGCACCTCCATGGAAGTCGGCGTCAAAGCCTGGGTCGAGAACACCATCGTCGGCATCCATCACCACGTCGCGTCCGCTTACCTCACCTTCGTCGCCATCGACACGCAAGGCCGCCGCGTCCCCGTCGCACCCCTGCTCACCGAAACCGACGCGGAGAAGCGCCGGTACGAAGAAGCCGGCCAGCGCCGCGAAGTCCGCGAAGTCGAAGCCCGCCGCCGCCACATCCCCAAATTCGAACCCGCCAAAATTTGAAGCAGAGAAGAACCCGGCTGGCCCGGGTCTCGATTTTGAGACCCGGGAATCGCGCAAAGCGCGACCACTCCTTGCTGTTCACCCACAGCTACCGGCGTCCTGGCTGACCGCCTCTCTAGCTAACCGCTTCTTAGCTGACCGCTATCCGCTATCCGCTGTACCCTAAAAACATGGCTCATTCCGCAACTCCGCCGCCCCCCACCGCGCTCCCCGGAGTCAAATCCATCGTCGCCATCGGTTCCGGCAAAGGCGGCGTCGGCAAAACCACCCTCGCCGTCAACCTCGCCATCGCGCTCGCCCAGCTCGGCCATCGCACCGGCCTCATCGACGCCGACATCTACGGCCCCAACGTCCCGCTCATGATGGGCACCTCCCAGCAACCCCGCATCCTCGCCAATAATCAGATCGAGCCCAACCTCGCGCACGGAGTCAAAGTCATCTCCATCGGCTTCATCTCTCCCGGCGACAAGCCGCTCGTCATGCGTGGCCCCATGCTCCACCAGATCATCCGCCAGTTCCTTCAACAAGTAGAGTGGGGCGACCTCGACATCCTTCTCATCGACCTGCCCCCCGGCACCGGCGACGTCGTCATCTCCCTCGTGCAGACCGTGCCTCTCACCGGCGCCATCGTCGTCTCCACTCCCTCCGACGTAGCCCTCCAGGACGCGCGCAAGGCCCTCGAAATGTTTCACCAGGTCAATGTCGAAGTCCTCGGCATCGTCGAGAACATGTCCCACTTCACCTGCCCCCACTGCCATCACGAGATCGACATCTTCTCCCGAGGCGGAGCCGAGCGCACCGCAAAGCAGTTCAACATCCCCTTCCTCGGCTCAGTCGAATTGCTCCCGGAGATTCGCCAGGGCGGCGATACCGGCCTGCCCGTAGCCCTCGCCGGACCCGACTCACCCCACGCCGCGCAGTTTTACGCCATAGCCAGCCACCTCGCCGAACGAGCCCGGCAACAATCCGCCAAAACAGAAACCATCTTCGAAATCAGTTAACCCAAAACAAAAATGGGTGCCTCACATCTGCCTTTTTTGGGCAGATGTGGGATCGAGCCGATCTCACTCAACTGCGACCCGCCCCGAAGAATAATCTATTCAAATGAAGCGCACACACCTCATGGTGGACACGCAGTTGCTTAATGAAGTCACGAGCGTTCTGCGGGCAAAGACCCGATCCGCAGCGGTGAATATGGCGCTAGCCGAGGTTCTGCGTGTGCGACGCATTCAGAGTATACGGCGCTTCTTCGGCCGGGGTCTGTGGGCCGGGAATCTGGCGGAGATGCGTGAGGATCGTCGAGGCCGGGCAGCCAACTCGATACGACGGAGCACCTCATGATTCTCGTTGACACTTCCCAGTGGATCGAGTTCCCCTCGAAGCGCTTTTCGCTAATAGCCTCTCGCTAACAGTCTTGCGCTAATCGATTTTCGCGAGACGCTTCTCGCTCGACTCCCTGTTGCCTGTTGCCTGTTCCCTGCCAACCCGTGCTACTCTGACGAAATCGGAGGCATCTCCAATGTCCCGCTACTCCCGTCGCGATTTCCTCAAAGCCAGCGCCGCCGCCGGCGCAGCCGCCACCCTCGCTACCGTCCCGCTCTCCGCCGAAACCCGCCGCGCCACCGACCTCGTCACGCTTGGCAAATCCAACGTCAAGGTCACGCGTCTGGCCTTCGGCACCGGCTCCAACGGCGGAGCCGTCCAGCGCAACCTCGGCCAGGAAAGCTTTAATCGCCTCGTCCGCTACGCCTATGACCACGGCATCCGCTTCTTTGAAACCTCCGACTCCTACTACGACATGCACCGCATGCTCGGCATCGCGCTCAAAGGCATCCCCCGCGACACCTACCAGCTCATGACCAAGGTGACCACCGAAGATCCCGTCGATCCTCAGGTCCGCATCGACGATCTCCGCAAACAAATCAACACAGACTACTTCGACATCGCGCTCCTCCACTGGCAGCACATCGGCGACTGGCCCGACGTGACCACCCGCTGGCAGGACGGCATCGTCAAAGCTCAGGAGCGCAAAGCCGTCATCGCCCGCGGCGCTTCCGTCCACGGACTCCCCGCTCTGCGCCGCGTCCCCGATTTCCATTGGCTCGAAGTCGCGATGATCCGCGTAAACCACAACGGCACCCGCATGGACGCCGAGATTCCCGACGGGCCCGACCGCGGCAACGTCCCCGAGGTCGTTGAGCACATCCACGAAACCCGCGCCGCGGGCATGGGCGTCATCAGCATGAAATTAGCCGGCGAAGGCAGCTTCGGCCACGAAGACCGCCAGAAAGCCATGCGCTTCGCCTTCCAAACCGCCAAAGTCGACGCAGTGACGGTCGGCTACAAAAGCACCCAGGAAATCGACGAAGCCATCGACAACATCAACCAGGCATTAGCCTAGCCGCTTCGCCGGCTACCCGCTACAGGCTACCGGCTACAGGCTGGCACTTCACCAACACACAAGTGATGTCATCGTGCTGCGGCGCATTCGCCTCGAACCGTTCCACATCCGCCAGCAAATAATCCAGCAGCACCTGCGGCGCCAGATTCACACCCCACCGCAGCATCACCAGCAATCGCTCCTCGCCATACTGCTCGAGCCCAGGATTCTCCGCCTCCACCACCCCGTCCGTAAACGCAACCAGCCAGTCCCCCGCCTCCAGCATCACTTCGCCCGACGAGTGCCCAGCCGTATCCATAACCCCCAGCGGCACTCCGCCCACATCCAGCCGCTCCACCGCCCCCGACCTGCGCAGCACAATCGGATTGTTGTGTCCCGCATTCACATACGTCAGCCTGCGCATCGCCGGCTCATACTCGGCAATGAACGCCGTCGTAAACCGACGCCCATTCTGGCTGTTGCTGCACGCGTACCGATTCATCCTCTCCACCAGCTGGGTCAATGTCCCGGGCGTATCGCTCAGGGTCTTCAAACTCGCCTGAAACGTCGCCATCAGCATCGCCGCCGGCACGCTCTTCCCCGCCACATCGGCCACCGCTATCAGATAGGACTTGCCCTCCGTCTCCGGCCGCGCAAACACATCGTAATAATCGCCCGCCACCGTATTCGCCGGCTTCGTCGCAAACGCAATCTCGAGCCCCGGCACGTCAGGTGCGCGCGCCGGCAGCAGCCACGCCTGAATCTCCTTCGCAATCTGCAGATCGCGCTTCATCACCACGCGATCACCCACTTCCATCATCAGCAGCGCGAACATCAGCACCCCGCCCCACAAACGCAGGTCCGGCGTGTTCACTCCCACATCGCTGTGCGTCGTCTTCCAGTGCCACTGGCTGCCCGGAAAAAACATCAGCACCACCGCCAGCAGCAGTAACACCCGCCGCGCCGGCGACAGTTTTTCCAGAAACGCCCAGAACAGCTGCTTCCCTATCTCCAGAGCACGCCGGCCATGCGGTAATCCCGCGCCCCGCGTCGAATCGACTTCCTGTGAATACAGCCGATAGCTCGTCCGCGCATCCACGCGAAACTGCTTCCACAACTCATCCACCTGCATGCCCTGCGTGACGCGGTACCAAAACCGCCCCACGCTCTCACTGAGAGTCGGCTCTTTCACCGCGGACCGCCCCGTCACTGCCTCCGTTCGGCCTCTCATCGCACTCCCGAATATCTCTACGATCAGGATACGCACCCGCCCGCGCTCCGTTCACTGCCGGACCGTCCTGATCCGGCATCTGCTCGTTTTGTGCAGACGTGACCAGACGAATCCTTCCCTCGCCAGGCCCGGACGAGCGCCGTACATCATTCCTTCACACAACCCGCCTACATTGCCTGGTAGAGGACACAGGCATGGCCATCGAGCTCTCCGATCTGGACCAGAAGCAGAAGGACTACAAAGCCGCCGTCGACGCGTGGGTCGCCGCCATCCGCCAGGAAGAAGCCCTGGCCTCGGTGGATCACACCGTAGCCGAAATCGATAAGTGGGAAAACGCCGGCTTCCTCGAAGAAGAAACCAGAGACAAAGCCAAAGCCGCGAAGAAGGCATACGAGGACGCCCTCCGCGAGAAGTTCTTCAATTTCTGAGTTCGCGCGAGCGAACTCAGAATCCCAGCGCTCTATCCGCTGTCCTGTTCTCCGTTCTCTCCCCTTTTCACTCGGCCGTCGTCGGACCGATCATCGTCCGCACCTGCGAAATCCTGTTCGCCGGAAACCCGCCCATCTCCGCATGCTTCCGAACCGCCGTCTCATCCGGCGCAATATAGACGCAGTAAATCTTGTCGTCCGTAACAAAGCTCTCCACCCACTGGATCTGCGGCCCCATCTCCCGCAGCACGCCGCACGATTTCTGTGAAATCCCCTGCAATTGCTCCGGAGTCAGCTTGCCTGCCCCTGGAATCTCCCTCTCAATCACAAATTTCGGCATGGTCTCTTACTCCTCCTCGGTAAAGTCGATCCGCCACTCCCCAAACCCGAGCGGCTGATCCCATCGAGTGTATGTCATCCGAATACAATACGCGGACCCTGCACGACCTGCACCCTGTAGCCTGCCTTTATTCCATCCTCAGCACCTGCATAGGATGAATCCCCGCCGCCCGCCGCGCTGGCAGATAACACGCCAGCAGCGCCGACGCCATCAGCACCATCCCTACCGACACGAATGCCAGAACATCCAGCGCCTTCACCCCGAACGGCATGCTCTGCATCGCGCGCCCCACAAAGTACGCGCCCACCAGTCCCAGCCCCAGCCCAACCGCCGCCAGAATCGCGCCTTCCCACATCACCAGCCCCACCACACCGCCGCGTGTCGCACCCAGCGCCATGCGCAGCGCAATCTCATGCGAACGCTGCGCCACGCTGAATGCCATCACCCCATAAATCCCCAGCACCGCCAGAAACAACGCCACCGCCGCGAAGGTCCCAAACAAAATCAGCGTGAACCTCTCGCTCGCCATCGTTTCCTCTTTGATCTGATCCAGCGTCTCCGGCTGCGCCAGTGCGACCTCCGGATCTACCGAATGCACCGCCGCCGCAATGCTCCTCTGCATCGACAGCGGATCCTCCGCCGTCCGCACCCCAAACCCCGCCGACGGCCACGGAATCTGCCAGAACGGAATCAGCATCTCCGGCCGGTCCTCGCGCTGATCCGCCGCATGCACGTTGTGATAAATCCCCACAATTTGCCACTCCTGGTACGGCCCCAGCTTCGTCACCCCAGGAATCAGCTGCTCCACCGAAATCTGCGTCCGCAGCGGATCCTTCCCCTTCAGCCACTTCTTCACGAAATCCTCATTCACCACCGCCACCTTCACGCTCGTCGCCGTGTCCTGATCGTTCAGTTCGCGCCCCTTCATCAGGTGAACCCCGAACGTCGAAAAATAATCCGGCGTCACCATCCCGAATCCCGTGTCCGGCCGCTGCGACGGATCCGCGTACGTCGGCCCACCCACAATCGTGAACGGCATCCCAAATCCCGCCCCGTACAACGGCATCCCCGTCGTCGCACTCGCATGCGAAACCCCCGGCACCGCATAGATTCGCGCCAAAATTTCCCGATAATAATTCGTAATCAGCACCGGATCCTTCGACCGCGCATCCGGCACCGGCAAAAAGAACGTCAGCACGTGATCCGTCTTCACCCCCAGATCCACCCGCGTCAAATTCCAGAAGCTGTGAATCGCGAGGCCGGCTCCCGCCAGCAGCACCAGCGCCAGCGTGAACTCCCCCACCACCAGAATCCGCCGCACACGATGCTTCCCCACGCTCGTCCCCGTGCGCCCGCCCTCCTTCAGCGCTTCCGCCGGATCCACCCGCGACGCGTACCACGCCGGCACCGAACCCGCCAGCAGTCCAGCCAGCGTCGTCGCCCCCAGCGTGAACAGCAGGATCGGAATATTCAGCCGCAGATCCGCCTCATACGGCAGCGTGTCCCGCGGCATCACCGCGATCAGCCCCTGCAGCATCCCGTAACCCACGCCCACTCCCAGCGCGCCGCCGGCCAGCGCCAGCAGCACGCTCTCCGTCAGCAGCTGCGCGAAGATCGTCTTCCGCCCCGCACCCATCGCGCTCCGCACCGCCAGCTCTTTTTGCCGTGTCATGCCCCGCGCCAGCAACAGATTCGCTACATTCACGCACGCAATCAGCAACACAAACCCCACCGCCCCCAGCAGCATCCACAACATCTGGATCCGCTCCTTCGGCAGAAAGTCATTCTTCAGCGGCTCCACATACGAGTCCCACCCCTTATCGCTCTTCGGATACGCCTCCGCAATGTGCTTCGTGACCGAGTCCATGTTCTGCTGCGCCTGCTTGATCGTGATGCCCGGCTTCAGCCGCCCCATCACCAGCAGCCAGTGAAAGTCATGGTTCAGCTGCTCCGGCTTGAACACCAGCGGCACCGTCAGCTCTTGCTGCCCCTTATCGAAGATTCCCGGCCTCTGCACCCCCACCACCGTGTACGGTTGTCCGTCCAGGCGAATCGTCGTCCCCACAATGTGCGGATTCGCTCCCAGCTTCACCCAAAACTTATGCGTCAGGATCGCGACGTGATTCTTCCCCTCCACCCCCTCTTCCGGTAAAAAGAACCGCCCCAGCAACAGCGGTTCCCCCATCATCTGCAGCATCTCCGGTGAGGTGAGCCGCGCCTGCAGATACTCCGGCTGATCCTTCGTCGCCACATTGAAGTTCGTCCCCGTCCATGCGCAGAGGTATGAGAACACCGACGACTGATTTTTCCAGTCCGTGTAGTCCCCCGCCGAGACCCCGTTGTGATACGTCTGAATCTTCGACCACACCATCACCAGCTGGTTGGGCTCCGGATACGGCAGCGGCGCCAGCAGCGTCGCATAGTCCACCGTGAAGATCGCTGTGTTCGCGCCAATCCCCAGCGCCAGCGTCAGCAAAACCGTGATCGTCAGGCCAGGATTCCTTCCCAGCATTCGCAAACTGAAGCGAAGATTCTGAAGCAGAGTCTCCATACCCCATCCCTCAATGCGAGATAAACAACCAGGTCCGTGAACGAATGTGCGCCGCGACTCCGCTTCAGCCGCGCGAACACGTTGGTACGAAGACGTGCAACGAAAGCACTGCGCTCATCCCAGAAGTCGACTCAGTCAGCGAATTTAGACTTTCGAACGCGTCTTCCGTTGGCGGACGCCACCGGCCACGGACCCCCAGCGATGTGTTACGCATAGTAACAGACACCGGTTCCACGGTTTTGGAAATTTGTTTTGAAATCAGTTCGGAGAATTTTCGGGAGCTGAACACTGAACGCCTTTCTATTTCCCAGTTCCCTACTCCCTACTCCCTGCTCTCTGCTACTTATCGTGCAGCACATCCTCCCCAATCCTCGGCTTCTTCGCCGTCCCCGTAATCGCCACCGGCACCACTGCCCCCGCATCTTTTTTCTTGAAGAACGGGCTCACCGGCTTCAACAGCGCCGCCTTCCATCCTGTCACCGCATGGGAGATGCTCCGCTCCAGCGCCACCTGTCCCGTCAGATGAATCCTCGTATCCAGCAGGTTGAACGTCCCATGCAGCCGCGCCTCCACGCCAGGCATACTGGCCCGAATATCCGGAAAGTACGCCATCCCACGCTCGAACCGCGTCTGCGACCGCGCCGCCATCGCAATCTCCGGCGCATCGCCAGCCGGTTTACCGCTCGCCGGCGTTGCCGGCGGATCCTTCCGCACCCGCGCACTGAACGCATCGACCTTCTCCTGCGCGTCAGCCTTCACCAACCTCATCTTCTCCAGTGAAACCTCGCCCTTAAGGTTCAGCTTCTTAAGAAACTGCCCCGGCTCCTCGCCGAATTTCACAGCAGCGTCAAAATCCACATGCCCTTCAACCGGCGGCGGCGCCCCTTCGACAATCTTCAGCAGGTCACTCACCTCGCTGTCCTTCGTCGCAATCGTGATCGCTACCGTCTTCGGTGATCCTGCCACCGATCCGCTCGCCGTAATGGTGCTGGTCCCGGTCTTCACCACGGCATTCTCAATCTCCACATCGCCATTTGTGCCGCTCACTGTGACGTGATAATCCGCATCCATTCGCACAGTATGTCCGGACCCAACCCGAAAGTCCAGAATCGCCGCCCCGCCCTTCACGTCCATCGCGGAAAATTTGCCGCCGAACCGCCCGCCGGCCTCAGCATGGCCCCACATCCCATCGAGCCCGTTCAAATCCGCATCCGTCAGCGAATATGATCCCGACATTGCCGTTGTCCCATAGCTGTTCGTCCGAAACGGCCCCAGCACCCCCGTCGCCACTACCGTTCCCTTCGGTTCCGAAGTCATCACCCGCGCAGTGAAGTCGAGCGGATGTTTGTCCTCCACGTTGTGTACGGCCAGCTTCGCAAAAACAAAGCGCAGCGGCGCTCCGTCGTGCCGCAGAAAATCCAGCACCGTTCCGTCCGCAAGAATCGTCAATATCCGCAGCTTCGAGTCCGACGTGCTGATCACCCCGTTATCGAGATCCATCCCCCGCGCCTTCGTCCCCGGCGGCGGAATCTGCACGTGCAATCCCTCCAGCCGAATCTGATACAGCGTATGCGGATGGAAGATCAGCCTCAGCCACTGCCCCGCCACCGTCATCTTCGCGACCGTGGCCAGCGGCGGTATGTGCGTATCGCCGTGCCGGTAGAAAGTGACGCCCTCAGCCACGAACCCCGGGTGCGGAAAATAAGTCCGGTGATAGCTCTTCACATCCACCCGGCTCTGAAAAACCTGCTCCAGCAGCGGATGCACCTCGCGATAACGAAACGGCCAGAAATAAAACATCAGGTCCACGCTCACCAGCGCCACTGTCACCACCCCGATGATGACCATCTCGGTGATGCGCAATTCGCGTTTCCAGTGAGTTGTTCGCGCAGCAGCGCCCCGAGCAGTAGCGTCCATGGTCGACCCTTTTCCGAACTACCTCTCCAGATGGCCCACCCGGTTGCGCGGTTGTACTGTTTAAAAACAGCGTCACCCCACAACACCGGGTGCCCCATATCAGCCCGCAGTTGGCAGATGTGGGATGACGCGCAAAGCGCGTCCGCCTTTCTGAACGCTGCACCCTGAACGCTGAACGCTGTATTTGCTACCTTGGAATGTGACCGCCGTGAAACCCACACACCTACCCGCCCTGCTCCTCGCCATCCTCATCGCCGCCCCCTTCGCCTCTCCGCAAACCCACGCCGACGCCCAGGCCGCACCAGCCGCAGCCCCAGCCCACCACGCAACGGCTCACGCCAAAGAAACCACACCCCCCGAGCCCCCCAGCGCCTGGAACGGCCGCCCCAAACTCGCCATCATCCTCGTCATCGATCAGTTCCGCGGCGACTACCTCGATCGCTTCCGCGCCGACCTCAAAGGCCACGGCTTCAACCTCTTCCTCCAGAAGGGCGCGTACTTCCCCGACTGCTACTACGACTACGCCAACACTAAAACGGCTCCAGGCCACGCCACCATCGGCACCGGCGCTTACACCGACGGCCACGGCATCGCCTCCAACGATTGGTGGGACCTCGCCCGCAACCAGGATCGCCCCGTCACCTCCGTTGAAGACGAGCACTACCGCCTCGTCGGCGTTCCTAATGCCGCCAAGCCCGTCACCGGCAGCTCGCCCCGCAACCTCCTCGCCTCCACCATCGGCGACGAGCTCCGCCTCGCCACTCAGGGCCAGGCAAAGGTCTACGGCATCTCGCTCAAAGATCGCGCCGCAATCCTTCCCGCCGGAGCCGCCGCTAACGGTGCGTTCTGGATCGATCCAGCTTCCGGCGTCTTCGTCACCTCCACCTTCTACATGTCGCAGCTTCCTGACTGGGTCACCGCCTTCAACACCGGCGGCTCCATCGCCCAGGCCGAGCAGGACGCCGGCGTCTCAGACGTGAAGAATTTCTACATCCAGGTCGGCGCTACACCCGCCGCCAACTCTTACGAGATCAACTTCGCTGAGGCCCTCATTCAGGGCGAGCAGCTCGGCCAGCATGACGTCACCGACCTCCTCACCCTCAGCCTCTCCGCCAACGACATCATGGGCCACGCCAAAGGACCCGACTCCCCCGAAGAACAGCAGATGGTCGACGCCCTCGACACCCAGTTCGACACCTTCTTCACCTGGCTCGATAAAAACATCCCCGGCGGCCTCGGCAATGTCTGGATCGCCCTCACCGCCGACCACGGCATCGCGCCTGTGCCCGCCGCCGCCGCGCAGCTTGGCCTCAACGCCGCTACCCTCGACGTCAAAAAGCTCGCCGCCGCCCTCGACTACGCCCTCAACATGAAGTTTTCGCCCGGCGAAAAACTCCAGTACATCCTTCCTCATCAGGAACTGCCTTACATCTCCCTCAACCAATCCGAATTCATGAAGGCCGGCATCAACGAACAGGAAGCCGAGTCGGCCGTCCAGCAGCTGCTCCCTCCAGCCATCGACTCGCTCACCCCCGCGCCACCCGAGCCGCTTCCCAGTGACGCGCCAATTCCCCCCAACGGATCCAATCCGCAGTCAACGATCCAGCCCTCCGAAACCCGCCTCCCCCCACGCCCCGTCCTCTTCCGCAGCTACACTCGCGAACAGCTCGCCAACGGAGCCTACCCACCCACGCCATGGGGCGAGCTCCTCGCGCACAGCTATTCGCCCAATGGCGGCTGGTACATCATGGTCATCCCCGCCGGCTACCAGATGGAAACCATGACCTCCGCCCAGACCACCCACTACAGCCCTTACTCCTACGACCGCCACGTCCCACTCGGCTTCTACGGAGCCCCGTTCGCACCCGGCATCTATCGCGGCCGCGCCGAGCCTGTCGACATAGCCGCGACCTTCGCCGCTCTCCTCGGCATCAACCAGCCCTCCGCTTCCGTAGGACACATCCTCACGCAAGCCCTCAAGCCCGCCGCCGAAGTCACCTACCCGAAACCCATCCCACCCCCCCGCGCCCGCCGCACTCCGGCCGCAACGCACCACGAAGCAACACCAGCCGCGAAACCAGCCGCAACGCCCAACCCGAAAGCCGTTCATCAATGACGACCCGTCGGTCTGTTCCGAACGCTGAACGCTGTACGCTGAACGCTGTGAGCAGCCGGGTGCCCCACATCTGCCAGCAGTTGTCAGATGTGGGAGACGCGCAAAGCGCGTCCCTACTCCCTGTTCCCTGTTCCCTGTTTCATGCGCAGCGGAGCTGCGCATGAAACCAAACATGCGCGTCCAGCTCTGCGGCCTCGACCTCGTCAACCCCGTCATCGCCGCCAGCGGAACCTTCGGCTACGGCGTCGAGTTCGAAGAGATCGTCAACTTCAAAAAAATCGGCGGCCTTGTCACTAAAGGCATCTCCCTCGAACCGATGGCCGGCAATCAGCCCCCGCGCCTCATCGAAACCGCAGCCGGCATGATCAACGCCATCGGCCTGCAAAACGTCGGCGTCGAAAAATTCATCTCCGACAAGCTCCCGCCTCTCCGCCACTACCCCTCCTGCGCCGTCATCGTCAACGTCTTCGGCTTCACCATCGAGGACTACCTGGCCGTCATCGACCGCCTCAACGAAGCCGAGGGCATCTCCGCTTATGAACTCAACGCCTCCTGCCCCAACACCAAACACGGCGGCCTCGCCTTCGGCTCCGACGTCGAAATGCTCTTCGACCTCGTCTCCCGCGCCAGATCCAAGACCAACCGCCCCCTGATCGTCAAGCTCTCGCCCAACGTCACCTCCATCGCCGCCATGGCCCACGCCTCCCAGCGCGGCGGCGCCGACGCCATCTCCCTCGTCAACACCTTCCTCGCCCTCTCCATCGATGTCCAAACCCGCCGCCCCCGTCTCTGGAACATCACCGGCGGCCTCTCCGGCCCAGCCATCAAGCCCATCGCCGTCCGCATGGTCTGGGAAGCCTCTAAGGCCGTCACCATCCCCGTCATCGGACTCGGCGGAATCGTCACCGCCGAGGACGCGGTCGAATTCCTCCTCGCCGGAGCCACCGCCCTCCAGGTAGGCACCGCCAGCTACGCCGATCCCCGAGCCACCCAACGCCTCGCCCATGGATTAGAACAATGGTGCACCCGCAACCAGGTAACTCGAGTAGCCGACCTGACGGGATCCTTAGACCTAACCCTCCCGACTCAACCAGCCTAGGGAGCCGGCGAAGGGGCTGGCCAAAACCGCGCAATTACACCAGGTATAAAGTCTCGCGGATCATGCGACCCCATTTCCTTCGCCGTTGGCAACACGTAAGCAGCGGAGATCGCAGCGCCATTCTTCGTCGCCGATGGCGAAAAAGCAGTCACACGGATCATGCGACTTCGCCTATTGGCCCAGCCGCTTTCCTAGCAGTGTGTGCGTCCAATCGTCCGCGTCAGGAACGTAGTCCGGCACCCAGGCGTTCCCATCCCGGTGGAGGGCGCTTACAGAATCGATTCCAGCAAGCGAGGTGTAGATGATCACGAACCCCTTGGTGACAGCAAGTGATTCTCTGACTTGGAATGTCACGCTACGCATCGGAGGCAGAATTCCGCTCTGTACGCGATTGTGCTCCATGGTCATGAGAGGGTCACCGAATTTTCCGTAGGACCACCAGACACGCCTGATGCAGAAGGTTTTGGCTGCTCACAGAGTTCAACTCATCAAGAGCCATTTCCTCTGCCTCTCTGGCCTCTTGCAACAGAAACTCAAGTTCACCCGGTTCGCGGTCTTTCTTCTCTTCGGTCTGTCGAATGAGTTTGTCGTATCGCGGTGACCGCGCATAAACCGACGCTCTAGCTTTTGTTCCTCCGACCACCACCACCACACTTCAGGCTGCCTTCTTTGCGGCCCCCTTCAGTTTCGCCCAACGTGCCCGCTGCCCGGCGGCGATCCGTGCGCGGGCTTCTGTGCTCATGCTGTGCCTTTTCCTTCCTGACATCTTCCCGGCAGCCCACCGTGCTTTTGTGGCGGCGCCGATCCGCGCACGGGCTTCGGCGCTCATGACGGAGCGCTTTTTCCTGGCGGGCTTGGCTATGCGCCCATCCTGACCGGCCAGCAGTGCGCGGGCTTCCTCAAGACGGGCAATTTCGGCATCGATGGAGGACAACAGTTCGGTTGTGTTCATGCGGACTACTCTAACAGCCACTGAATGGGTTTCACCCTGCACCCTCCGCGCTGTACCCTTGTTTTGCACGCATGGGACTCCTAAGCCATCTCTTCTTCCCCTGGGGCATCATCCTCCAGGCCCTCGCCATTCTCCATTTCATCCGCCGCCGTCCAGACACTTACTGGATCTTCGTCATCCTCTTCCTCGGCCCCCTCGGCGCACTTATCTATCTCCTCATTGAAGCCGCTCCCGACCTCAACTTCCTCAGCCGCCAGTCTGCCCGCGGATTCTCGCGCCGAAAACGCATCCGTGAACTCGAAGCTCTCGTCCAGGTCAACACCGCCGTCGGCAACTTCGAAGAACTCGGGGACCTCTACATGGACGAAGGCCGTCTCCCCCAGGCCCGCGCCGCCTTCGACAAATCCATCGCCGCCGGCGACCGAACCCAGCGCCCGGGCGGCCTGCGCGACAGCGCAGCCTCTTCCAACATCGACCCCTTCTACAAGCGCGGAGCCTGTGCCGTCCTCATGGGCGACGCCGCAGCGGCCATCTCCGACCTCGAACGCGTCGTCGCCCAGGACCCCGCTTACGACTTCCATCGCGCCCAGGGACTGCTCGCCCAGGCCTACGCCCTCACCAACCAGAAAGAAAAAGCCGAAGCCCTCTTCCGCCAGGCGACCCAGACCTCCACCATGTCCGAAACTTACCTCAACTTCGCCTCCCTTCTCGCCTCTGAAGGACGCAACACCGAAGCCCGTGAGTGGGCCCGCAAAGTCCTCGAAAAAGCCCCCGCCATGCCCGTCTACCTCCGCCGCCGCGAACGCCCCTGGTTCAGCCAGGCCCGTAAGTTCCTCAAACACCTCCCGGCGTAACGAGGTTTTTCCGAAGCCTAATCTCAAAACCGACTTCCGGTCCTCCTGAGGCGAAGAAGCGGGTTGCGGATTCGTCGAGAGATAGGAGCGGGAGGGTTGCGGTGGTTTTGGTGCACTTTGGGCGTCTCGAGAGGGTACCCCCCTTGTGAGTTATTTTTCTGGCCTTTGGAATCATCGGGTTAGGTTTGTTTACAACTTCGACAACATCGAAGCGATCAGGGCAGCGTTTAGCGTTCAGGGTACTGCGGTCAGGACTGCAACCTTCAGCTTCGGCGGATGCTTTGAGGTCGAAGGAGCCGGTATAGGGTGTGTAATCCGTGGCAGGTGGGGCGCTTCTTTGCTGGCGGTCGAGGCATTCGTCGCAGGGGTCGCCGCCGTAGAGGCCTCCGCAGGCGCAGGGTTGGTGGCGAGACACAGTGGATTTTGAGGCGTCCGGATTGTTTCTGTCGCGTGGCTCGGGTTTTCTCCCGGCTGATGGCGCGGGGCTCGACTCGGAACTGGGCTCGGAACTCGGCGCGGGATTCGGAGTGGCAGTCGGTTGGGTGCTCGGCTCGGGGTTCGGCTTCGGCTTTGGTTCGGACTTCGATTCGGGTGAGGGCAGATAAAAGCGTTCGGGGTTCCTCTCTCTTTCAACGGCCTTGCATTTCTCGTAGAGGGCGAGCTGGCGGCCCTTGGTGCGCTCTTTCCATTGCTCGGGGGTCTCTTTCATTTCCTCTTCGGTGAGCCAGCCGGATGCGGGGAAGTCGGCGGCGCAGGTGGGTCTGATCTGGCCGAGTTCATCGCACTCCTTCTCATACATGAATTTGGAGAAGGACCATTGCGGCTCGAAGGTGCCGGTGGGGCCGCGGTACTGCTCGCGAGGACCGATGAGGTTGCCGGCGTAGTCGAGGTGGAGCTCGGCGACGGGTTCGGGGACGGGCGCGGGCATGTCACCGGATTTCTGGCGCTCGGCACGCTTAATGGTGGAGTGGGCGACCTGACAGCAGTAGATGGATTTGCTGGCGATGGGACCGGCGATCTCGCCGTTGAGGAGGCCGCTGAGGATTTTGGTGAGCATGAGCTGGATGGCGGAGTCGTCCTCAAGGAGGGGAACGGCGACGCGGTCTCCCGTGGAAAGGGTGACCTTGTTGCGATCGAAGTGCTTGACGCAGAAATCTGTGCCCTTGACGGTGCGCTGGCGGCAGGGGATGCCCCGGACGGTGAGGGAGCGGCAGGCGCGGATGGTGTCGGGGTCGGGCTTCTCGGGGTCGAATTTCTTTTTCGGTGTGGTTTCTGTGGATTTTGGTTCTGTTGCTTCGGTTGCTTCTGCGGATGTGGCCGTAGTTGCGGCGGATTCAGCGGTGGTTTCCGGCATGTTGGTTCCTCTTTCTGCGCTGCGATCGGGGGTTCTGATTCGGGCAGCAACAGAAAAAGCTCCGCTGGGAGGCGGAGCTTTTTCTGTTTTTACCCTATATCTTTAGGATACCAAGTTCGGAGTAAAAAACTGCCAACTTTCTTTGGGTGGGTTGGCTGGTAAGTGCTGTGGAATCATAGATTATTACTTTGGTTTTTGGGTTGGGGACTTGACAGATTTCGGGGGCAGAGGGTCTAAGGGGAAAAGCACGATTATAGACTTGACGCGAGTACCAGCCAGGTGGGAGGATAGCGAAGCATGCCTACTTTTCAGGCGATCCTTCACTGGATTTTCGGCCCACATTTCTTCGACGTTGGAGCCATTCTATGTATCGGAATCGGGTTCGCGATGGCCCTGAGTCCCGATCCGAAGGACATTTCAGGCGCCCAGTGGTTCTTCGGGATCGCGGCGCTGCTGGCGGTTGGTAGAGCTGGACATTGGCTCGTAACTGACCCTTCTCCTCCACTTCCAAAGCCTCTGCTCGCCG
>Ga0182018_10001841_pt1 | contig 22915 bp, 19 predicted proteins | sample 812P2MmetaG_FD_120490 | JGI IMG/M metagenome (GOLD analysis project Ga0182018, IMG submission 120490) | Permafrost microbial communities from Stordalen Mire, Sweden - 812P2M metaG | ecosystem: Environmental > Terrestrial > Soil > Wetlands > Permafrost | place: Sweden: Stordalen | collected...
CCGATGCTGTTCAATGGTGGGGATCAGCAGATTCGAGTCGGCTGGCCGTTGGGGATAAACCTCGTAGGCGGTGATGATCTGGTTTTCAGCTTCCTGAATTTTGACCATCTTGCCGAACTCGGTAGTCTGTAAATGATTGAAAAGAAATGGAGCGGGAGACGGGCCTCGAACCCGTGACGACCAGCTTGGGAAGCTGAGCCTCCGGGATGTCGGCGCCCCCGGTTCCGCTTCTCAGTATTCGGCAACCGCGGTTTCCATTTGCGACTCAGGAAGTGCGACATTCGAGCAAACCGTTTTCATTCGCGACAATCTTATCTAAACAGTTGCCTTCTTATCAGCCACTTAAACCCACCAAGCCTCAATCTCCCGCCTTCGCCATGGTATATCTGGAGCTAACAGGGCCGACCTGCCCGTAGGCGCGCCGCCAATCTGCCCGAATTCCCGTAAACAAGAAATGAAGAAACGAACCCATTTTGAACCATAACCACCACCAAATGATCAACTTGCAGCCATCGCGACGAACCCATCCGGAAGCCGACGAACCCACCGTCAAATCCTCCCGGACAGGCCCCGCGCACACCATCCGCGATATACTACCCCCCATGAGCGCAATTCCGGCCATCAGACCGGACCAGCCCGGCCAACGCACCGCGGAAGCCACCCTGGCGCACCAGTGTCTCTACTACATGTTGTTGATGCGCGAGCTCGAAGATCGCATCGAACGCAAGCTCTACCGGCAGGGGAAAATCGTCGGCGGCGTCTACGTGGGGCGCGGGCAGGAGGCCATTCCCGTGGGCACCGCGCTGCTCTCCGGCCCTACAGATGTGATGCTGCCGTCGCATCGCGACCTGGCCGTTTTTCTGGTCCGCGGCGTCTCCCCCGGCCGCATCCTGGCGCAGTACATGGGACGCGCCGGCGGTCTCACGCGCGGGCGCGATGGCAACATGCACATGGGCGACATGCGGCACGGCATCGTCTCCATCATCAGCGCGCTGGCGGCCACCGTCCCCGTGGCGGCGGGGGTCGCCATGGCGCTGCGCTATCAGGGCAAGAACGGAGTGGCCTTCAGCTATTTCGGCGATGGGTCCACCAGCCGCGGCGACTGGCATGAGGGCGTGAATCTCGCGAGCGTTCAAAAACTGCCCGTGGTCTTCATCTGCAACAACAATCAGTACGCCTACTCCACCCCGCTCGGCCTGCAGATGGCCTGCGCCAATGTGGCCGACCGCGGACCGGCCTACAACATGCCGGCCGAAATCGTGGATGGCAACGACGTGCTGGCGGTCCACCAGGCCACCCGCCGTGCGGTGGATCATGCGCGCTCGGGTAAAGGGCCGTACCTGCTGGAATGCAAGACTTTCCGCATGACCGGCCACTCGGCGCACGATGCCGCCCACTACGTCCCCAAGGGTCTCTTCGACGAGTGGGGCAAGCTCGACCCCATCACCCGCCTGGAAGCCCGCATGCTGCTGGAAAGCTGGGCCGATCGCGCGGAGTTGGACCAGCGCCACGCCGCCATCCGCAAAGAAGTGGACGACGCTGTTGCCTGGGCCGACGCCAGCCCGTTCCCCGACCCCGCAACCCTGCTCGACGACGTCTACGAAACCCAATAACCATGCCGACCACCTACCTGGAAGCGATCCGCGAAGGCCTGTGGGAGGAGATGGAGCGCGACCCCAATGTCTTCCTGCTGGGCGAAGATATCGGCGTGTATGGCGGCGCGTTTAAGGTGACCACCGGCTTCTTCGAGCACTTTGGCGCGAAGCGCGTAGTGGATACGCCCATTTCGGAAGCGGCCATCGTGGGTGCGGCCATCGGCGCCGGACTGATGGGGCTGCGTCCGGTGGCGGAGATGCAATTCGCCGACTTCATCTCCTGCGGCTTCGACCAGATTGTGAACTTCGCCGCCAAGTGCCGCTACCGCTGGGGCGCGGCCGTCCCCATGGTGGTGCGCGCGCCTTCGGGCGGCGGCATCCACGGCGGTCCGTTTCACTCGCAGAATCCCGAGATGTGGTTCGTACGCACTCCCGGCCTGAAGGTAGTGGCGCCGGCCACCGCGTACGATGCCAAGGGGCTCATCAAATCGGCCATCCGCGATAACGACCCGGTGATTTTCTTCGAGCACAAGGCCCTCTACCGCAAGATCAAGGAGGAGTTGCCCACCGAAGAGTACACCGTGCCGATCGGCAAAGCCAAGGTGGTGCGGGAAGGCAGCGACCTGACCATCGTCACCTACGGCGCCATGGTCTGGGTGGCTCTGGAAGCCGCCGATAAGCTGGCGGAAGAAGGCGCGTCGGTGGAAGTGGTGGATCTGCGCACGCTGCTGCCGCTGGATCGCGAGACCGTCTGCCAGAGCGTGCGGAAGACCAGCAAGGTGCTGCTGCTGCACGAGGACACGCGCACCGGCGGCATGGCCGGCGAGCTGGCGGCAACCATCTCGGAGAGCGTGTGGGAGCATCTCGACGCCCCTATCGTGCGGGTCACCGCGCCCGATACACCGGTGCCCTACAGCCCGCCGCTCGAAGAGGCTTTCCTGCCGAACAGCGGCAAAGTAGTGGAGAAGGCGCGCTGGCTATGGCAGTATTAGTAGCCCGGATTTCAGCGCTTGTCGGCGCGCTGGAGGTAGGGCAGGCGGTGCCGCCTGCCCTCCAAGCCGGTGGCCCTGGAGACCGCCCAAGCGGTAGAACCTTCCCGGCACTTGCCCCCGGATTCGGCGCCACGTCGAAGCCGGCAGAAAGGCTGATCTTGATGGGGCATGCTTTAGCCTGCCCTGCTTCGGACCATCAACTTACGCCCAGGTTCCTGGAGATTGCCTGTGCCCCACCGGGAGGCGCCCGCTAACATGTCCAACCCCATCGAAGTCGAAGGACTCAAGAAAAACTACGGCCCCCTCGAAGCCGTCAAAGGCGTCGATTTCGAAGTCAGCGCCGGCGAAGTCTTCGGCTTGCTGGGACCCAATGGCGCGGGTAAGACCACCACTGTCGAAATCCTCGAAGGTCTGCGGACCCGCTCCGGCGGGCGCGTCTCCGTACTGGGGTGCGACCCGGAAGTGCAGACGCGCCAATTGAAGGACCGCGTCGGCGTCTGCCTGCAATCCACCCGCCTGCAGGACAAGCTCAAAGTGCGCGAGGCCATCGAACTGTTTTCGGCCCTCTACACCCGCAGCGTGGACACCGTGCAACTCCTCAAACGCCTGCAGCTCTGGGAGAAGCGCGAGGCGCAGTATGCCACGCTGAGCGGCGGACAAAAGCAGCGGCTGGCGCTGGCCCTGGCGCTGATCAACGATCCGCAAGTGCTCTTCCTGGACGAGCCTTCCGCCGGCCTCGACCCGCAGGCGCGCCTCGAAATCTATCAACTGGTGCTCGACCTGCGCGAGGAGAAGCGCACCATCCTGCTGACCACGCACTACATCGAAGAGGCCGAGAAATTGTGCGACCGCGTGGCCATCGTGGACGAAGGCCGCATCGTCGCCATCGGCACGCCGCGCGAGATTCAGCAGCGCACGCTGGCGAATTCCACCATCGAGATCGAATGCGAGCGCCCGGTGCCCGCGGGCAGCCTGCCGGCCTGGCAGCATGCCGAAAAGGTGACGCTCGACGAGCGCCGCACCAAGATCGCCGTGGTCTCCACCCACCCGGCGCGCACCATCGTGGAGATGGTGAAGTGGCTGGACGAGGCCGGCATCGAGCTGGCGGATATCCACATCAAGCGGCCTTCGCTCGAAGATGCCTTCATCGAGCTCACCGGAAAGAGTCTGCGCGAATGAGAGCCTACCTTGCCTTGTTCCGGAGCAACATGCGCCTCACCATGCGCGACCGCTCCGTGCTGTTCTTCAATTACCTGTTTCCGCTGATTTTCTTCTTCGCCTTCGCCCAGTTGTTCCACGCCGGCACCGGTCAGGGCGTGGCGTACTTCGTGGGCACGGTGCTCACCATGGGGATCCTGGGCAACGGGCTGTGGGGCGCGGGCATGCGCAGCGTGCAGGATCGCGAGGCCAACATTCTGCGGCGCTTCAAGGTGACTCCCATTACGCCGCTGCCTTTGCTGTTGGCCTCCATGGTCAGCGGCTGGCTGCTCTATTTGCCGGTGATCGTGCTCATCACCGGGCTGGCGCACCTGCTGTATGCCATGCCGCTCCCACAGCACTGGATCTCGCTGTTCCTAATGGCCTCGCTGGGCGTTTGCGCGTTCCGCGCCATCGGTCTGATTCTGGCCGCCATCGCCAACACCATGGCGGAAGCCAATATCATGATCCAGTTGCTCTACATGCCGATGCTGTTTCTGAGCGGCACCACCATCCCCTCGTCGATCCTGCCGGTGTGGGCGCAGACGCTGGCGGAATTCTTGCCGGCCACTTACCTGGTGACCGGCTTTCAGGGCATCTTCTTCCGCAACCAGAGCATCTTCGATAACGGCGCGGCGGTCGGCGCCCTGCTGCTCACCATCGCGATGGGCCTGTTTCTGGCGGTCAAACTCTTCCGCTGGGAGAAGGAAGAAAAGATCGCGCCGCACAATCGCCTGTGGGTGTTGGGCGTGCTGGCGCCGTTTCTGATCCTGGGCTGCTGGCGTTCTTATACCAAGGAGCACCTCGGCCAGAACGAGGCCTTCTTCCGCGACCTGCAACGCTCCGGCACGTTGTTGATCCGCAACACCCGCGTCTTCCTCGGCGACGGCACGGTGAAAGAGAATGCCAGCGTGCTGGTGCACGACGGCAAGATCGCCGGCGTCTTCGATGGCGCCCCTCCGGACGCCGATAAGATCCACGCGGAGGTGATCGAGGGATCGGGCAAGACGCTGCTGCCGGGGCTGATCGACGTGCACGTGCACCTGTCGTCGCCCGGCGGCATGTCGGCTTCGGGCGGCGATTACGATATCGACAAGATCATGGCCCGCGACGATGCCGCCTTGCTCTATAGCGGAGTGACCGCCGCGCGCAGCACCGGCGACGGTCTGGATTCGTCGCTGAAATTGCGCGGCCTCATATCGAGCGGCGGCAAGCTGGGGGCGCAGCTCTTTATTTGCGGTCCCATGTTCACCGCCGAGGGCGGACACGGCACCGAATATACCCAGTACGTGCCGGCGGCGATGCGGGACACCCTGAAAGCGCAGTTGGTGCGCATTCCCAAAACCAACGACGAGGCGCGCCGGCAGGTGCGCGAACTGAAGGCCAGGGGCGTGGACGGCATCAAGGCGATTCTGGAAGCAGGCTTCGGCGAGGGCATGCTCTACAACCGCATGGACGTGCTGCTATTCCGCGCGGTGGCGGAGGAAGCCCGCGCGCAGAACCTCCCGCTGGCCGTCCACACCGGCGATTCGCGCGACGTTACCGACGCGGTGGACGCGGGCGCCAGTTCCATCGAGCACGGCTCCTGGCGCGATCAGATTCCCGACGCGGTGCTGGCCAAGATGGCGCACGACGGCATCTATCTGGACCCGACGTTGGCTGTGGGCGAAGCCTATTCGCAATACTTCGCCGGCAAGGCCGACGCGCTGGATAATTCGCTGGTGCAACAGGCGGTCTCCGCCAATATCCTGAAAGGCACGCGCGAGTTCGTGCTTTCGGGCAAGGCGGTGGATGCCGCCAAGGCGGCGATCTTCGCCAAGGCGCTGGCGCAGAGCCGCGACAATCTGCTGCGCGCCTGGAAGGCCGGGGTTCGGCTGGTGATGGGCAGCGATTCCGGCAATCCGCTGGTCTTTCCGGGTCCGTCGATGCACCGCGAACTGCAGCTTTGGGTTCAGGCCGGCATTCCCGCGGCGGTGGCCTTGCAGGCCGCCACCGGCAACGGCGCGACGCTGCTCGGCGCCGCCGGCCACATCGGCGGCATCCGCAAGGGGATGGATGCCAACCTGTTGCTGGTGGATGGCAACCCGCTGCAGGACATCACCGCCGCCGAGCGGATCTCGGTGGTGGTATTCAAAGGCGAGAGGCTGCAACGTCCCGATTTGTTCGATCGGAAGTGAGCGATTTCCGCGGCCATCGCGGGAATTCCGGCGGCGCCGCCTGCCAGCGGATTGTCGCCGGGACGCGAGGTAAGGTTCGTCGAGAAGTAACCGCTTCCTTTGGTCGCGGGCCGGAAACTCGCAGTGCCGATACAGAGCCGGGCCCTGAGCGGTTTCCGCCGATACGAGACCGTATTTATGAAACCACCGGCTAAGCGACGGCTGCGCGAGTATCTGGCCGCGGCGCAACCCCCGGCCATCACCGAAGCCGTGTGGCTGGATCTGTTGACGAAGTTGGCCCCGGTGTCGGAAAACTACTTGCGCGAGTTGCTTCGCCAGACGGAGCTGCCTTTCGATCTGCCGTACGCCGGCATTCGCCAGCACACTTTCGAAGAGCTGGAGCAGTCGTTGCGCGAGATGTTGCTGGTGTACATGGACGCGATGGCAGCGGGCGATCGGGGCCGCGCGCGTTATTGCCGCCGCCAGGTGATCGGCGCCAAGGATCGCGCCCGATACCTGGCGCGCGACGGCCGCACCGCGCCGGAAAAGAAGGCGCGGAAGGAAGAGATGGCGCAGTGGATGCTGGTGTGGCTGGAGAATCCCGAAGTCTTCCCCGCCTGGGTGGAGGCGCGCAAGCGGGTGGAACCGGGACTGAAGTAGAGAAGCCTCTCACCGAGCCGCGACCGTTAGGGAGCGGAGTGCCACTCCTGGCACACAGTCGCGGTGGGATGTTTCAAGTTATGTGAGGCACGCTTTACGCTTCGGGTGAAGGCGATTCGCGGACGCCGATCGAGCCGGAATTGATTGCGGCCCCGGAGAGTCCGTCCTTCCGTGCCAGTCCTCGCAGCCGAGCTTTTTTCTATCTGTAGTCTACGAAACGCTGGCCGGCCGCGAGGCTTCGCTTAAAGAGCGGACCATCGGAGTTGCGGTTTTGGGGAATGCCACCATGATGGCCGGCTGTTCGCGCGACCCCTACTGGCAGGGAAGCGCGCGCCGCGCGTCGAATCGCCTCAAATGGACGAACCACGCCCAAGCCGCAATGTTTCCTGTATCGAAAGGTGCCGCGAGATCCCCCAGGCGGCACTCCTGGAGCCGGGTGCTTTGCGAAGATTCTCGCCGGCAGTTAAGCAGCCGCCGGGAAGTATAATTATCTTGTGCGGGTCAAGACATCAATCACACTTCCGGCCGAACTCCTGGACCGGGTTGACCGGATGGACTCTAACCGGTCCGCCTTCGTGGAGCGGGCTGCCCGGGGCTATCTTGCTCGCTTGGAACAATCCGAACGGGAATCGCAGGGACATCGCGATCATCAACCGTCACGCCCGGCGCCTAAAAACGCGAACTGTACTTCTCCATAATAGGGAAAGACCTTTCATTCAGAGGATAAAAGGTAGAATGCTAAGGCCACAGCTCAATCGTTGTGGTTACATTTACATCGTCCTTAGCAAGGACGGCATAGCTAAAGCCCATGTCGTTCACAGGCTCGTGGCAAAGGCATTCTTGGGGGATCACCAAGATCGACCGCACGTGAATCACAAAGACGGCGTGAAAAGCAATAACGTTATAGGTAACTTAGAATGGGTCACCCCCTTCGGAGACTAAACTGCATGCCATCCACATACTTGGAAAGCGCAATGGGTGCAGCGAGAAGAAGGCTGTCATTGGCACAAATGGTAAGATCATACTGCGGTTCAACGCAGTGGAGGATTCAGCGGCGGATGGCTTCTCTCCTGGAGCGGTTTCGTTGTGTGCGAACGGACAATCCATAAGTCATAAAGGTTTTGTATGGCGTTTTGGGAATGAATCCGATGAAACGGCTCTTACACCCCACTACGAAGAACGCTTGAGGCCGTCAAAGAATTTCTTCGCGATCACGGCATTACCCCATCAGCGAAGGAATTGGAAAAAGTGCTGAATAAGAGTCTGGCCGGGGTCTATGCGAACTTAAGGGGGCTTGAACATTGAGGGTCGATTCGGATGAAGTGTGGTAAAGTTAGGCCTATCGAGATGTGCGAGTTAGATGCTGCGGCTTAACAGGTGCCGGTGTGCTGAACGGCAAAGCTGAGGTGCGCATCAGGCAGATGTTGGGCTCGTCCATTTAAGATAGCTGCGAAACCAGAAACGCGTCTGTTGTTAGGACGAAAGTGCCAACGCTATCAATGATTTCTCGTAATGGAAGGTCGGTCATCATCACGCTTGCGTCCGGTGTAGCAGAATGAATAATCTTATGCCGTAACTTCCAGATGTTTTGCAGCTTAGGGGCCAGATCATCGGGGTAGCCAGTTACGCCGAATTTCGTAAGATGGTTAATCCATTGATGAGGACCGCCGCTGCGTATTGCGCTCTTTATCCATTTACCTGTGACCTCTTCGATTATCGGTGCGGGTAAAGTAGATTTAGCAAACGCGCCCGATATGAGCTGTTCCAGCGCGTCTTGGAGATAAGCTTCCGCGTATGTGACAAGCATTGGAACAGCCCACATCATGACGGTTTCCTTGGCTCTGATTGACTTGACGAGGTCTCCCGCCAATAACAGAGCGGCGTCTTTGGTGGGTGGGATTGGCCTATCACTTGTTTCGTCCGATTGTATGGGCGACTTTATGAAAAGCGTCAGGCGCTTAATGTTGCCTTCAAAAATGCGTCCAGGCTCGGAGACGAGGTGTTGTGTTTCCTGATCCATTCGGTAAGTAGTTTACCAAAGACGCGGAACCATTTGGGGGGAGATGTTGGGCTCGAAGTTTCAAGGCTCCATCAGGAAATCATCGAATTTATTGAGAGCGGCTATTAGCTCGTCGGTTGTCATGGGAGCCTTGCAATAGAATATGTTCGCATTCGCAGGCGTATTGGCTCGCCGCTCAATCACGATGTTTTTGGGATTGCCGACAGGCTGGACGATAGGGGAAAAAGTAAGGGCGCTCACCATAAAGCCATCGCCGGCCATCGATTGACCAGAATGATTGAGAAGGTCAGCGAATTTTGTAAAGGCGTTGGAGGCGGTCGTGAGAGGGGACGAGAGTTTCACGACGACGTCGCTGAAATAAAGCTTGTTCATTACAAGGGAAGGCTCGAACTTGAGGGAAAAGGTTTCTTTGGCCCAAGCAATAGCATGAGTAAGAAACTCTTCTGTTAAGGCGGTTGAGTGTGCGCTCTCCGCCACAAAACCGTCATCGTACATTTCGAGCGCAACTCGGAAGGGCTTCTCCTCCTTCAGGAATTCACCATTCTTCAGCTTGACGCCGTTGGTGCCTTTGGCGGCGTCGCTGTCGGGCTCATCGAAATCGTATTCCTCGGCGAGAGCGTCGATGAGATCGCGAAGGATGCTAAGGCCGTTAGGGTTTAGATCGGCAGTGTTAAGAAGCCAAACGACCTTAGCGGAGGCAACGGATATGAGTTCCACTTTAGCCGACTGCCTCCATAATGGAATTCTTCGCCGATGCTGCGTGGGCCATTTGTGGCTGGCGTTGGAACTGCAAGAAGGACTGCTGATGGCCCATCAGTTGTTGATGAAGTTGGCCGGCATTGTTGTTGCCAGAAGGAAACGATAGATGGATATGTGTCGCGCTGTCTACCAAGTTATGATGTCGAAGGGTAACGGTTGCGCACTGTGTCGGGAAGAGTATCGGGTCCTTCTCTCGTGGAGCTCTCTGTAAGCTTGGCTTGGAAAATGCTTCGACTTCTTCAATAAGAGAACCGTAGGTCTCAAAGGAAACTCGCAGGCGAACTTTGAACGCACGGGCGAGTTTCTTCAGAGTCGTGACGTTCCATTTCGAATAGTTAACGTCTTCGATCCTTGAAATGGCACCTTGTTTGGTGCCGATCATAGTAGCCAGCTCGGCTTGGCTGAGATCGTTCTGCTCGCGCAAAACCTTAATCTGGGTCGCAATATAGGAATCGAGAAAGGATTCGGCATACCCCTCAGAAATCTCGGGGTCTTTGAGGTCTTCCCGTAAATCATTATTTATAGCGTTCATGTGGCATCCTCCTCTTCTCATCGGCAAGTATGGCGGATCTTATAGCCTCTGCGTCTTCAGCGTCCGTGTCGAGGACACTGTTAACTTCAATGGCACCGAGCAGCAATGTGTGTTCGCGGTCCATGTCGATCGGTCCTTTGCACAGCAGTGGCCGCAAGGCCCGGTCACCGTTCATGCGCAGCTTGTAAATATGTGACACCATCTCCTTGTTTCTCTTCGATTTTATTGGGCCAGCCAGTAACTGTGGTCCCAGATTCGGGCCGCTCGTCGCAAGCATGTCGATCTTCTGGTTGAGTTGACCGATTTCGCGTTTCCCGATTTTCTCCCGATCAATCCAGATAGCTATCCGGCTTCGCCTGTTCCCGTCAATGGCGTCAAAAATCCTCCACGAGGTGATCGTATCACAAATATGAGATGGGGCCTCTTCGGGAGGTCGTGATTTTGACTTGCCCATGTGGCTGTACATTATCGCACGGGCTGACATTGAGAGATTGGTGATACCTGCTAAGGCTCAGTTGGTAGAGCAGTTCGTTCTTGGTACGCCACTACGCGGGTGGCATTCCGTGGGCGAACAAAATACGAAAATTGTGCTACGCTCAATTCGTGCCGGAATTGCGATCCTGCGTCGTCACATACCAGGACACCGAGGGCGTTAAACACTCCGTTGAGGTCACTGCGGAGAGCCTTTACGAGGCGGCGATCCTCGGGATGAAGGCGCTGAAGGCCGCGGAGCCTTAGAAACCCTCGAATACCAGATACTGCCGTGAATCGGGGCGAGCTGTATCTGGTGAAAAAGCCCGGAGTTCGCGATCCGCGCAAACAGCGTGTCTTCGTCGTCGTAAGCCGCCAGGTTCTGATTGATTCCCGGTTCTCGTCCGTGATCTGCGCACCTATTTACTTCCGGCACGATGGTCTCAGTACCCAGGTCTGCGTTGGCCTGGAGCAAGGCCTCAAAAAGGAATCGAGCATTCACTGCGATGAACTCTTAAGTCTTCCGAAAGCCGCACTCACTCATTACGTCGGCTGCCTTGGGCCGGCTTCCCTCGGCCAATTGGAGCGAGCATTGTCGGTGGCCTTAGGGCTAGACGCCTTGGATCCCTTCGACCTGCCGGCCCAATAGACCAGCCAGGCCGGCGATTAGCGGCAACACACCCAAAGCGCGGAGTCGCTATCAGCCCAATTCGGGGATCACTCCCAACACTCCCGACCGGCGGCAGCGCGCTGCACACTGCATAGCCGGTATACTATGACCGTGCGAGCCACCGGAACCTTCGAAGTAAAGCTCACCCCTCAGCCCGCCGAAAACACTCTCGGCAGAATGTCCATCGACAAGCAGTTCCATGGCGACCTGGAAGCCACCAGCCAGGGCCAAATGCTCGCGGCGGGCACCAGCGTCAAGGGCTCGGCCGGGTATGTCGCTCTCGAACAGGTCACCGGGGCTCTCCACGGCCGCGCCGGCACTTTCATCCTCCAGCACAGCGGCACCATGACGCGTGGCACGCCGCGGTTGAGCGTCACCGTGGTGCCGGATTCCGGTACGGGCGAACTGGCGGGCCTCACCGGCAAGATGGACATCCAAATCGCCGCCGGCAAGCATTCCTACGATTTCGAGTACACGCTCGACGAGACCCTCTGAGAGCCGTTCCCCGCCGCGCGCTACAATGCGGTTTCCATGCCGCCCGTCCAGCGGGTCGCCGGCCGTAGCGCCGAACAGAACCGCACGGAGATTGAGGCTTTCCTCAAGAATTCCCGCCAACCCGCGCTGCTCGAACCCGGCGAAGAGCTGCTGGCCCTCACGCCCGATAACTTCGCGCTCGAGATCCGTGGCGAACGGCTCACCCTACAGGCCTGGGACCGCACCCGCAACCTCGCCCGCCGTGTCACCGCCATTAAAGCCTCCACCACCGCGCGCATGGAGATCGCCGTGGAACGGTTCCCGCGGCGCGAAGGGCAGCTCTATCTGCTCGACCTCGGACGCCGCGCCGGCGCCGACCTCGGACACCGCAGCGGCCGCCTGGTGTTCCGCGAGCGTTTCCGGCTGTTTCTGCGCCGCCAGTTCCCCGAATGGAATCTCGCCGAACTCAGCGCCGAAGCCAATCTGGAGTTCAGCCTTTCGCCCGCCTTCCCGCGCGCCTTCCTGCGCCACGGACAGCACGGATGGGCTGCCATCGCTTGTCCGCCCGAGGGGAATGCCTCGGCGCTGCTGGCCTTCGGGCTCATCTGGCTCTCTTACCTCCGCGCCCGCGAGCGCCGCCTCACGGTGGAGGGCTTGGCGCTCTACATCCCCGCGGGCCACCAGCGCTCCACCGCCCTGCGGCTGCTGTGCCTCGACCCTAATACCGCCCGCTTCGAGTTGTTTACGTACTCCGAGGAGGATTTCATCGCCGGCGTCGACCCGCGCGACCACGGCAACCTGGACACCCGTCTGGAACAGTGCAGCCGTCCCGCGCCGAATCAGTCCGAAGCCTGGCGGGCCATCACCTCCCTTCCCGGCGTGGAGCGCATCCCGCGCCACGACGGCCGCACCAGCCTGCGCGTGCGCGGTATCGAATTCGCCGAACTGACGGCCGGCGACCTGTTCTTCGGTATGGCGGAACGCCGCCCCGCCCGGTCGCACCACGCCGCCGAAATCGAACGCCTGGTGGAGGAACTGGATCGCGCGCGCTCCCCCGAAGCCGCCGACCGCGATCACCCGCTCTACCGCCAGTACCCCGAAGCGTGGCTGGAATCGCAGGCGCGTGCGCAGATCGAAACCTTGGACGCCGCACTGCGCCGCGACCCCATCTACGGCCAGGTGCCCGCCTTCGCCGGCGGCGAGCGCGGCATCCTGGACCTATTGGCCGTGGACCATTCCGGACGCCTCGCCGTGGTGGAGCTCAAAGCCTCCGCCGACCTGCAACTTCCCCTGCAGGCGCTGGACTACTGGATCCGCGTGAAATGGCACCTGGATCGCGGCGAGTTCGCGGCGCACGGCTACTTCCCGGGCATAGAGCTGCGGCCCGAGCCTCCCCGGCTGCTTCTGGTCTCTCCTTCGCTGGAGTTCCACCCCACGTCGGAGACCATTCTGTGCTACTTCGCTCCTACCATTGCTGTCGAACGGATCGGGCTGGCGGTAGAATGGCGGAAGGGGCTGAAGGTGATGTTTCGCCTCACTGGCGCCGAACCGCCCCGCTGAAAAGTGGTCAAATTCCATGCTCAAAGCCCTGAAGCAGGCCCGCACGGCAATGTCGTTGCTGAACCCGGATGAAATCCTGAGCCGCGCCCGCCGCTCGTTGCACATTGGACTGGTGGCCTCCAGCGCCGCCGCCTACGCCGAAATGGAGGAGTATCTGCTCCCCGCCTCCCTTCCGTTGGAGGAACGCACGTACCGCATGGACCACCTGCACCGCGTGGGCGACCCGGGGGCGCCCGGCGATCTCGACCTGATTCTCTTCGAGCAGGAGATACCGGCCGCCAAAGGCGCCTATTCGTTTCGGCGCGGAGCCCCGGCCGCCACCGTGGCGGAGATTTTGAAGGGCAACGAGGACATCGCCCTGCCGTTGGCCCGCCAGTTTCCGGCCTTCCGCGCGCCGGTGATAGAGCGGACCATCCATGCGGTGGCCCGCGAGAACGCCCTCTTCGCGGTGGCCACGGCGCTGCCCGATATCGTTCCCAGCCTGATCGAATTGCCCTGGGCCTTCGGGGAATTCGCCACCGATACGGTTTTCCTTACCGGCAACCAGATTCGCATGGCGTTCCTCATCGCCGCCGCCAGTGGAAGAGAGGTGGGATTTGGCGGCCAGAAGGGCGCCATTCTCTCCATCGCCGCGGGCGCGTTTGGCTGGCGGGCCCTGGCCCGCGAACTGGTGGGCAAGATTCCGCTGGGCGGCGGCCTGATTCCCAAAGGCGCCATTGCCTACGCCGGAACGTATCTGGTCGGCAAGAGTTTGGAGTTTTACTATCGCGGAAACGGGGATTTCACCCGCGAACAGCGCCGGGCAGTCTACCGCGACGCCTTGGAGCGCGGCCGCGAGGTTGCCGGAGCGGTCGCCAAAGACCCCGTGGGCTGATGGCCGATCCAACCCGGCGTACAATTAGTTGGGCGGTTTGCGAGTCCGCTGCGTCGATCATGCGGATGGTGAAATTGGTACCCGCTAGCATGCTGACTTCTGGCGGAGCGACGGCTGTTACCGACGCGGAGTGCGAACCACGAATCGCCGGCCTCCGTCGGCCGCCGCCCGGTTCACCTGCCCGTCCTGCCACATTGGATTCGCCCGCCGTGTGATTTTTCTCACAGAGTCCTTTCCGCGAAAGCCCGGCACGCAATCCCTCAGAAGTAAACCACCTGTCGGGAAAGCCGCCGAATAAGTGCTTCTAAGTGTTTTGACTAGAGGAGTTACAGCCCAGCTAATACGCAGCCGGGCTGATTTGCCCCAAGAAATAAATTTTCCGTCTACCCGAATTTGGTGCTTGACGGAGATTTGGAAGAGGAGTATTTTAAGATTTACAAGTATTAATACCCTAATTTATCGGAGGTACCATGACCCAGCGCCTTGTAACGGGCCTGCTGATGCTTGCCTTCGCCGCTTCGGCTCAGCACAGCGTAGACCCAAGAAATACTTATCACCGCGTCATTTGCGTCGTCCCCCTTGTCGGAACGGGTACACCTAACGACCCCCGGCGTCCGCTCTATGCGCCTATCGCGAACAGCGCCTCGCCAAACGGCATCATCGCCTTTACACAGGTGCCCACCGACGACGGTAGGTCCGCCATCGTCGAATTCGTGGCACGGAATCGGAGCGCCTTCCAGGCAATCTTCGGCGATACCACCATCACCGCCTACGAGAAAGGCGCGCAAAGCGCGAGCGCGATCGAAACCGCGCTGCAAAAACTGAAGCACGGCTTCTCTCTGGCGCAATTTGAGGTGGTGATGCCATGAGCACTATGCGATTGAGTATGGTCTTGTTCGCGGGCACGTGTCTTTGGGCGGGCTATCAGTTCACCTATGTCGACGGCCTTACGAGCATCGACTCGTCTAAGTGGACCCAGATCGGGAGCCTGTCGACTGGCGCCAATGGGGTAACCGGTAACGGCTCCCTGATTTCCACTGTCGCGGTGCCCACCGGCGACGATTATGACGTCCGCATGACGGTCCACACGGCGAACCAGGGTCCCTGCACCGGAAGCTACAGCCTGTACGCCCGCTCGACGCCCGATAACACCACTTCCTATGCCTTGACCATCAACTCCGGAAGCATCGTCCTGTTCAAGAAAGTGGCGAACTCGTGGACCGCTCTCACGTGGATGCCCTACTATTGCGCCGACGGAACGGTCACGCGTCTGGTGGTTCGCGGCGGCAATATCACCTTCTGGAGCGGCCCCTTCAGCGATACTTACCGGGACCCCAGCCCCATCGCCGCGGGCCATCCGGGAGTGGGGATCTCCTCCTCCGCCGATGCCATCGGAAACGTGCAGATCGGGCCCATCGGCTACCTGCCGCCCTCCGCCGTCAGCGCGCCGGCGGTACAGACGAGCACCGCCCCCAACCGGGTGGATCTCCGCTGGCCGGCAAGCGCGGACGATGCCAACGGAGCAGGCATGCAAGGCTACGTGGTCTACCGCGACGGCGTCTATCTGGGCAGCCCGTTGACGCCGAGTTGGCTGGACCAGACCGTATCGGGAGGCGAGGCCACGACTTACTCGATCTATGCTGCCGACCAGCACGGCAATCTTTCTGCGCCGGCCCTGGTGAGCGTTTCCGTGCCGGAAGGCTTGAACACGACCGCAGCCAATCCGGACGCGCAGGCACGGCTGGGAAGGCCGACCGCGAAGAGTGTGCCCACCGGCCCGTCGGTTCGACCAGAGAGAAGCCGGCGTGCGCACGACCGGCTCGTATTGGGGCGCTGCCGGGGAGAACATCGATCTGCTTTCCGGAAACCTGAATTTCTCGATCCCGCTGATCAAGGCCATGGGCCGCGGCAATTCGAGCGTCACATTCGCGCTCAGCTACAACTCGCAGATGTGGCGACAGGACTCCGGCGGGGTCTGGCTCCTGGGTGAGGACGTGGGGCTGGGGCTGGGGTGGAAACTGCAGGCTGGCTCCATCCTGCCTATGTGGTACAACGGGTCGCAGCTATACTACCTGTACACCGACTCCACCGGGGCGCAATACGTTCTGGACCAGAACAACGGCAATAACGTCTGGAGCTCGTTGCAGGGAGTTTATGTTTGGTTCGACGCCAACGCGGACGTTCTCCATTTTCCCGACGGCAGCTTCTGGAACATGACGGTGCAATCGGCATCGGTGGAGCAGGACGCGGGAACGCTGTACCCGTCGCAAATGGAAGACAGTAATGGGAATTTCATCCAAATTCAGTACGGCGGCGCGGTCGGCTACCCGAGTTGGTCCAACAACAGCTCGCGCATCACCTACATCACCGACGCGCGCGGGAACCCGAACTGCATGTATTGCGGGGGCGGGTACGGCAGCACGTATACCCTCGCATGGTCGGGCAGCGGGATTCCGCATTTGGAATGGATCGCCAACGCCGTTGGCACCAGTGAGAACTACAGCTTCTCCACCACCAGCCAGACGCTTCTGGATCCCTTCACCTCTAGCAATTTTGGCAGCCCAGCCATCCTGCAATCGGCGGCGGTGAACGGGCTGAACATTGCGACCGTGTTCCAGTACGATAGCTCCGGCGAGATGACGAAGATGACGACTCCGCTGGGGGCCTACCTGATTTGGGAATACGACACCAATCACTATGCCACCCGAAGCTACCGGGAGGTGTCGTATCGCCAGATGGGAACGTCTCTCTTAACAATCTTCGACGCCTGGTTCATCACTCGCGACAGCAACGCCAACTGGCACGGGTCGGCAACCGTGAGCGACTACTATGCGGGTACGACAAAGTACTGGGCCTTTAGTTCAGCTTCGGATTACACGGCCGGCTTGGCAATCGCCTACCAGGAGATCGACTCCACCAGCACCGTGCTGCTGCAGAAGAACTACACCTGGGGGCAAACCTCCTCAAGCAACCCCTACGTGGCCACACTGAGCAGCACGCTCAACCCCGGCCAGAGCTACGCCGCGTCTACGACGACGGCCCAGGCGGTCGATGCCTACGGAAATCCCACCCAGCAGCAGATCTCCGACTACCCCGGCAGCACCACGGGCACCCGCACGTACAACTATACGTACGATAATTATTATGTCTGGCTCCCTTACTATATCTTCAACCGCCTGCTCACCGCGAGGGTGACGCCGGCCGGCGGCAGCGCCGTTACGCTTTCAACCACGTTCTACGACGGCACCTGCGGGGGGTGGTACATGACGAGCACCAGCGCCACCAACAATCACGACCCCGCCTACACCGCGTCGGGTGGACCACCCCGCGGCAACCCCTGGGTAGTCAGCGGGCTGAATGGGTCTGATACCGTATGCACCGCGTACGACTCCGCCGGCGTCCCCTACTACAGTGTAAATGCCGGCGGCCAGTCGGTGAGTCTCCAGACCGATTCCACCACCAACTTCTCGCTGCCCACCGCCATTCAGCCGAACGGCAACAACGGCATGCAGACCACCGCGGCCTACGCCAGTTCGTGGTCCCCCAATTCGATGACCGGGCCGAACGGGGATCAGGGCACCACCACCTACGATTCCTACGGCCGGCCCTCCCAGACCACAACTCCCGACGGGGCCGTGACTGCCTATGCGTACACTTACTACAACCCGGTAACCAACACCGGCGCCAACACGCAGACAGCCACGCTGGACGGCCGGTGGCAGACCACCACCCTCGACGGCTTCGGGCGGACCATCCAAGTGCAGAAGGGGAACGGCAGCACCGTCGTCTCGACCGTCCAGACGCAGTACGCTCCCTGCGCCTGCTCGCCTCTGGGCAAGATGTCGGCCGTATCGCAGCCCTATGCTCCAAACGCAACCGTCTATTGGACGACTTACACCTACGATGGCTCGGGGCGCACGCTGACTGTGACCGCCCCCGACGGGTCGAGCACCACCCGCTACAGCTATCAGGGCAACAGCACTACCGTGACCGACCCGGCCGGAAAATGGAAAACTTCCACCGTGGACGCCTACGGCAACGTGATCCAGGTAACCGAGCCCAATCCTGCCGGCGGGACGTTTAGCACGAGTTACACCTATACGCCGGCGAACCAGCTCACCGGCGTCTCCATGACCCGCGGCAACGTCACGCAAACCCGCACCTTCCTCTACAACGGCTCGGACCTGGTGAGCGCCACCAACCCGGAAAACGGCACGGTCACGTACACCTACGACTTGTCCCACCACGTCCTCAGCCGCACCGACGCGCTGGGATCGCAGACCCAGTACACTTACGATTCCTACGGGCGCCTGAGCGAGGTGCAATACTATCCGTCCTGGCCGCCATACAGCGGGACCATGGAAGACACCCTCCAACGCGTGAACTACTCCTATGACGCCGGCCAATACGGCATCGGCCGGTTGACAAGCGTAACCTTCGACGGGGGCGTCAGAGACAGCCTTTACAATACCCACCACTACACCTATGCCTACGCCTACAACCAGGCTGGCCGGGTGACCAATCAGACAGTGACCCTGCAGGTGGCTACCGGGAACAACTTCAACAACCTGCCGCCGGTGAACCCGCCCATTGCCACCTTCACGGCCGGTTATCAATGGGACGATGAAGGAAGAATGACCTCGATGCAGTCCCCGACTGTGACCATGTCTTCGTACTCCAACTACCCCAATCCAGTGGTGATGCCGACGATGGGGTACCAGTTCGATATTGACGGGCGCATGACGGGGATGACCGCCGACAGCGGCAGCGGGCCGCAGACGTACGCCACGGCGACCTACACGGCGGCGGGACAACTATACCAGCTCTCGTACGGAGGAATGACGGAGACGCGGACGTACAACAGCCTGATGCAGTTGATCACCCAGTCGGTGCCGGGCTACCTGAACATGACCTACAACTACCCGACCACCGGGCAAAACAACGGGCGGATCACCAGTTCGGTGGATGGTGTGACGGGCGAGAATACGGCGTATGGCTACGATGCGTTGAACCGGCTGACGAACGCCTCGAACTCGCTGTGGAGCGAAACGTACGGGTATGACGGATTCGGGAATCTGACGTCGAAATCGGGGTCTGGAGGCTCGCCGAATGGAGCGCCGTCGATGAGCGTGTCCTACAACGCGAATAATCAGCAGGTGGGCGGCAGCTACGACGCCAACGGGAACACCAGTTCGGCCAACGGTTCGGCGATCGGGTACACGGTGGAGAACAAGATGAACTCGCAGGTTGCGAACGCCTGGCCATTCGGCGAGAGTCTTTACGGGTACGACCCATGGGGCAAGCGGGTGATGAAGGAGACCAATCCGGACCCGCAAGATTTGGAAGGGGAGAACAATCCCCTCTGGGAATTCTACTTCTACTCGATCACGGGCCAGCGGCTGGCGGCCATGGACTGCAACAATCCGAACGGGAATCCGATTCCGAGCTGCTGGGTGGTGGGAGAGAACGTATACTTCAAGCAGAAGATGCTGGTGTCGAACGGAGTGTACGTCGTGACGGACCGGTTGGGGAGTGTGCGTGGGAACACGCAAGGGGAGTCGATGGCGTATTATCCTTACGGTGAGGAGCGCACGAGCACGGTAAACGGGCGAGACAAATTCGGGACGTACTTCCGGGATGGGGCGGGGCAGGATTACGCGGACCAGCGATATTATAACGGGGGGATGGGGAGGTTCTGGAATGCGGACACCCTGGCGGGAAGCGCGGAGAATCCGGGGAGCCTGAACAGGTATGCATTTGTGCAGGGCGACCCGGTGAACTACGGAGATCCGAACGGCAACAATTTGGTTTCCGCCGGCGGGGGCCTGGTCTTTGATTGCGGTGATGACGCCGATAGCATTTACGACGGAAGCTGTACTATCGTGGCGGCCGGCGGGGGCGGCGGGTTGCCTTGCGGTTTTGCTTACGGTACGGTTTGCGGATTCGCCCCGATATTACCCATCATCTGCGCGGGCGGCAACAACCTCCTCGGCGGGGGTGGCTCGGGCTGCGGTGGGGGCGGGGGCGGCCCGGCGCCGGAACTGGCGCCAACCATTACTCTTCGTCAGATTGACGACTGCATACAACCACACGGTACCGGGATTAACCCCGGAGTGTGGACGCTCTTTGTCGAGTACCAGGTGCTGGTTAATGGGGCGCCCGTCTATGGCAACAGTGCCCTAAACGCCCTCGGAATCGTAATCACGGAGTCCGTAACGAAAACGAGCGGCAACATAGACATCACAGGAGGCCCAGGCTGGTGCCCCGTCGGCGGAAGCTGCGGCGCGAACGCAGGGACCATGAACTCCAGCGGCGACTTCTGGGACATGCTCGCGGGGCAGGGCGCAGCCAGTCAGAGCTTCCTGTTCAACGGCCAACCAATCGCAGTGAGCTTCGCTGGCGTGTCGGGTAGCCAGACCGTCCTGAAGAACACCTACGACAGCAGGGGCCACAAGATTTCAGTCGGCGGCGGGGCATTGGCGGGAACGAACGCCACGAGAGAATGTGGCAAGAACGGCGACCCGGGTAGGTAACCATGGCACGAATCCACCTTCTTAGTCTCGCTTTTCTCTTCTGGGCGCCCAGGCCGGCCGGGGCTCAGCCATATTTCCCCGAATGGCGGGGGAGCACCGTCGTGCTCCTCGGGGAGTGGATCGCCTCGCCGATCGTGGCTGTGGGAGAGGTCGTCAACATCGCCCCGTACGGCGTGCAAGACGTTGAACACCTCCCTTGGCCGATGTCTCCCTCGGTGCACAAGCTCTATTGGTGCGAGGGAGACTTCCGGCCCATCGCTGTCGTGAAGGGCGAGCTCCATCTGCCGCCCAAGAAGTATCTGTGGGCGTCTGGCCTGGCGGGGTGTAAGCTGTATCCCGACAGCCCAGATCGGGTACGCCGGTTCAACACGCGCGCCTGGCTCCTGCGCGAGGAGGGCGACTTCCTGAGACCCACCTACGACAGCGGCACCACGCATCTTTTCCTCAGCCTATTCGACAAGTGGGACGACTCGCAGCGCCGCGTTCCGGCGCGGGAGCAACTCGGCCTGCTCCTCCTCAAGCCCGCCGCGAACAGCGACACACTGAGCGACTACGCCCGCTACCTTGGGGACGTTGTGGACATCGCGTGCGAACTCCTGGGCAGGGCGGAATGCGTAGAGCGTATCAGTGCACTGGCAGGGCTCGGGAATCCGGCGCTCCGAGGGGCGGCATGCGGCTTCCTCAAGGGGCAGCTCGGGGTGGATTGCGCGCTGCGTAACTGACACTGCCAAGCATGGTCGATTACAACCGGGGAAAGGGGAGGCCCTGGAATACGGACGCGATCCGGGCGGCCAAGAGGGGTATTCGGACGTCGACGGGAGTTCCGTGAACCACTGGGATCCCAGCGGCGAGATACGAGCTCGCGCCGCTGGCGGTCCGGCCCCAAATTGCGGTGAGAACGCTGATCGCGTTTATTTCCTTGCGGTATACATGCCGGGCGAGAATACGGCGTATGGCTACGATGCGTTGAACCGGCTGACGAACGCCTCGGACTCGCTGTGGAGCGAGACGTACGGGTATGACGGATTCGGGAATCTGACGTCGAAATCGGGGTCCGGAGGCTCGCCGAATGGCGCGCCGTCGATGAGCGTGTCCTACAACGCGAATAATCAGCAGGTGGGCGGCAGCTATGACGCCAACGGGAACACCAGTTCGGCCAACGGATCGGCGATCGGGTACACGGTGGAGAACAAGATGAACTCGCAGGCTGCGAACACCTGGCCATTCGGCGAGAGTCTTTACGGGTACGACCCGTGGGGCAAGCGGGTGATGAAGGAGACCAATCCAGACCCAAATAATTACGAGGGTGAAGACAATCCCCTCTGGGAATTCTACTTCTACTCGATCACGGGCCAGCGGCTGGCGACCATGGACTGCAACAATCCGAACGGGAATCCGATTCCGAGCTGCTGGGTGGTGGGAGAGAACGTATACTTCAAGCAGAAGATGCTGGTGTCGAACGGAGTGTACGTTGTACGGACCGGTTGGGGAGCGTGCGCGGGAATACGCAAGGGGAGTCGATGGCGTATTATCCTTATGGCGAGGAGCGCACGAGCACTGTAAACGGGCGCGATAAATTCGGAACGTACTTCCGGGATGGGGTGGGGCAGGATTACGCGGATCAACGATATTACTCCGGCAACAGCGGGAGCTTCTGGTCGCCTGATCCCTCAATGGACAACGTCGATTATTCCAATCCGATCACGTGGAATGCGTACGCGTACGTGAATGGCGACCCGGTCAATGCCAACGATCCCAGTGGCCTCGGCCCGGTCACGCTTCCGCCCGTTGTGCCTGGAACTAATTGCTCGACCGCCTTCATCAACTATGCAGGGGAACTTGGGATGACGATTCAGCAGCTTTTCGACTCCGATGCCGGCATTCTCGGGGTGATGAGCTATTTTGAACAAGAGGGAAGCGGCAGTTCGGCAGACCAGCAGGTCTGGGCGGCGCTGGATTGGACGTTCTTGAATCGATGGAATCTTTCCGCTAGTAACAAGGCATGGTTTTACGGGCCAAACAACATTCCTTCGAGCTTTGCGGCGAGCGTAACGACTGGGAGGACCCGTAGCCAAGTATTCACAATCAGCGGACAGCTAACCGCGGGGTTCACCGTCGACCTGCTCAATATCCTCACGGGTTCACCCAACTCAAGTCAGTGTGAGGGCCTGGCAACCGCCTTCGATGTGGCTCAAGGAGCCATTAACGCAGAAAACGGCGACCACATTTCTGGGCTACTTTATATCACTGATCCTGTTCCCGGTGCCCTCGCATTCGGTTCGAACGGAGCGTCGCATAGCAGATACGTGGTTGAGACGAAAATCGATACGATTGCGGACGGTCCCAAGACATGGAACTTCTACTCGGATGTCTATGAACCGCCGCCGCCCGTAAGGCGGCCGCCGCCAAGCCGTCCTCGTCG
>Ga0182018_10001842_pt1 | contig 22892 bp, 18 predicted proteins | sample 812P2MmetaG_FD_120490 | JGI IMG/M metagenome (GOLD analysis project Ga0182018, IMG submission 120490) | Permafrost microbial communities from Stordalen Mire, Sweden - 812P2M metaG | ecosystem: Environmental > Terrestrial > Soil > Wetlands > Permafrost | place: Sweden: Stordalen | collected...
CGATCCCCCTACCCCTTACATGGCGACGGCGTTCCCCCGTCATTTTACGCATTCGACGCTGCCGGAGTGGGGGGCGAGACGCAGCCCAGATGGCGTCCATCGCAGAAGCGCAATCGCTGCTGTTTGACAGTCCCATCATATGAGACTAAGGTTGTAGTCGAGGTGGTTTCCACCTTCTCCTCATTTCAGGTTCCCTGAACTAAGTCAGCCCATCTGAAGTAGTCTTTCTTAGCAACCCCAACCCTAGGAGGTTGCCTTATGTTTGCACGCAATGTTTCGATTCATCTGAAATCCAATATGCTCTCCGATTACACGCTAGCATTTGAAAAAGACGTTCTTCCTTTACTTCGCAAACAGAATGGATTTAAGGACGAAATTATCTTCGCTGGTTCCGGTGGAATTGATGTGACCGCAATTAGTCTGTGGGAAAACAAGGCCGACGCCGAGAAGTACAATACGAATGCCTACCCGGACGTATTAAAGACGCTGGCAAGATTTGTCGAAGGAACGCCTAAGGTTCACACCTTTGACGTTGTCAACTCGACCTTCCACAAGATTGCCGCTCCCGAACTGGTAACAGCATAGAACGGTCCGCCGTTGCCCGAGAAGGCGGTGAAAGCCGCCTTCCCGGTTTGCAAAGTCGCTAGGCTTCTGCTGGCTTCTATGGCAAAGTTGCTCATGTGATAGCTCAGCCATGTTCTCTTGCTCCCTGTGCGCCCGCGTGTTCATCGCACAGAGTCTTGATCCAATCGCCTTCCCGCCCTTCTCCCGGCTGACCGCAAATCTCGCAGTGTGGAAGGATTCCTCCCTGGCGGCTTCGAGGCGCTGGCGAATAGCATCATTTGCGTGATTCAGATGGATGCCTAACCCGCCAAACTTTTCCTTCACTTGCCGTATGTCGCCCTCGGTGTCGAACCAAGCGGGCCACTGCTCGACCAGCTTTTGCTCACGTTCCTTGCGCATTTACGTCTACTTCCGGCTGGCAGCAGGCTCGGCAGGCGTACAAACCCCGAAGCGCTAATCGATGTTTTCAAATCGTATGCTCCCGACACTTGCAGCTCGATGGCTTCAACAACCTCCGCGACCCCTACTTCCCGCCCATGCTCAAATTCCGACTGAGACCCAAGATGTATGTCTCGCGTAGTTGAGCGAGCGAGAATCCTTCGGTCTTTTCGATGACGATCTCCAACTGCTCCCCGCCGAGATTGGGACTGAGGCGCAGATCATACTGGCGGCGCAGGTCGGCGTCCGGATTGCCGAACTGAACCACACGGTGGAACCTGCCGGGGCGCTTCAGGATCGCTGGGTCGAGAGACATGGAGTCGTTGGCGGCAGCAACCACGATGACCCCGTCCTGCGATCCCATTCCATCGCGACCGCCGAATAGAATATCGTCTTACCCACGGGATCGTAAGGAGCGACAATGGCTGCGATGGCGGGCACGGTTTCCCCGACAAATGACGACGCCCTGACAGTCTGCGCGATTAGCTTGCTGTCAGCAATGCTCGCTGATGGACTACACGAGGGGCTGGGACATGGGGCGCTGGCCCTGATCACCGGAGCGAAATCCGGCGTGTTGTCAACGGTCGCGTGGTCCAGTACGTTCGATTCGAGACTTGTCGCAGCGGGTGGAACACTGGCCAATCTGGCGGCGGGAATTGTTTTCTGGATCGCATTGCGTAGTACGAAACGAGCGTCAGTTCAGCTTCGCTTTTTTCTCCTGACAGGTGTCGCCTTCAACCTTCTCGCCGGGACCGGGTATTTCTTCTTTTCGGGTGTCACCAATTTCGGCGATTGGGCAGCCGTGATTGCCGATCTGCCCGCGCACTGGCTGTGGCGGACGCTGCTCATCGTCATTGGAATAGCGGCCTACTACGTCGCCGTATTAGTTGTGGGAATCGAGCTCGTGAGGTACGTGGGGGTTCCGCGAACCGAGCAGCGACGGCTGCGAAAGCTTACGTTCATCCCCTACTTCTCGGCGGCACTCCTGTTGGCGGCGGGAGGACTCTTGAACCCGATTGGGATTCAGTTGGTTTGGCAATCGGCTCTGCCCGGAGCGGCAGGCGCACACAGCGGGCTGCTGTGGTTGCGATACTACATTCCGAGAAAGACCGTCCCGGAGCGAGGATCGCAAGCCATAGGCAGAAACTACGTCTGGATCATCCTGGCTGCAATCCTGTCGCTGTTTTTCATTTTTGTGTTGGGACGCGGGATTACTCTGCATCGTTAGGAGGCGTTTCAGCATGCGAGCGAACGGGAACACGAGTCCCTGCGGAATGTTCCGTGGAAGACCACGATCGGTTGCGTCAAGGAATGTCAGTTCCACGAATGTCAGTTCCACATGCCCAACACCTTTCCCCTGCAGGAGTCCGCCGTCGAAGGAGCGATTCACGCAGGGAAACAGAAGATGGACTTGGGACATGAGCCGAGATCGGTATTCGTGAACGGATAAATGCCACGTTAAGCGAGGATGCGTCCAACCCACAGTCCAAATGGAAAAACGATGGCCGCCTTCCCTAGGCGGCCATGTCCTTATTATTGTGAGTGTAGATCCAAGTCTCAGACCCGCGGAAGCTCGGTCAAAAACTCGGCTGCCCCTCTCGCGCTCCCGCTTACTGCGTGACCGAAATCACCCCGAAGGTCCCCGCGAGATTGTTGCCGGGGCCGGCCGTAAAGAATAGTTGGTTAACGGCTCCATTCTTGCCGGTCCCATCCCCGAAACCGATCCCCCACAATTGGTCGATCGAGATCGCTCTGCCGTTTGCTTCTCTCACCTTGCCGACAAAGTTTCCGTCGGCGGCATTGAAGCCATTGATGGTCCCATGGTCGGTGTTGTTTGAAATCAGCAGCGTGTTGCTCAGCTTTCCGAAATTCTTGGGAGCTACAGCAATTCCCCAAGGCTGGTTCAGCGGTAGCCCTTGAATCAACGGCGTCGTCCTTGCCGGCGTGCCGTCCTCTTTAAAGACTTCAACGTAACCACCACTCGCTCCGCTAACGCTAGCAAATGCCACATAGACCAGTCCGTCGATGTCCTGGACGCCGAATGGCGCAAAGTCTGCCGGCAGCGACGAATCGGTAAACGACTTCACCAGGTTGAAATTCCCGTCGAACATATCGACTTCATGGTTCGCCATGTCGGCTGCGTACAAGTGATTGCCCGAAGCGTTGCTGGAGATTGCCAGCCCGGTGTACACCGATCCTTTGCTGGCGTTATTTACTGCCACAATCGCCTGGTTGTGGTTCGCCTGCGGCGCCCATCCGCTGACGGTTCCATCCAGCGTGGCAAACAAGAAAACCGATGCCGAACCCTGCACTTGAAATTCGCTCGATCCGTTCCACACAATCCCCGTCGGCGAACCTGGGCCGTTTTCACCTGCGGTCGGGATTAATACTTTCAGTCCGGCGTTCAGGTTTCCCTCGCCATCGTACAAAGTAGACCACCCCGAGTTATTGTCACTCACCCACCATGGTGAGCCCTGAGCATGCACGAGACCCCACGCATTCACCAGCAGTGGATCGTCATGGTGTGCCTGATTGACCTGGTTCGAAGATAAATTCGTGAGTTTATACTGCGCCAGGGCTGCGCTCGAAACGAGCATCAGTCCCAAGCCAAGTGTGAGAGTCATTAAGCGGGTCTGCATGTGGATCTCCTTTGTGATGGCAGATCAGGAAAGTGACGGCGCAAGGCTTCTCGCAGCAAATCACAGTTCTCTGACCGGGCATTCGAATCCTAGGCCGCGTCGCAGCATGACATTGTCAACGGCGTGTCACGAACTTGCACATTTCTGTACCACGCAATCTGCCTTGAGCCGACGAACCAGACAACAAACCTCGACGCGCAGCCGCGCTTGATAGAATCATCCCTGCATTCTCTCCATCATGACCACTCTCAGACGTCCTTCTCTGCTCATCATCGCTCTAGCGCTGTGCTGCTCTGCTTGTGCGGCAGCGCAGGTCAACGAAAATCGTAAGGAAGCGGACAAGGGTCAGGATGTCGGCGATGACTCCGGCCTCAGTGACGACCAGATCGTTGCCGGTCTCAAGCAGGCGCTCGAATTCGGCACCGGCAAGGCCGTCGCACTTGCCAGTAAGTCCGACGGATTCCTGAATAACGAGGCCACCCGCATCCTTCTCCCTACAAAACTGCAGTCCGTGGGCAAGGCCATGCGCTTGCTCGGCGAGGGCGAGACAGTGGACGACCTCGAAATCGGCATGAATCGCGCCGCCGAGCGCGCCACGCCTCAGGCCAAACAGATTTTTCTTGACGCGATCAAGAAGATGAACGTTACCCACACCGGCGCCCGCCACATCCTCGCGGGGGGCGACACCGCTGCCACCGAATATTTCCAACAAACCTGCTCGGCCGATCTCACCGCAGCGTTTTCGCCGATCGTCCACGGCGCCCTGCAACGCACCGGCGTTATCAAGAAGTATGATCACGTCATCAAAACCGCCCCCGGTGGCAACGCCATCGCTAACGAGTTCGATCTGGACAAGTACGTCGTGGGCAAAACTCTGGACGGCCTCTTCTACCTGCTGGGACAGGAAGAAATACAGATTCGGACGACGCCCGCCGCCCAAACTACACCACTCCTGAAAGAAGTCTTCAGCAGCAAATAGCCTAGGGCAGGATACTTCCTTCGCCAACCTCAGGCGAGACTCTGTCCGCGCTCTTGGCGGGTGGGAACGTCCGTTCCCGTCAATGCGTGCAGCGTCGACTGGGCTACAGCCGAGGAGGGGCTCGGTGAAAAGCCGAGATCACTTGTCGAGTCGCAACCACTTCTTCTTCAATTCGTCGTCACTCGAAATGGTTCCATCTGCGCGCCGCGCCGCTAGATTCGTCAAGTTCGCCATTACGATAGACATGCCATTCAACAACCTCACGAACATTATGGCTTCATTGCTAGGGTTGAAGAACACTTTATCGATGCTGTTCTGCGGTCCATATCCCTGCTGGATCAGGGTAAGAACAGCCGTCTCCCCATCGGTTAGAACTCTTCTATTATGCATGGGCATATCTCTGTCACTATAATGCCACGTCGAAACCCGTGGTATGGGCAATGGCAACATGGAAACTTCCCTCATGAATTCTTTTTTTCCAGCCAGAAGTGAGCCCAATTTCTGTCCTTGTTCATCTACACTTTCCTGATACCTCGCGCCACAGGAGGAACGACCTTTGTCTGCCATTCGCGCTATCTTCTGGGATGTCGGCGGCGTGCTGCTCAGCAACGCCTGGGACCACACCGAACGGACTGAGGCGCTCGAGCATTTTCAGATCGACCCGAAAGAATTCGGCGATCGTCACCAGATGGTGGTCTCGTCGTTCGAACGCGGAAAGATTACGCTCGACGAATATCTGGATCGCACGGTGTTCTATCGCATGCGTCCATTCTCGCGCGATGCGTTCCGCGACTACATGTTCTCGCTGTCGCAACCGTTTCCCGAGGTATTGGAGTTCGCGCGGGCGCTGAGTGATTCCGGCAAATACTTCATGAGCACCCTTAACAACGAATCGCGCGAGCTTAATTACTACCGAATTGAAACCTATGGACTGCGAAAGATCTTCCGCTTGTTTGTCAGTTCCTGCTTCGTCGGCTTTCGCAAGCCGGAGGGTGACATTTATCGGCTGGCGCTGGAGACGACGCAGATTCCCGCGGAACAGTGTTGCTTTATCGACGATCGTGCGCTCAATCTGGAATGCGCCGCCAAGCTAGGAATGGAGACCATTGAAATGGGGAAATTGGAGCAGTTGCGAAGAGACCTGGCGAAACTGGGCGTGAGTCTATAGCGGCGGCCTGCCCCAAACGTCACAGGTTCTTGCGTGCTGGGATGGTCTTCACTCCTGCGTTCTGCGGAACATCGGATTCCAGCGTATTCAGCGTTAAATCGCTGGACCAGCAATCGGCTGCCAACTTCCATTCGCCGTTGCTCTGCCGCGCACATACCCACAAATACTTGCCTCGTTCTTCGCGGCGCTTGCCGGTTGCGCTGGGAATCAAAGCTTTGCACCGTCCCGCTTCGTACGCTAGATCGCCGACGACTTCCACTCGCAGAGGCTCGATCTCCACTTCTCCCAATCCTGCATCTAACGCGCCAAAGAAAAACTCGCGCAACGCCGCCGCGCCGCGGATCGGAGGACAGTTGGACCTAAGCACGAGCGCATCGGGAACGTAGAGGTCGAGCAGATCATCGAGGTGCTTGGTGTTGCAGGCCAATACCCACTCGTGCGTGACGCGCCGAACCGCGGCCTCAGCGCGGCTCATGTCGCCTCTCAGAGCCGCAGTCGGTCGCAGCTCGCGCGCCGGATCAGCACGGACGGGATCGCCCGCGGATCGCGCACCGATTCCGTCCTGTCCGCCAGGAAAATAGTGGTGATGATAGTGGTGATGGTAATGATGAGTTTCGGGTCCAAGGGAACGGCTGGCAGCGGGCTTTCGTTCGGGTTCGAACTCGGCATCCCCGTCTGGATCGGGAAAAGGATTCCGCGGAAGCGCCAGGGCGCGCGACTGCGGACGTTCTCCTTCCGCGGGAAATCTGGACCCCGCTTCGGGTTCGCTCACGGCGATTCCGCACATACCGCAGTACTTGTTGGCTGTGCGATTGCGGTATCCGCAAACTCGGCACACGATCGTGGAATCGTTCGTAAGTTCCTGGGCCGTGTCCGCCGCAGCCTGCTCCGCATCCGCTTCCGCAGCCAGCCGTTGCGCGACCTCCAACGCTGCGGCCAGGGCATCTGGACTGGGCTTGGGTCGGCGCATCTCAGGTTGCACGCCGCGATACAGATCCTCCAGTTCGGAGTCGCGCGGGTTCGAATCGGATGGCGAACCGGAGGGTCTGGGATTTCTTTTGTCTTCGTCCACGTATGGAATCACTCCACGCTGCGGTCATTCTAGCCCAGCGGCGCAAGCCAGGGCTATCGGCTGGAAAACTCGATCTTGCCTTCCGTCTCGGTCGGCACACCGTTGCAGGTTGCCGGACGATATCTCCAGGTGCGCACCGTCTCGAGAACATGGCGATCGCCGGCGAGTCCCGCACTCTCCAGAATGAGCGGGCTGTGCACGCGGCCATCGGTTCCGATGATAAAGCTGACTTTTACTTTCTGGCCTCGTCCCGCCCGGGTATAAAGCGGATCTGGCGTGGTCAGGGCTTCGGGCGGTTGAACCTCTTCGCAAGCGGGACGCGAGCTGATGTGGGGTACATCGACGAACTGCGAAGCGCGGCTCAGCGTTGTTGAAACCTGGCTTTCGCGTTGATCAAGAGTTGCCGCTTGCACACGCGGCGAAGGTGTAGTCACCGCCCCGGCAACCACGGACGACAGCAGCAAAAGAGCAAGCCCGATAGGATGACGCATTTTTCTTGTCGCCCCTCCGCTTGGGCGGCACACAGAAGACCATTCTAGATGAGGCGCATGTCATTACCCTGCAATGGATTACGGGGAATACTTCGCCAATCGGATTCCCCCAAGTGAAAGCAGTTGCATACCCGGCTACCTGCCTGCAGAGGAGCGGAGGGTCAAAAGGGTGACTTCGGGCGGGCAATTCAACCGGACGGGAATATTGGCAGTGCCTAAGCCTGGGTTGGTGTAGAGCGTGAGCGGGCCAATTTTGTATAAGCCCCAAACGTACTTTTTGGCCAAACCTGGCAGATAGAGAGCCCCGACGAACGGTACTCGGACCTGGCCTCCGTGAGAGTGTCCCGACAGTTGGAGATCGACTGAATAATGCGCGACGTGGTCGGCATAGTCGGGCTCGTGGGCTAACAGGATCACGGGTTCATCAGCGGGGATATTGTGCAAAGTCGCATCGAGATCGGCCCTCCGTTCCAGCACGTCGTCCACGCCGGCGAGCCAGAAGCGCGCTCCTTTCCCTTCGATTGGAACCGATCGGTTGACCAGGACCTGAATTCCCTCCGCGCGCAGCGAGTTTATAACTCGATTCGGGTCGGTAGCCGCGTCGTGATTTCCCAATACCGCCCACAGACCGTAAGGCGCTTGCATTTGCCGCAATAGTTGGGCGCACGGTTCCGCGGCCCAAGCGGACTTCGCCTTATGGCGCGAGAACGGATCCGAAACGAAATCTCCCGTCAGTGCGATCAGATCGGGATGCAGATCTTTGACCAGGCTGATCGAGGAACGGATCGGATGGACGGAAAAATAGGGATCGTAATGAAAGTCGCTGAGCAGCGCGATGGTGAAGCCTTCCAGCCGTGCCGGCCAACGCCAAAGCGCAATTTCCTGGCGAAGGATGCGCGGACGGTTGGGCGCGATGAGCGTAGCGTCGGCGGCGAGGACGGCCGCACCAGCGGCGGCGACGAGCTGGATAAATTTTAGTCCGGTTGGAAAGGAAGGCAATCGGTTGCGGGCCTTTACGCTGCGGGAGTCCGGCGCACGCAGTCGCAACCCCAGCATACTGCAAATCCGCGGACTCGCGCTATGCCGAGAACGTCACGAGCAGGAGTCACGTCACGACGCTTCCCCTGCCGGCATCAAAAGCTGAACAGGGCTTGCAGTTCAATTTTGCGATTGGCGGCGGTGCCGGGCGAAAACGGGCCCCCTTGCAGAGAAGTGGACTGGTCGAACAAGCGGGAACCCAGAACCCCGTTTGGGTTCGCAACATTGACGTTGTTGAACGCGTTGCGGGCATTCACGCTCAGGGTAAGATTGTAACGGCGGTCGGAGCTGGCGGAGCCGAACGACGGACCGCCCCCACCGAACAGCGGTCCACCGCGGCCTCCGCCTCCTCGCCCACCTCCTCCACCTCCGCCACCTCCGCCTTGGCCTTGCTGGCCGCTAAAAGAAGATTTCGCCTTCGGTCCAAATCCAAAGGTTTTGCTAAGACGCAAGTTCATGACAAAGTGTGCCGGCCCTGTCCCATAGTTGACCGGCAGTAGTTTTCCGCCACCGAGCGCGTCGAAGGTGCCCAGGGGCGTGCAGTAAATATTGTTCTGTGGACCCGTGGGCGGGAGGTTGCCGGCGGCGCACGTCGCGGTCGAAACCAGGCCCGGACGATCGTTATAGGCTTGGTCTCCATTCACGTCGATGGGGGATGTGATGTTAAAGGGGGCCCCGGAACTGACTACCATGAATGGACTAAGGCGAAACAGGTAGGGCAACGCAATGCTGCCCCCGAGGAAGAAGCGATCCCTGACATCGAAAGAGGCTCGGCCATAATCCTGGCTGATGTTGTAGGAATTCGATGCAAGACCCGGAACAAAGGCAGCACCACCTCCACCTCCGAAACCACCAATCCCGGAAGCATCGCTGTTGGCATAGTTCAGCGAGTAATAGCCGAAAAGCTGGACCCGGGAGCCGACTCGCACGTTGCTGTTCACCATCAGCTGGCTTTGCTTGAAGTTCGCTTCGGAAACATAGCGGTAGATGTTGCCTCCGTTGATCGCGGGACAATTCGGAGCACAAGGTGTTCCCGGGTAGGGGGCATTCGCATTAATCGTAACGAACTGGTCAAAGCCCCGCGAATTCAAGTAAATGACGGAGAGGGTGGCTGATTTGGTGATCTGACGTTCCACCCCGATCGCCCCTTGCAAGGTGTAAGGCGCATGCAGTCTGGGGCTGATCTGATAGATGTTGGAGGCCGACGAACTGACTGGACCGCAGCTGGAGAAGCTGGCGAGCGGCTTATCGACGCCTGGAAAGCAGGTTGGGTTGTAGATCGTGAACTGCTGTTGGGTGATGCCGTTCAGGCGGTCAGCCTGCAAAATTGAATTCTCCTGGAATCGATCGTAGAAAATGCCGTAGCCGCCGCGAAGCACTACCTTGGGAGGAGCGCTCCTGCCGCCTACGCCCCAGGCAAAGCCCAGGCGAGGAGCCCAATCTCCGTGATCATGAATGGCGTTCTGCGTTTCGAAACGCAGTCCAGAACTCAGCGTGAAGTTCGATCGCACCTTCCAATCGTCCTGCACGTATGGTTCAACGTCGTAATAGGTGACTGAGGCCGTCGGAAGGCCGGTGGTATATGTCAGCTGCGTGGCGTAAGGAGTTCCGCCGCTGCTGAGCTGCTGCTCGGCATAGAGCAAAGCAATGGGACACGGCGGGTTTTGTCCGAGGGCGTTGCAATTCGACGGCGTATCGGTTGAAGTGTTCAATGAAGAGAACGTAAAGGTGCTGTTGAACCCGTTTGTGGAATAATTGGTGTCTTGCGTGGCCCGCACTCGTGCGCCGAATTTCAGAATGTGGTTGCCCTGGATCAGGGACGTATAGTTTTGTATCTCGTAACTGTTCTGCTGGTCGTTGAGGTTCCCCGTATCGTTCCCGCCGCCCGTAAAATTGCCTAATGTGTTGACGCTTGGGTTGCCATCGAGCGAGGTTTGCAAACTGTCATCGCGGTTGTACTGAAATCGCGTCTCGTTCACGATCTTTGCGCCAAACACCTGCGTGTCGCTGATTTGCAGAGTGTCCTCAGTCTCCTTGGAGTAGTAGCCCTGAGTCGGAAGAACGAGCAGCCCGACGCCATTGTTGGTTTCCGTATCGCGATAATACTGGTAGCGGAGCGTCAGCGTGTTGTCCTTGCTGAGTGCCCAATCGAGGCGTGGGGTGAGGTTGGTCCGCTGGCGGGGATTGGGAATCGACTCGACCAACTGGGCCGGAGCCAGGGATGGATCGAGGACGAACGCATTGATCGCAGCCAGTTCGTTGATGTTGCGGCGATCGAGGTTGAAAAAGAAAGAAGCCTTCTTGTTGATCGGACCGCCGATATTTCCGTTGTACTGAGTGGAATCGTAGGCTGGCTCACTGCCGGCGAAAGGGTTGTGGGAATTGAAAACAGAGTCATTGCCCAACACAAAGAATTGGCCGTGATATTTGTCGGTTCCGGGCTTAGTGAAGATTTCAATGCGGCCGTAGCCGAGCTTGTCATACTCCGCAGAAAAGGGATTCTGGTTGATGCGGATTTCGCGAATCGACGACTTGGGTGGAAGCTGACCTGCGGTAAATCCGTCGATATACATCTGCCCGCCGTTAGGACCCGCCGAAGGCCCGGCCAGCGCCTCCAGATCCGACTGAAGCTCATCCGGATCGTCGGGCAGTGCTTCGAGCTCTTTGCCGGAGATCGTGATCGCGCCGGCGTTGTTCGATGGGTTTACATCGATGGTCGGTGCGGTATCGGAAACCTGAACTTTTTGTTGCTCCACTTCAATTGCCAGAGCTATGTTAAGCCGCAAAGGCTGATCGCCGATCACCACATTGTCGTTTTCAGAAAGAGTGAATCCCGGAGCGGCGACGGTCAGGATGTACTTCCCCGCTGCTAAGGCCTTGAACTCATACATTCCCTGGCCATTGCTCTGGACCACAATCGGGGATCCAGTCGCCGGAGTCATAATCACACTGGCCCCGGAAATAGCTGCTCCGGACGGATCAGCGACTTGTCCACGAAGAACTCCCATGGCCGGTTGCGCCGGCGCTGTTTGGGCAAACGCTGTTTGATCCAAAAACGCACCCACCGACAGCCAAACTACGAGCCCAATGACGAAAAAACGTGCATACCTCTCAAGCTTCATTTGATTGATCTTCCTATTCCTTATGACTGATTCCTTAATGACGGACGAATCTAAAAAGCGGCGGAACAATATTTTCGAGACAGGCACTACTATTGACTTGCGTCGCCAGCGGGAGCGCCCCCTAAACTCCAGGGCGCCAGCATCATTGCCTGACTGCCATTGGGAGCAGCTTGAAGAATCGGCTCCACGCCGCTGAGCAGCGTGATTGCGGTACCACCACTGGTGGCCGTGCCTTGGGTTGTAACAATCAGCACCGCATCGCCTTTGTGCAGATCGGCGAGCGTAACCGCGGGCATGCGACTCAACATTTGCTGGAAATCAGGAGCGCCGCCCTGGCGCATTCCGGCGCCGCTCGTTGCCCCGCCGCTTGCCGGAGCGCCGGATCGCGTGCCGCTTGCAGCGGGCGCAGACTCGGAGCTCGAAGCACTCGAACTCGAAGCGCCGGCCGCTCCCGGCGTTCCCGGGGGCATGGACCCCTTCAACCGCATCGCGATGCGCTGTGCCATCTCGGGCGGCAGTTTGTGGAGCTGCGAGTCCGATGAAATCTTTACCTGCACGGGCTTCTTGCTCAATAAATCCTGAACGGTGAGGGTGCCGCTACTGGCATCGACAGAATTCACCAAGCCCGCAACATTACGAAAGGCGCCGGTGACAACTTCTTGCGCCGTCAACTCGGAACCGTCGGCGCTGCGATCTCCGCGCGCCCGCAGCTGGTCGCCCGGCTGGATGTCCTGCAGCGTGCTGGGCTTGGCATCGTCGAACTTTACCGAATCCGGAGCATAACGGCGAAACACCGTGCTGGTCGAGGTATGCACGGCGATTTCTTTTTTCCCGCCGAGGCCAGTCACCGAGATGGTCACCGTCCCGGTTGCGGGATCGACGGCACTCACCAGACCTCCGAATCCGCGCTTCTGCCAGTCCTGGCGTTCTTGTTCGTGACGCGCCTCCAGGTCGGTATGGGGAATTACAATGACCTCCAGAGCGGCGATCGAGTTGCCGTCTCGAGATTCCTGCCCGCGTACCCGGACTCTGTCCCCTACCTGCAACGCCTGTAACTGGACGGGCGTCGCGTTCTTGAGGTCCTTCTCGCCCGGCGCAATACTCAGGATTCGGGCGTTCGGCTGCACGGTCACCGAAACGTCGGGACCGGAGTCCGGCGTCAAGGTGATGAGGTTCCCATTGATCGTCTTGATAGCGCCAATGCGCCTGGCGACCGCGGGTTGGCCAGCGCTCTGAGCCGGCGGCTGACCCGCCACGAATCCAAAGCATGCCGGCTGAAATTCGGGACCGGACACGCTCATCACGATCAAGGCAAACGTCGCGATTGCTGCTTGGTTAGCGTTCATGCTTCACCTTCTAATTTACATCTCTGCCAGCGGCAGAAGTGGATGGTTTACAAACTTTTACCCAGACAAAATAACTATTACAAAAGGCGATCGACCAGCAACGATTTCCAATTTATGGCTGTCTCAGCCGGCCGTCCCCTTCCACCCGGCTCTCCCTATCACCATTCCATTGAGAAGTTCGTTGCGGAAATCGGTCCTCGGGATGCGAACATATCTTAGCTCTTAGCATTGTTTTGATTTGGCAGAAGCGATGAGAGCGGACACTTTAAGTAACGCTTTAAGTCAGGAGCGGCTTGCGCCGGTCACAGAATTCTTTCGTGCGTATAGCCGGCATGGACCAAGGCGGCAAGCAGCTCCGTGATGTGGTCAGGGCCTCGAGTCTCCATGGTGATGTCAATGGCGGTGTCACCCAGATTGACTCCATGGTAGGCCCGGTCATACGCGGTTTCGACGATGTTGGCCCGGTGGTCGGCCAGAATCCCGGTGAGCCTGTGCAGCGCCCCAGGATAGTCCGGCAGGTGAACGCGCAAACGCACGAGGCGTCCATCCTTCACCAGACCGCGTTCGATAATGCGCGCCAGTAAAGTAACGTCGATATTGCCGCCGCAGACGAGCACAGCGACTCGTTTGCCTTGGAGCGGCAGCTTGCGGTTCAGCACCGCGGCGATAGCGGCTGCCCCGGCACCTTCGGCCAGGGTTTTCTCGCGCTCCAACAGCAAAAGGATCGCATTCGCGATTTCTTCTTCTTCCACAGTAACAATGTCGTCCACATACTTTTGCACCAGGGGAAGGGTGCGTTCTCCGGCACGGCGTACCGCGATACCATCAGCGATCGTCGTCGCGGACTTCAGCGTAACCGGCTTGCCCTCGGCCACCGCGGCTTTCATGGAAGGAATCCGCGAGGGCTGAACTCCGAAGACCTCGACCGCAGGATTTGTTTCCTTGACGGCGCAGGCGATTCCGCCGATCAGCCCACCGCCCCCAATGGGCGCTACGATGACCTCGATGTCGGGATGTTGTTCGAGAATTTCCAGTCCCAGAGTTCCCTGCCCGGCGATGACGGCGTCGTCATCGAAGGCATGAATGAGAGTCAGGCCGTCCTGCGCGCTTTGCTCGACCGCTTTTTCGTAGGCTTCGTCGTAATTCGTGCCGTGCAGCACGACCTCGGCGCCATAGGCGCGGGTGGCCGAGACTTTGGTGAGCGGCGTCGGGAGCGGCATCACAATGCGCGCGTGGATCCTATGGCGCCCCGCATGGTAGGCGACCCCTTGCGCATGATTGCCCGCGGACGCCGCGATTACGCCACGGGCGCGTTCATTCTGGTTCAGCGTGAGCAACTTGTTCAGCGCGCCCCGTTCTTTGAAAGCTCCCGTGCGCTGCTGGTTATCGAGCTTGAGGAAGATGGAATTGTTGGTCAGCCCAGAAAATGTTTCCGAGTGGGTGCAGGGGGATATGCGGATGTCCGCGCGGATTCGGTTCAGCGCGGATTGGATGTCGGAAAGTTGAATCATGGCGCTGGCGCAGTCATCTTATCTGCACTCTATCTCAAGATCCAGGCCCCGTTCCATTTTAGAGTGGATCCCCTGGATCCCCCTGGAGAGCGGATTACCGTGGAATGCCCCGGCGGAGAGATGATCCGCGCCCGGATGGTCAGGATCAGGAAGCGATTTGCCGTGCGGAAGCCAAAGGAACAACCGGCCGCACTGCGAGCGCTTTCAGATAGGCATCGACACAAGCGGCAGCTTTGCGGCCCTCGGAGATCGCCCATACCACAAGCGATTGACCGCGGCGCATATCTCCCGCCGCAAATACTCCGGCGACCGACGACATGCAATTCTGATCCGTCGCCACGTTGCCGCGGTGATCGAGTTGAACTCCTAATTGCTCGATCATGCCATTGCGCACGGGGCCGAGGAAGCCCATGGCAATCAAGACTAAATCGGCTTCCATGGTGAACTCGGAGTCTGGGATTGGCTCGAACTTTGGGGGAGGGCCAACCCGCACGGCATGAAGTTGCCGGACGTTACCGTTTTCGTCGCCAGTGAATTTGCTGGTAGCAATGCTCCAGTCGCGCACGCCGCCTTCTTCGTGCGCCGCTTCGATACGAAGCTGCATCGGCCACAGCGGCCAGGGCGTTTGCGGCGAGCGCTCATCGGGCGGCTTGGGCATGATCTCAAATTGATGAACCGAAAGCGGTTTCTGCCGGTGGCACGTCCCCAGGCAGTCAGCGCCAGTGTCGCCGCCTCCAATGATGACCACGCGCTTGCCGGTCGCAAGAATCTCGATTGCCGGGTCGATCGTGTCTCCGAGACAGCGTTTGTTCTGCTGGGGGAGAAACTCCATCGCGTAGTGAATCCCCTTGAGCTGGCGTGCAGGGACTGTCAAATCGCGCGGCTGCTCGGAACCGCCGGCGAGAACAATCGCATCGAAATCGCGGCGTAGATCCTCGACTGGAATGTTCTGCCCGACCTCGGCATTGGTGACAAACTTCACGCCCTCGGCGGACATCTGCTCCAGGCGGCGATCGATGATGTGCTTCTCCAGCTTGAACTCAGGAATACCGTACCGCAGCAATCCGCCGATGCGGTCTGCTTTTTCGTAAACCACCACAGAATGCCCGGCGCGACACAACTGCTGCGCCGTAGCCAATCCTGCCGGACCCGAACCGACGATGGCTACTTTCTTGCCGGTGCGACGGTTGGCAGGCTCCGGTCGGATCCATCCTTCCAAAAATCCGCGCTCCACGATATTTTTTTCGTTTTGCTTGATCGTGACCGGCGGTTGGTTGATTCCCAGAACACAGGAGGCTTCGCAGGGTGCAGGACAGATTCGGCCGGTGAACTCGGGAAAATTATTGGTGGCGTGCAACTGGCGGACGGCATCCTTCCAGCGCCCGCGATAAACCAGGTCGTTCCAATCAGGAATGAGATTGCTGACGGGACATCCGGTTTGACAGAACGGGACGCCGCAATCCATGCAGCGGGCACCCTGCTTGCGAAGTTTTTCTTCCGGCAAATCCTGATAAATCTCGAACCAGTCATTCACGCGCTCCAGGACGGCGCGACGGGGGGCCAGTTCGCGCGAGTAGTCCATAAATCCGGTCGTCTTACCCATTCTGCACCTGCTCAACTTGGGCGAGAACGGAAACCGGCTGGCTCGGAATATAGGCTTGCTGGTTGCGGCCTACTCCCAACACCCGCTTGAATTCATGGGGAAAGACTTTAATGAAGCGCGAAGCCATCTCTGGCCAGTTGTCCAGTATCCACTTAGCGCGGCGGCTTCCGGTCAACTCCAGGTGGCGGGTAACTAGATCCCGGACAATCTGCACATCTTGTCCGTCGAGCAACGGTTCGAGATCGACAGAATCGAGATTGCAGCGTTTCTCCGTGAAATCCATGCGCTCGTCAAATACATAGGCGATTCCGCCGCTCATGCCGGCCGCAAAATTTCTTCCGCAGGAGCCCAGCACAAGCACAAGCCCATTCGTCATATACTCGCAGCCGTGGTCGCCAACGCCCTCGACTACCGCTGTTGCTCCGGAATTGCGGACGGCAAAGCGCTCGCCCGCTACTCCGTTGAAGAATGCTTCTCCACTCGTGGCACCGTAAAGAACCACGTTGCCGATCAGAATATTCTCCTCCGGAGCAAAACCGGAAGCACGAGGGGGGTACACGACAATTCGCCCGCCGGAGAGGCCCTTTCCCACATAGTCGTTGGCCTCACCTTCCAGGGTCAGCGTGACGCCCTTCGCCAGAAAGGCACCTAGGCTCTGTCCTGCCGAGCCCGTAAGCTGAATTCGCACCGTATCGTCGGGTAGCCCCGCAGAACCGTAGCGGCGCGCGATTTCGCCGCTCAGCATGCTTCCCACGGAGCGGTGAATGTTGCGCACCGGCAAGTTCACTTCGATGGGCGAAAGGGTTTCGAGAGCATCCCGCACCTGTCCGAGGATTTTGTGATCGAGAGCCTGCTCCAGGCCATGATCCTGCGCCTGCACACGGCGCCTGGCGACTCGCGACGGCACGGGCGGGTTATAGAGGATCGCCGAAAAGTCGAGGCCTCGCGCCTTCCAGTGTTCCACGGAGGTCTCGGCATCCAGCATATCGACGCGGCCCACCATCTCGTCCACAGTGCGGAATCCCAGCTCCGCCATGTAGTGCCGCAGCTGTTCCGCGAGGAAGAAAAAGAAATTGATTACGTGCTCGGGCTGTCCCTGGAATTGCTTGCGCAACTCGGGGTCTTGCGTGGCGATGCCCACCGAACAAGTGTTGAGATGGCACTTGCGCATCATAATGCAGCCCATCGCGATCAGCGGTGTGGTGGCAAACCCGAACTCTTCCGCGCCCAACAAGGCGGCAATCGCCACATCGCGTCCGGTCTGCAGTTTGCCGTCGGTTTGCACGCGGATGCGGCTGCGCAGATCGTTCAACAGCAAAACCTGTTGCGTTTCCGCTAAACCCAGCTCCCAGGGGATGCCCGCATGCTTGATCGAACTCAAAGGAGACGCACCGGTGCCGCCAGTATCGCCGCTGATCAGTACAACATCAGCGTGCGCTTTCGCCACGCCCGCTGCGACCGTGCCTACGCCCACTTCGGCCACCAGCTTCACGGCGATGCGAGCCTGGGGGTTGACGTTTTTCAAATCGTAGATCAGTTGCGCAAGATCCTCGATCGAATAGATGTCATGATGCGGTGGGGGCGAGATCAGTCCGACACCGGGGATCGAGTGCCGCAACCGCGCGATCACCTCATCGACTTTGTAGCCGGGAAGTTGGCCGCCCTCGCCAGGTTTCGCACCTTGCGCCATCTTGATCTGTAACTCGTCGGCGTTCACCAGATAGTTCGCGGTGACGCCGAAACGCGCGGACGCCACCTGCTTGACCGCGCTTCGCCGTAAATCGCCGCTGGCGTCAGGCTTAAATCGCTTTTCGTCCTCTCCTCCCTCGCCGGTATTGGACTTGCCGCCGATACGGTTCATGGCGATGGCCAAGGTTTCGTGAGCTTCTTTGCTGATCGATCCGAACGACATGGCGCCGGTGGTGAAGCGCTTCACAATTTCTCTGGCCGGTTCGACCTGCTCCAGCGGAACCGGCTGGTCACTCTTCTTCAACTTCATCAGGCCACGGAGAGTGCACAGGTTCGCGTTCTGGGTATCGATGAGGTCGGTATATTCCTGAAATGTTGTGAAGCTGTCTTGCCTCACGGCCTGCTGCAGTTTGCTGATGGTCTGCGGATTCAGCAGGTGATATTCGCCGTCGACCCGCTGGTGATAGCTGCCGCCGACCGCAAGCTCAGTCTCGAACTCGGTCAGGGGACGGAAGGCGTAGGCGTGTTTCATCTGCGCCTCAGCCGCGAGAACAGAGAGTCCGATTCCTTCGATACGCGAAGTTGTGCCGGCGAAATAGGCGTCAATCAATTCTCGGTTGAGACCGATGGCTTCGAAAACCTGCGCTCCTTGATAGCTTTGCAGAGTAGAGATGCCCATCTTCGAGAAGGTCTTCAGTAGCCCCTTTTTGATCGCCTTCATGAAGTGCATCACGGCAAGTTCCGGCGTAGTCCCCTCGCCCAATTCGCCTCGCCAAACCAGATTCTCGACACTTTCGAGCGCGAGGTAAGGATTGATGGCGCTCGCCCCGTAGCCGCTGAGCAAGGCAAAATGCATCACTTCGCGCGGCTCGCCAGACTCGGTGATCAGCGCAACTTGGGTTCGCGTTTCCTCCCGCACCAGCAAATTGTGCACCGCAGCCAGCGCCAGCAGGCACGGAATCGGGGCATAGTCTTTGTCCACGCCGCGATCGGAAAGAATGAGCAGAGAATATCCCGCCTTTACCGCCCGCGAAGCTCGCTGGCACAACTCATCCAGAGCCCGCTTCAGTCCCTCCTCGGCGTCCTTGGCTCGAAACAGCGCGGGCAAAGTGGTCGCGAGCAGATCGCGATTCGAAACTCGCCGCAACTTCTCCAGTTCGCGGTTCGACAGCAGCGGATGCGCCAGCTTCAGCATGTGACAGTTCTCGGGCGCTTCCTCCAGAATGTTGCGCTCGCTTCCGATGTAGCTGATAAGCGACATCACCATCTCTTCGCGAATGGGATCGATAGGAGGATTGGTCACTTGCGCGAAGAGCTGCTTAAAGTAGTTGAACAAGGACTGCGGCTTATCGGAAAGACAGGCCAGTGGCGTATCGGTGCCCATCGAACCAACCGGCTCTTCTCCCTTCGACGCCATCGGGCCCAGGATCATCCTCAGATCTTCATCGCTGTAGCCGAAGGCGCGCTGGCGGCGGAGAAGGGTCTCGGCGTCGGGAAAATGCATGCGCGAGGGCTCCGGCAACTGATCGATCGTGATCTGATTCTCTTTCACCCACTGTGCATAAGGCTGCCGCGACGCCAGTTTCTGCTTGATCTCCCGATCGGAGATGATGCGACCTTCAACGGTATCCACCAGGAACATCTTGCCCGGCTGCAGACGACCCTTTCTCTTCACCTGCTCGGGCGCAATGTCGAGCACACCTGCTTCCGAGGCGACGACGACCAGATCATCGTGAGTCACGACATATCGTCCGGGTCGCAAACCGTTGCGGTCGAGCGACGCTCCGATGACGCGACCGTCCGTGAAGGCGATGGCCGCCGGGCCATCCCAGGGCTCCATCAGACAGGCGTGGTACTCGTAGAAGGCGCGCTTCTCCGGCTTCATGTGCGGATTGCCCGACCACGCCTCAGGAATCAGCATGGCCATGACATGCGGCAGGCTGCGTCCTGCTTGCAGGAGAAGCTCCACGGCATTGTCGAAGTTGGAGGAGTCACTGCCATCGGGAGCGATGATGGGATGCAGTTTCTTCAGGTCCTCTCCAAAAAGTGGGGACTGCAGCAGCGACTGGCGGGCTTGCATCCAGTTGACGTTGCCGCGGAGCGTATTAATTTCGCCATTATGCGCGACGTAGCGATAGGGATGGGCTCGCTGCCAACTGGGAAAGGTATTCGTCGAGAAGCGCTGGTGCACGAGGCACAAGGCGCTGACCGCGTCAGGGTCGGAAAGCTCACGATAGAAATTCGTGATCTGCGGCGCGAGCATCAATCCCTTGTAGACGATCGTGCGGCAAGAAAGCGATGGGATATAGAATATTTCCGCATCCCCGATGCCACTTTCGCGAACCTCATTCTCCGCCCGTTTGCGCACCACGTAGAGTTTGCGCTCGAAGGCGTCTGGGTCCATCCCGGGAGCGCATTTCACGAAAATCTGCTGAATGTAAGGCTGGGATGCGCGCGCCACGCGGCCGATGGCGGAGGCATAAACCGGAGTATCTCGCCAGCCCAGTAGAGTCAGGCCTTCTTCGCGCACAATACGTTCGAGAATTCCTTCGCATTGTAGCCGCTGGTGCTTCTCCACCGGCAGGAAGGTCATGCCGACGCCGTATACTCCAGGCTTAGGGAGCGAAAACCCTAGTTTCTCGCATTCGCGGGCGAAAAACTTGTGGGGAATCTGAATGAGCACGCCAGCGCCGTCGCCGGTTTCAGGGTCGCAGCCACAAGCGCCGCGATGCGCCAGATTGAGCAGAATCTGAATGCCCTTGCGGATGATGTCGTGACTTTTATGGCCGCTGATGCTGGCCACGAACCCGATTCCGCAGGCGTCGTGCTCGTGCGCAGGATGGTAGAGACCCTGCCCCGGCGGCAGACCATTCTTCGGGTTTAGACGCGTCGTCATGGACTCCGTCCGGCGGACTGAATCTTTTCCGAATCACTTGTTCTTGGGCGTAGCTTGTCGGGCGACGGAATGTCGCACACTTCTGCTCAGGAACAGACATTCGCAATCTCTTTAATAGCGCTTGCCGAAGCGCAAGTAAAATGCAGAATTTCGATGCAAGCTATGCAAATTTCAGGGTATCTTCGGACCCCATGGACTGCGGGTAATTCATTGCGAACGGCGGCGAATTCGCTATAATTTCGCCACCACCACAATGGACTTTGATCAGCTCATCACGTTCCTGGAAGTTGCCCGGCAGGGCAGTTTTTCCCGCGCCGGGGAAAAGGTTTTTCGTTCGCAGTCGGCAGTCAGCGCGCAGATTCGACAACTGGAGCAAGAGTACGGCGACCGGTTGCTCGACCGCTCTGGCAAGTCCGTAAAACTGACCCCCGCCGGCCAGGTCTTTTTCGAATATGCCGAGCGTTTGAAGGCTCTGCGCGATGAGTCCCTAATGGCGGTGGCCGATCACAGTGGTACCCCCCGGGGCACGCTGCGCATCGGCGCCAATGAGGCCACGTGTCTCTACGTTCTGCCCGAGGTTTTCGGCGAATATTGCCGGCGCTATCCACTGGTACAGATCAGCATCTATCGCAACTTCAGCTACAAAATCGTGGAAAAGCTGGAAAACGGGCAGGTCGAGGTTGGCATTCTGACATTGCCTATTCAATCTCCGAGCTTAAAGATCCAGCCCATTTTCCGCGACAAGCTGATGTTGATGGTGAGTCCCAAGAATCCACTGGCCAAATTTAAAGTGGTGCCCGTCAGCGAGATCGTCAAACAACCGCTGCTATTCCCCAAGACCGGACACACCCGGAGGCTGCTCGATAAGCTGTTTCGGCCACATCAAGCCGAACTGCAGGTTCGAATGGAACTCCCCAGCATCGGGATGATCAAGAGTTTCGTGGCGGCCGACCTGGGCGTGTCGCTTATTAGCGCCTCATTCGCGCGCGACGAAGTGGAGGCCGGCCGGGTCAAACTGATTGATCTCGAGGACGCTGTGCTCTACCGCGAACTCGGACTTGCCTACCGGCGCGATCGAACGCTATCGGTAGCCTCGACTGCTTTCGTCGGTCTGTTGCGTCAGTTCGCCACCCACATGAAGAAGACCGACGACTAAGCGGGCTCGACCGACTTGGCGCCGCTTCAGTTTCCGAACTTTGCCGCTTTCGCGGCACCTTGATTCGCCGAACCTGGCAGGGGTTCGATCATATGCAGGCCGCACTCGGTCTTGGCGAATCCGGCCCACCGCCCCGCCCGAGGATCTTCTCCCGGTCTGACGGCTCGCGTGCAATGCGTGCATCCAATGCTGGGATAGTCTTGATTATGAAGCTCGTTGTAGGGGACATCGTGATCGTGGATGTAGCGCCAGACCTGCTTTGATGTCCAATCGACAATGGGGTTGATCTTCACCAGCCCGAACTTTGCGTCCCATTCCACCCGGCGTGCGCCGGATCGCACCGAGGTCTGGTCGCGACGAATGCTTGTGATCCACGCGCTCAACTCGCTGAGCTTGCGGCGAAGTGGTTCCACTTTTCTCAGGTTGCAGCACTGGTCGGGATCCATGCTCCAAAGCGCGGCTCCGTGACTGCGCTCCTGCTCCTCGGGCGAGAGGAGTGAATAAACCCTGTCGATCGCGATTCCGTATTTTTCTTCTATCCTGTCCATCAAGTTGTAGGTCTCGGGAAAGAGAAATTCGGTATCAATGGTGAAAAGCCGAAAGTGCTTACGGACCCGGGAAGCCATATCGATCAGCACCATGCCTTCGGCGCCGAATGCGGAGGAAATAGCTACGCGGTTGCCAAAGGTCTCGAACGCCCAGGTCAGAACTCGCTGGGGAGTCCAGTTCTCTGCCGCAATTTGCACCTCGGCGATAGACTCTTTCATGTTGTATTGGTCTTTCGTGTACGGGGATTGATCTTTCATGGGTTGGTCTTTCATGGGTTGGACTTTCACGTATTGATCTCTCACGCAAGTGGATCCTCATTTGTATTTGTTCCGAAGTCCGCACCGCCGACAGAATCCGCCACTAGCACAGCTGGAAATGCAGTTTCGTTGACCGCAGACAAAAACGGCCCTCCAAATCCTTCCGCCAGCAACAGAGGATCGGCAAGGCGCACAACCTCGCCCACAACCAGCAAGGTGGGAGCCGCGAGTCGAGGCGCCTCAACCAGCTCGGCAATCGTCGTTCGATGCGTTCGCTGCTGCGGCGTTGAAGCCCGCGAGATAACCGCACAGGGCGTCTGCCCAGTGAGTCCAGCCGCCTTTAGCTTGGCGGCGACTTCGGAGTAGTTCTGTCC